>Ga0310120_10002944_pt1 | contig 12278 bp, 11 predicted proteins | sample CB27_AW_983_MG_FD_203506 | JGI IMG/M metagenome (GOLD analysis project Ga0310120, IMG submission 203506) | Marine microbial communities from Western Arctic Ocean, Canada - CB27_AW_983 | ecosystem: Environmental > Aquatic > Marine > Oceanic | place: Canada: Western Arctic Ocean | collected... | reverse complement strand
GACGGTACAGCCGCCACGCTGGTCAATCGAATTCCACCCGCGGCTCCCATGGCTATCTTGCCTCTGGGAACTGAGAACTTGCTGGCCAAGTACCTCGACCAGATGGCATCGCCAGAGCACCTCAGCAAAATCATCACCCAGGGTTTGGTGGTTCATTTGGATGCAGGACTGGCTGGTAATCGTATCTTTTTGCTGATGGCCGGGTGTGGTTTTGACGCAGACGTTGTACGCCGGATGCACCACGGTCGCAGTGGAAACATCACTCATTTCGACTATGCCAAACCTTTGCTTGCCAGTTTACGTCATTATCCATTTTCGAACCTGCGGATTGACTACGAAACCGGCAACCATTCCGGAGCACACGAACAAAAAACGATTCAGGCCCGTTGGGCTTTTATCGTCAATCTACCTCGTTATGCCGGAGGGCTGAAATTTTCTCCGCAAGCTGTGGGAACCGACGGACTACTCGACGTTTGCACATTTCAAAAGGGCAACTGGTGGCACGCACTGCGTTACTTGAGCGGTGTCCTCACGGGAAGACATGTGAACTGGCTCGACTGCCAGATCGTGCGTACGCGACGGTTACAAGTGGTTGCAGATCAACAATCCAGCGAAGAAATCCCTTTTCAGTTGGACGGAGACCCCGGCGGGGTGTTGCCAGTGGACATCCGGGTCCTACCCGGCCGTCTCCGCCTGCTAGTATCAGAACGTTGGGCAGAGGGACACGGATTTCCAGTCAACCAGGAATCATCGACTCTGTCAGAACAGTCAGAAACCCGAACGTGAACATTTTAAAACAAAGAATATTTCACTCGCCCGTTCTTCTGTCCGCTTATCTTTGTTACCTTTTGTTCAATCTCTTGTCTTCCAACTGAAAAGAGATCGCTATTTTTTAAGATTTCGCACTTCTTCATCTTACTTGGAACTTCACAGTTATACAGAACTTCTCATGACCGAACGGCTCGCGAAAATTGGGACCTATCGCTGCGGATCTGATCAAAGATTGTTGCTGATTTGTGGGCCCTGTGTGATTGAAAATGAAAGCACCACGCTCAAAACAGCTGAACGCTTGCGCGAAATCACACGGCAGCAGCCGGTGCAACTCATCTTCAAAGCATCGTTTGACAAAGCCAATCGAACCAGCTTGGACGCATTCCGAGGAGTTGGTTTGGATAACGGCCTTAAAATCCTGGAAAAGGTGGCTCATGAAACCGGCTTACCCGTCACCACGGATATCCATGAGCCACAGCAAGCCTCTGCAGTTGCCGAGGTATGTCAACTGATCCAGATTCCAGCTTTTCTGGCCCGGCAAACTGATCTTCTGGTGGCCGCCGCTGCAACAGGACGTGCGGTGAACGTCAAGAAGGGCCAGTTCCAAGCCCCCTGGGACATGCAGCACGTGGTGAACAAATTGAAAGCCTCGGGATGCGAACAGGTTTTACTTTGCGAGCGAGGAACTTTTTTCGGATACGGTCGGTTGGTGAACGACATGCGTTCACTTCCACAGATGCAAGCGTTAGGCGTTCCGGTTATCTTTGACGCAACCCACAGTGTTCAGGAACCTGGTGGTTTGGGAAACGCCACCGGTGGACAACGTGAAATGATCGAACCACTGGCGAGAGCTGCAATTGCTGTGGGTGTCGATGGAATGTTCTTCGAAACTCATCCTGACCCCTCCTCTTCACCCAGTGACGGCCCGAACATGATACCCCTGGACTACATCGGAGATCTCCTGAATCGGCTGATGATCCTGCGGGAAGTTGTGGAGCGAATATCTTGATCAGCGACTTCAATTTTACAGGCCGATTCCGAGTCGCATTGAGGCTATTGCTGCTTTTCATCTGGATCCCCGGATCGATTCTCAGTACGGGTTGCGACCCGACCGTAAAATCCGCCTCACGCCACCGTCGCAACACCGCTACGGTTTCAGGATCACGCCGCGACGACCTGGCTCGAAGTTTAGAATTACTGGACCGTCTGGACCTCTATGATCTTCAGGAAGCGCGACGCCAGGCGCTTTTTAACCTGGAGCGATGGGGCGCGAAACAGACCGCCGACAAGAACTGGACGGCAGACAAGATCCTCGATCAACTCCCTGCCCGATTGAGCCGTGTGAATCGTGACGTGAAACTTACCAGCGTCGATTTCAACGAGGACGACATCGAGTTCCTCCTGGAAAACACTTTACTGAGAGAGATCGCGAGATTCGTTTCTGAGGAATCGAAACTTGATCCACTGGTGCTGAACTGGTTGGAAAATTCCAGTTCCGAACTCTCGAACGAAGAACTCCGGGACCTGAGTTTGGCCGCCCGGCTGTTCGACTGGACGATCCGTAATATTCAACTCGAAGAGTCTCGACCTCTGGTCCGAAAGCCCAAGCTGGTCGCCGGTCCCGCACCCGCCCCGCGCAACAACCCTCAGAAAACCGAGTCTCGCGACCCTTTGTCCGTTGGACCCGGCGAAATGTTTACCGTCGGTGAGACCTTGCTTACAGGGCTTGGTGACTCGCTCGATCGAGCGCGGCTGTTCATTCTGCTGTCAAGGCAAATTGGATTGCAAGCAGTACTCCTGGCAGTTGAAGAAAACAATTACTTCGAGCCACGTCCATGGTTGTGCGGCGTACTGATTCAGCAAGAACTTTACTTGTTTGACACGCAGCTAGGACTTCCAGTACCGAGATTGGATGGAGCAGGAATTGCGTCGCTGCAAGAGGTCCTCGCGGAACCTGCAATCCTACGGCAACTGGATCTCGAGGAAGAGCCCTATTGGGTCCGTGATCGCGATGTTCGGCGAGTGGTCGGCTTGATTGACGCCTCACCACGAGCGTTGTCGTTCCGCATGCAAAAAATCGAACAGCAGCTGGCTGGCGATCGAAAAATGAAACTCACCGTGGCGGCTACGCCATTAGCAGAACGTATTCGAACTTGCCCGGGAATCAAAAAGGTGCAACTCTCGCTGCTCCCTTTCGAACGGTTGAGATTTCGCAGGAATCTACAAAGGCACTTGAAAAAGGATGATAAGATTCCAAACCCCGTGGCCGGAAAAATGTTCTTCATCGAAACGATGACACCTCTTTATCGAGCTCGAATTCTACATTTTCGATCTCAATTCGACGATCAGCCGCAACGCCAAGGAGCCCGCTCCTACTACTTGAGCAGTCGCCCTCCCGACAGGCTGATTCAGCGTCTGGCAACGGATCCGTCAACCCAAGTGAAATGGAAACTCGACAAGCTGACCAGCCGGGAGCGCACGATACGCCTGCACTACATCGAGCGCGCAAAACAGGCGGCCAGTTATTGGCTGGGTCTGCTTTGCTATGAGGCCCATGATTACATCGTTGCTCGTGACTATTTTGAGACCAGGACCATGGCGGCCAGTCCCCAAGGCCCCTGGAGTTCCGGGGCGCGATACAATCTCGCCAGAACCTTCGAAATGCTCGACCAAGCCAACAAGGCTGTGAAACTCAACACTGCCGATCAATCGCCGCAAAGGCACGGAAATCTGCTACGTGCCAAGTTCCTGGACCAGGCAGTCGCGCGAAGAAGTTCTCAGTGAAATCTGCCGGCCAAGTGATGGTCACGAACAACGAGCCTGGCCTCACGCGTCAAATTTTCCACCGGTCAATCGCTCAAACGCTTCAACGTACTTCGCGCGGGTTTGTTGAATTATTTCGTCGGGCAGGGCAGGGGGCTGACTCTCTTTGTCCCAGGAGGTGGATTCCAGCCAGTCGCGAACGAATTGCTTGTCAAACGAAGGAGGATTTTTCCCGGATTCATACAAATCGGAGGGCCAAAAACGTGAACTGTCCGGCGTAAGCACCTCGTCGATCAGAATGAGTTCACCATCCGCCCAGCCCCATTCAAACTTTGTATCAGCAATGATAATGCCACGCTGGCTTGCATATTCAGCACCGCGTTGATAGACGTCAAGACTTTTCTCACGCAACGTCGTCGCCACTTCGGTACCAACAATCTCGCACATCCGTTCAAATGAAATGTTGATATCATGGCCGGTATCTTCTTTAGTCGCCGGAGTAAAAATCGGTTCTGCAAGCTGGCAGCCCAGCTCCAGGCCGTCTGGCAAACCTATCCCACAGACACTGCCAGACTGCTGATATTCCTTCCATCCGGATCCGATCAGGTAACCACGAACGACACATTCGATTGGTACCACGTTGGCTCGACGGCAAAGCATACTTCTTCCCTGCAGTGTCTTACTATCGATTTCCTCCGGAAGATCCATCTCGCTCAAATCGACGGACAACATGTGGTTGGGAACATCCAATCTATTAAACCAGAAAGCGCTGATCTGCGTGAGAACACTTCCTTTATCAGGTATACCGGTTGGCAGAACCCAATCGAACGCACTGATTCTATCCGTGCTCACCAACAACAGAGCATCACCCAAATCGTAAACATCTCGTACTTTTCCTCGGCGCACAGGCAAGGACAGCGCGGTTTCCAAAACGATGTCGTTCATGAAGATTCCTTTCCGTTTCATTTAGGTTGAACCTTGATATGCCAGCAGGCCATTCAATATATCATCCAGCGGCGGGCTGGCCAGTCCGCCTAAGCCGACTGTTGTGCCCCCGTACCTGTACGGTTAGACTCGTTTCCAGGCCCCGTGCCCGATAGCTCTGGTGGTCCGCGCTGCAACACCTCGTCGCAAACTGGAAATCACTGTTTGTCGCCGGGTTGCGAAAAGTCTCGGCGATTCTCCGGTCATCGTCCCACGCAACGCATCATCCGAACAAGTCTTCAAGGTCGCCACACCATGGGTCTGATCAAATTCCAGGTCCCCCTGCTGGAGCGGATCAAGCCGGATGTGACGGAACGTGCCTACATGGCCGATCCTGAAGGAATTCCCTGGGCTGGACACCTGTACTGGAACGGCGACTGTCTAGTTCTGTCGCGCGAATCAGACGAGTCCGGTAACTTTTACATTCCCTGGGAAGTTCCCGGCCGTGGTGAACTGATACTTTCTACAGGCGGCCTGATCGAACGGTCTGCACCCTATTCACTACCCATCGAACTTGCACGCGGTACGCTACACCGCCTGCGGTCTCAGTTGGCTGCATGGCAAATGATGGGATTACTGGTTACAGACACTGTCCAACAGGCCGTTACCGAAGCATTACATACCTTTGCGACAGCGGTCACCGACCAAACCAAAAGCCCGCAGACAGTCGAATATGCCGATCACGCACTGCACGCTGCACTACGAGCGATGGAGTTACTCATCGACCAATATTCACATCAAATTATCTCTTCAAGAAGGCAACAAACAAAAAAACTCTCAACCGTCTTTGCTGTCAACCTCGGGCACACCGTCGCAGACGACAAGCGCGCTGCACAACTCCTGACGGCCTTCAATTCGGCGGCCGTACCGCTCACCTGGGGCCAAGTCGAAACCAGTACAGACTCGATGCACTGGGAAATCCACGATCGGCAAGTGGACTGGTGTCAGCGCAAAGGAGTACGAATCATCGGCGGACCGCTCATTCGGCTCGATGCGGCAGGTCTGCCCGATTGGATCGTACTATGGGAAGACGACTTTGAAATCATCGAATCTTATGTATTGAACTACGTTGATACCGCTGTCCAACGTTATCAAAACAAAATTGCTTTGTGGAACTGCGCAGCCCGTACCAATACACAAAGTTCCCTGAAGATTTCTGAGGAGCAGCAACTCCGACTGACTGTCAAAATCATTGAGCGGGCCCGGCAGATCGAAGAACGAACTCCGATGATTGTAACGTTCGATCAACCGTGGGCCGAATACGTCGCCCGCACGCCGATGGACCTGACGCCCTTCCAACTCGCAGATACCCTGGCGCGATCCAAACTGGGTATTTCTGGCTTTGGGATCGAACTCAACTTGGGATACTGGCCGGGAGGCAGTGGATCGCGTGACCTGCTGGAAATCAGCCGGCTACTCGATCGCTGGAGCCTGCTGGGACTACCACTGGTTGTGTTTCTGGTAACACCCAGTGATACCTCCGTCGACCCGGAGGCAGCACACCAGGCACGTCCCATCAGCAGTTCACCAGATAATCAAGTCACCCCTCAGAGCCAGCAGGCTTTGATCGATCAACTGGTGCCTTTGTTGCTTAGCAAACAAAGTCTGCATGGCGTTGTGTGGAATCGACTCGCTGACGTGCCACCTCACGACTTTCCCCACGGTGGCCTGTTCGACAGGAGAGGCAGGGCCAAACCCGTGCTGAACTCCCTAACTCAGATTCGCCGGAAACATCTTGTGTAACCCGAACCGGTTGCTCAAGACTCTCCTGACACAACCTGGCGCTGCACCAAAGCACAGTGAAGCAAAACAGAGGAACAAACCTGGAAAAAAATGGTTTTCAACTCACGTGGTGACCGGGCCACCTTGACCTCGCATTTTTCCCCGCGCTCGATTCAACGTGGGGCCGATGCTGTTTTCAGACATTCCCGTCTCGTCACTGATCTCCCGGTAGCTCTTTCCTTCCAGGTGATATTTGCGAACGATCTGTTCCTCGCTGCCATTCAGACCTTCCAGAAGACGTGCAACCTCTTCACGATCACTCAAACGTTGTTCGGGCGCACTGTCTGTCGCCCGATCAGTTAAGGCCGCTTCGGCTAACACTCCCAACGAAGCGGGCGCCTTGCGCCGCAGCAATTCCTTCACAACAATCCGCCGGGAGACAACCGTCAAATAAGTGGCCAAACTGGATTGGCGACGGAATCTACGCAGGACGGCAAGATCATTCTGAACGATCGCTAAAAAAACATCGGCTGCCAAATCGTCCCGGTCCTCAGAAGTCAGTTGTATCGCGCGAGACTGGGCGGTGTGGTTGATCACGTGGATCACTAAACCGACAAACCGATCGACAAATCCCTCCCAGGATCTCGGACGACGAGCCAAGCAGTCGTCCAGCAGAATTCGGTCGATTTCAGACAATGCCACGCCAGCTGACCTGCTTTCCAATGTGCAAACAGGCCGGACACCCGCCAACCGTGAGAGCACTGTTAAGGTACACAAACGTAATCATCAATTTTAGTTAGGGCTCAAGAACGGAGCAAGGCTGACCGCTCCAATGCCGAAATACACTGATAGTAAGCAAAGGTCTTGGCTCACTGTCTTGACACTCGTCCAAGCCAGCACTAACATTTGCTCAGGTATTTTGGGCCGGAACTGCAGATGTCTGGTCTGTAGACCTCTTTCTGTCCCGAATTAGAAGGTAAATCAACACAATTTCGGTACCCTTGTTCCCCTGGGAACGGATCACCGATAGCAAGCTGGTCAAACGCCGCTACAAGGAGAAGGACGCAGATGACGCACGTGGTTGCCCAACCCTGTTTTGGCTGCAAATACACCGATTGCGTGGTAGTCTGCCCCGTGGAATGCTTCTACGAGGGTGACAAAATACTTTACATCCACCCGGACGAATGCATTGACTGCGAAGCATGCGTTCCCGAGTGTCCAGTCGAAGCCATCTTCCATGAAGACAATTTGCCGGATGAATGGAAACCCTTCCTGGAACTCAATGCCGACATGGCAACGCAGTGCGAAGTCATTACGGAAAAGAAGGAACCGTTGGCAGAAAATTAGGTGACTTTTGCTGACCAGTGTCAAAAACAGTTCGCCAACCTTCATCTTTTGAATGATTGCCTTCGGCTGCTAGCCAAGGGGTTAAATTCTGGTTGCACCAGAAATTTCTTTGTCCGCCTTGGATGTCAGGTGGCAGCCGGTGGAGGTTGTGCAAACGAGCGTTTGCAGGCGGGAAACCCGATTCAAGCTGCGTGAGCCCGCCAAGGACAAGCGTCTCCGTATCGGCAACAGCCTTTGTCTCGAGTGAAAATGCTGCCCACTTAAAGCGCGAACTCTCACAGGGAACAGATTCTTTTTGTCATCACCTGACGCCTTTTGGAACCCGCAGCCCAAAAGTGGGCAACCAGTCGTCTTGCTGAGCACTGAGCCGACACCTCGTCGCAGAGGGGGCGTCATCTGCGACGCCGATTGGGTGATGGACCCGCGTTTTAAAATCTCCTGAAGACGAGCGTTTGTTAAACACTGGCTGTACTGATAAGTTCACTCCAGCTGTTCGTTTGAAGTTCTGAACGTCGCCACACGGTGAGAGTCCTGTCATTCCCTTTTCATGTTTTTATCTTCCGTTCTCCTGGACAATGACCGTTGCCCGCTCCATTCCCCAGAACTGAAAGACATGTAACGGTTTAGCCAACCGTTGCATCCCACAATCGCACCTAGTTGCCCGCCGTCTCCTAAATGCTTCTCCCGGCACCGTCTAACCCCAACCAGTGCTGCCGTTTCCAACGCTTGTGAACAACTTCCGCACAAGTACCTCGAACAACACAAGGGGGCAGATCACAGGAATTCAAAATGGTTTTCCTCACTTTTCCGTTGCAGGGGCTTGGTGATAAAATCCGGTCAGGTAAATCAAAGCAACGAATTGCGGAAAATCTTTCCCCATCTCTTGTCGTTGGGCATCCTTTCGCATTACCATGAAGTGATAGAGATGGGCTGACGAGGAACCTGCCGTTCCAAACGTCTACCTTAAAAAATTGCATGGGGGAACCGTTGATGATTCACTACACCTGCGACCGTTGTAACCGGATTCTGGACTCGACGGAGGATTTACGTTACGTCGTAAAAATGGAAGCCTACGCGGTCATGGAACCGGCCAAACTCGGGGAGGTAGAGGATGATCGTGATCACTTGATGGAAGTACACGAAATCCTGGAACAACTCGACCAACAAGGGGCAGGTAGCATTAGCGAGCACCTTTATCAGAAACTCCGCTACGACTTGTGTTCAGACTGCCACCGAAAATTCGTAAAAGATCCTCTCGGGCGTAAGCTGACTAACCAATTCGATTTCAGCCCCAACTGATCTCAACCATGCGTCGCTCATTTCGACGCCGACCTCGACCGGTCCAGTTGACGATCATATTGATCCTCGCAGTGCTGGCCGTACGCGCCTGGCATCGCAGCGACAGTCTTGAACGCTCCGGAAATTCACCAGAGATCTTAGCCGAGGGAATCTACGAGGTTGCGCGGGTCGTCGACGGCGACACACTCGTCATCACCGGCTCAGAGGGAATCCAGGATCAGGCCGAGTCCCTGCGACACAATCAGCAGGTACGGATACGCCTGCTCAGCATTGACACTCCCGAAACGGTCAAACCCGGTGCTCCCATTGAACCCTGGGGACAGGAGGCGACGCAATTTACCCGCCAGTTTGTCGCTCAGGGGTCGGTTCGTCTTCGGTTTGACCGACGGCGCGTCGATCAATACAACCGCTTTCTGGCCTACGTCTACGTGAATGACCGAATGCTCAACGAGGAATTAGCGAGAGCCGGGTTGGCAAAAGTCAAAGTTTACCCGGGTGACTCGTCAGCCATCGGGCGCAGGCTTACACAGGCAGAAAAAGAGGCCAGGCAGGCTGCACGTGGCATCTGGTCTGGAAACCGACCTCATAAACCGTAACTTGTAAGTGCTGAAACGCCTTGCTAGAATCGCTCCCTCTTCAGTGAAGGAAAATCAGTGAAGGAAAAGGGGCAAGGGATGTGGCCGGTGGATTCCGACTTGAAGAAAGCTTGCGACTCAAATCCAAGACGGCGAACATTCCGCCTGGGAACCACGGACGACTGATCTAAGAACGCAACATTGAGTACATATGACAACAACAATCGCAGTCATCGGTGGTGACGGAACGGGTCCTGAAGTGACCGCCGAAGCCTTGAAGGTGCTGAAAGCGGTCTCTCAACTTGAAGGTTTCGACTACACGCTTCACGATTTTGATTTCGGAGGTGAGCGGTATTTACGTACCGGAGAAATCCTCCCGGAGGGGGCAGTCCAGGAGTTGAGTGACATTGATGCCATTTTTCTCGGCGCAGTGGGCCATCCCGACGTGGCACCGGGAATTCTCGAAAAAGGGCTGCTGCTCGAGTTGCGATTCCAGCTCGACCAGTACATTAACCTGCGACCTGTCAAGCTGTATCCGGGAGTGGAAACACCCTTGGCTGGCAAAGGCACCGACGACATCGATTTTGTCGTCGTGCGTGAAAACACAGAAGACCTGTATTGCGGAGTGGGCGGTTTCATGAAAAAAGGAACTGCGGACGAAGTTGCCAGCCAAACCGCACTCTATAGCCGCAAGGGTTGCGAGCGATGTTTGCGTTGGGCTTTTGAATTTACGCAACGCCGCAACAATCCCAAAGGAAAAATGCTGACGCTGGTCGCCAAAACAAACGTGTTAACGTACGGACATGATCTGTGGTGGCGAACATTCGAGGAAGTCGCACAGGATTACCCCGATGTCAAACCTGACTACAATCATGTCGACGCATGCTGCATGTGGATGGTGAAAAATCCAGAATATTACGATGTCATCGTGACAACCAATATGTTTGGAGACATCATCACGGACTTGGGTGCGATGATCCAGGGTGGCATGGGTGTCGCCGCAGGAGGCAATATCAATCCCGACCCGGGCGGTACCAGCATGTTCGAACCGATGGGTGGCAGTGCTCCCAAATACACGGGCCGGAATGTCATCAATCCCATCGCAGCCATCGCAGCCATGCAAATGTTGATCGAACACGCGGGTCACACCCGAGCTGCCGAACGGGTGCTCAGCGCCATTCAAAAAGTGACCGGCGAAAAAATGAAAAGTCAGGCCGCGGGCCAAATGGGATATGGCACCAGTGAAGTCGGGGACCTTGTCTGCGAATCTCTCTAGTGATCCCGGTGACCAAGGCTTCGACGGGCGCCGTCCCAGACAAACAGGGGTGGTTGGGCAATACCGACTTTTTATTTCCCCAACTACAGCCGCGGTCAAAAGAGGGCAAAGGGATACTCAGTCGCGTCACGGTATAGGTCGAAAAAGAAAAAACATCCCCCCAACCAGGTTCAGCCTCAAACGTTCTTCCCGACACGATTCAACCCCGGAAACCCGACAGGCGACTTATGGCCTGCTCGTAATGCGATGCAGCCTCAAGAACCTCCTGGGAGAGGTGTTGCACATAAGACTGCTGTCGAGTTCGTGTCGGGTTGTCAATCATCTGATCCAACCAGTTGTCGGGGATCTTTGGATCAACCGCAGAAAAAATCCGACTGAAGTGACGCACCAATGACCTCTTCGACCGCTTCGTGATCTCACGACGCTGGGCATCTGCGGTGGCGCGAAGTCGGCGTTCTGTAAACACTAGTTTCTCTGCGGCACGTTTGGCCGATTCGTCCCCGGCAAGGTGCAAAGCCACGCGAAATTTCGCCCGTCCAACGGCGACCAGGCTCTCGGGTGAAACAAATCCCGCGCCCTGACGACGCCCCAAAGCTTCGCAGACAACGCCCACGGAATCGGCGCGCCAGGAACGGGAAACACGAAACACCACTTTAAACTGCTGCCCGCCCTCTAAAGACGATCGTGTCGAAGGCCTGAGCTTGAAATAGACACCCGTTCCGCGGGAGGTTGTCCCGCTGGCAGCAACGAGTTCCAAAGGAGGCTGTAGTTCGTACTGGAATTTTTCGCTGTCTCTTTTCCCCCGGGAAGTCGAAGCATTTCCACTCAGATCGACCACTTGATCGTGCTTACCGGTGAAACCGATTCCCATGTTGAAACTGTTCTCTCGTGATCTCTCGACACCTATCTTTCCCGTCACATCTGATATCAGAGTGGTGCGTGGATGGTAATCCACCACCTGCAGACATTCTCCCAGACTCTCGATCCGGATCAGACACTCAACCAGATCGTCAGCATTGCCTCGTATCAGGGTCGATATCTGAAAATCGGCTTCAACCAGCTTTTGCTGAAGATCGCATTCCCTCGACTCGTCCGGGCTGACTTCCCGGCAACCTACCAGGTAAGAAACATCAAAGTTGACAGCCACTTCGGCCGTTGCAAGCGGTAGTCCAACTCCCCAGAAAACCATGATGCAGACGGCACGACAGGTTAACAAGCTACGAGAATGAGTTTTCGAACAACTTGGGTTCGTGGGGCGGTCCATCGTCCAAGAGACTCCTGTGAAGGGGAAAAGCCGTCCCTGGAGTGGTACTCGCCGTCCTAGCGAGGTGACGCGGTTCTCGACTCTTGAGAAAAGGGTAGAGGAATCGTAGAAGTCTCCGACAACAAGTCAAGGTTTTTTTTAATTTCCTTGCTTACGTCAATCGCGCCGCCTCAAAGCAGTCATTTGCCCAAGTTTCCCAATCCTCATGGCCATCTGGCTGGCTGGCCGCCGCGATGCTTGTAGCGCAATTCGATTTCGCTGAATTTTTGAATTGCCG
>Ga0310120_10002942_pt1 | contig 12283 bp, 10 predicted proteins | sample CB27_AW_983_MG_FD_203506 | JGI IMG/M metagenome (GOLD analysis project Ga0310120, IMG submission 203506) | Marine microbial communities from Western Arctic Ocean, Canada - CB27_AW_983 | ecosystem: Environmental > Aquatic > Marine > Oceanic | place: Canada: Western Arctic Ocean | collected... | reverse complement strand
AAGATGCCGAAGAGGACAGTGCCGAGGCTGACGACGCCGAAGAGGTTGTAGAAGCCAAAGCCGACGAGACTGAGGCCGAAGAAGCCGAAGAGGACAGCGCCGAGGCTGACGACGCCGAAGAGGTTGTAGAAGCCAAAGCCGACGAGACTGAGGCCGAAGAAGCCGAAGAGGACAGCGCCGAGGCTGACGACGCCGAAGAGGCTGTAGAAGCCAAAGCCGACGAAGCCGACGAAGCCGAGGACGCGGAAACCGCCCCCGCCGGCAAGGCTAAAAAGGCCACCAAAGCCTCCAAGTCGAAGTCCGGAAAAAAGGCCGCCAAGAAGGCCAGCGCGAAAGCGTAATACGCGTCACCGACGGCTGTGGGACAATAGGGTCACCGATAGCGGCGGACATATGCTCACGCTGGGAGCGATAGGTGAACGACAGGCTCGATAAATTCACCGAGCGAGCGAAGAAAGTCCTCGTCTACGCACAGGACGAAGCCACTCGGTTTAACCACAACTACATTGGCACCGAGCATCTCCTCTTGGGGCTGCTTCGCGAAGGGGACGGTATCGCTGCCAAGGTTCTCGGCAACCTCGGAGTCGAGCTCAACAAAGTCCGCAGCGCCGTCGAATTCATCATCGGCCGCGGCGAACGCATGGTCGTCGGCGACATCAACCTGACCCCGCGAGCCAAACGCGTCATCGAGCTTGCCGTCGAAGAGGCCCGCCGCCTGGGCCACAACTACATCGGCACCGAACACCTCCTGCTCGGCCTCGTCCGCGAGGGCGAAGGCATAGCCGCCGGCGTGCTCGAGAGTCTCGGCGTCAATCTGGACAAAGTGCGTGCCCAAGTCGTCCAGGTCGTCAGCCACGGCGCTATGGAGACCCAGCAACGCTCCGGCAAGAAAACCAGCAAAACTCCTCTCATGGACCAGATGGGCGTCGACCTCACCGCCGCCGCCCGGCGAGACGAGCTCGACCCCGTCATCGGCCGTGTTGAGGAGATTGAGCGCGTCATTCAGATTCTCAGCCGCCGCACCAAGAACAATCCCGCTCTCGTCGGCGATCCCGGCGTTGGCAAAACCGCCATCGTCGAAGGCCTCGCCCAGCGAATTGTCTCCGGCGACGTACCTGAGAGCCTCAAAGGCCGCCGGCTCCTCACGCTCGACATCGGCTCCCTCGTCGCCGGCACCAAGTACCGCGGCGAATTCGAAGAACGGCTCAAGAAGGTAATCGAAGAGCTGAAGGCTTCGGACGACACGATGATCTTCATCGATGAGCTCCACACCCTAGTCGGCGCCGGCGCCGCCGAGGGTGCCGTCGATGCCGCCAACATCCTGAAACCGGCCCTTGCCCGCGGGGAACTGCAGGCCATCGGCGCCACCACCGCCGACGAATACCGCAAGTACATCGACAAAGACGCCGCCCTCGAACGCCGGTTCCAGCCGGTCAAGGTGGGCGAGCCCACTATCGAAGAGACAATAGAAATCCTCAGAGGAGTGCGCGAGCGTTACGAGGATCACCACAAAGTGAAAATTACCGATGAATCGATCAAGCTCGCCGCCGAGATGGCCGGCCGCTACGTCACCGATCGATTTCTACCCGACAAGGCCATAGATGTCATCGACGAAGCCTCTGCCAAGGTCAAGATTCGCGCCGGTTCCACCCCCAAGGAATTACGCGAGCTGATCGCGGAGATCGAAGAGATCGTCAGCCAGAAAGACATTGCGATCGCCGAAAGTGACTTCGAGACCGCCGACGAGTTGCGGGCACAGGAGCGTGCGTCCCGCGCCCGCGCCGAACAACTGGAAACCGATTGGGCCGAGGCCCGTCGGGACACCACCCCCGAAGTGACCGTGGACGATGTCCTGTCCGTCGTCTCCGTCTGGACCGGTATACCCGTCTCCCGCATCGCCGAGGAAGAGTCCCAGCGCCTCCTCCAGATGGAAGAAGAGCTCCACAAGACGGTCGTGAGCCAGAACGAAGCCATAGAGACCCTGGCCAAGGCCGTGCGCCGCGCCCGGGCCGGTCTCAAAGACCCGAAACGGCCGATCGGCAGTTTCATCTTCCTCGGCCCCACCGGTGTGGGCAAGACCCTGCTGGCTCGCGCCCTGGCCGAGTTCATGTTCGGCAGTCAGGACTCTCTCGTCCGCATCGACATGTCCGAGTACATGGAGCGCCACTCCGTCTCCCGTCTCGTCGGCGCACCGCCCGGATACGTCGGTTACGAAGATGCCGGTCAGCTCACCGAAGCCGTTCGCCGGCGTCCCTACTCGGTCATCCTGCTTGACGAAATCGAAAAGGCCCACCCCGACGTGTTCAACATCCTCCTCCAGCTCATGGAGGACGGCCGCCTTACCGACTCCCACGGGCGCACCGTCGACTTCCGCAACACCATCGTCATAATGACCTCCAACATCGGCGCCCAGCTCATCAAACGATCCTCCGGCATCGGTTTCGTCGTCAACGACGGAGGCGAAATCGCCGAGGAAGACGAGTACAAGCGGATGAGCGGCAAAGTCACCGGCGAGCTGAAAAAGGCCTTCCGGCCGGAATTCCTCAACCGCATCGACGCCACCGTCGTCTTCCGCGCCCTGACCAGGAAGGACATCCACAAGATCGTGGACCTCGAACTCGACCTTGTTCGCGAGCGACTCGCCGAGCACGAGATCGCGCTGGAAATTACCGAGGATGCCATGGATCTGCTCGCCGAAAAGGGTTACGATCCGGACTTCGGTGCCCGTCCGCTGCGTCGTGCCATCCAGGATTTGCTCGAAGACCCGCTCGCCGAGAAACTCCTTGCCGGCGAATTCGCCGCCGGCGACAAAGTATCCATCGAGCGCGACGGCGACGAACTCCGCGCCGGGTCACGCGAACCCGTCGGAGCCTAGCCGTTGCCCCGGCGGCAGACGACGGCATACGTCTGCCGCGAGTGCGGAAATTCCACCCCCAAATGGGCCGGCCGCTGCCCCGAATGCGGCGAATGGGATTCGCTTGATGAGGTAACCACCCGGCGGCAGCCGCGTTCCCGCGCCCAGCAATCCCTGCTCACCCCCGATCCTATTCCGCTGGCCGCCGTCGAGGCCGCCGACTATCCCCGCAAGCGCTTCGGCCTGCCCGAGGTCGAGCGGGTGCTCGGCGGTGGGCTCGTCCCCGGTTCGCTGGCCCTCCTCGGCGGCGATCCCGGCATCGGCAAATCAACCCTCCTCACCCAGATCTCCGGCGGTCTCGCCAGCCCCGACCGTCCCGTGCTCTACGTCTCCGGCGAGGAATCGCCCCACCAGATAAAGCTCCGCGCCGACCGCCTGAATCTGGAGGGCCGCAATCTTCTCCTCCTGTCCGAGGTTTCGGTCGACGCGATCCTCGATCACGCCCGCTCCCATCCACCCGCCCTGCTCATCGTCGACTCCATCCAGACTGCCCAGGTCGACGGCATCGCCTCCGCCCCCGGCAGCGTCAGCCAGGTCCGCGAAGCCGCCTCCATGCTGCTCCGTTACGCCAAGGAATCTGGAGTGCCCGTGATCATCGCCGGACACGTCACCAAAGAGGGCAACATCGCCGGGCCCCGCACCCTCGAACACCTCGTGGATGCCGTCCTCTATCTCGAAGGCGACCCCTATTCCGCGTGGCGCATCCTGCGCAGCGTCAAGAACCGCTTCGGCCCCACTCACGAAGTCGCCGTCCTGGAGATGTGCGAGACCGGCCTCGCCGAGGTGGCCAACCCATCCGCCGCTTTCCTCGCCGAGCGCCGCGAGGCCGTTCCCGGCTCCGCCGTTGCCGTCGCCATGGAGGGCACCCGCGCTCTCATGGTCGAGGTGCAGGCCCTCGTCAATCGCACTGTCTACTCGCTCCCAAAAAGGCTGGCCAGCGGCTTCGACTCCAACCGCCTTACGATGATGGTCGCCGTGCTCGATCGCCGGGCCGGAATTCGCCTGCAAGACCAGGATATCTATGTGAACGTTGTCGGCGGACTGAGCCTCGCCGAGCCCGCCGCCGACCTCCCAGTCGCCCTGGCCATCGCCTCCAGCCTGTGGAACCGGCCCGTGCAAAATGGCACCGCCGCCTTCGGTGAAATCGGCCTGGCCGGTGAAATTCGTTCCGTCTCCCAGGCGGCGATGCGCCTCGAAGAAGCCACCCGCATGGAGTTCGGTCGCTGCCTCGCCCCCACCGCCGCCGCAACCAACTGGGACGACGCCGTCCCGGTCGACAATCTTCGCCTTGCCCTGGAGGCCGGCATTGCCGCCGGATGACCCCAGGACCGTCGCCATCGTGCTGGCCGCCGGCAGCAGCATCCGTATGAACGGGATCGACAAACTGCTCTACCCCCTCGCCGGAACCCCCGCCATCAACTGGTCCGTACGCGCCCTCGATGCCTCCCCGGCCGTCCACGGCATCGTCGTGGTTCTGGCCCCGGATCGCCGCGCCGAAACCGAGGCTGTCATCAATGAGTCGCTGCCGGCGAAGCTCACCGCGACTTGTGACGGCGGTGAAAGCCGCTTCCACTCCGTTCTCAACGGCCTGCGCGCCGCCGGGGGTGGTTACGAGTGGGCGCTCGTTCACGACGGCGCTAGGCCATTTCTGAGCGGAGATGTCATCGAACGTGGCCTCAAGGCCGCCCGGAGCACCGGCGCCGCTATCGCCGCCGTGCAGGCAACCGATTCCATCAAGCTCTGCGACGGCGAGTGCCGCATCGTCGGCGATCCGCCCCGCACCACCGTCTGGCTCGCCCAGACCCCCCAGATCAGCCGCTTCGACACCCTCCTGCGGTCCTATGAAGATATGCAGTCCCGCTTCTGTGAATTCACCGACGAAGCTTCCGTTCTGCACGCCGCCGGCCATGAAACCCGAGTCTTTCAGGGTTCGGAGCTCAACGTCAAACTCACCACCCCGGCCGACCTCGAACTCGCCGGGTACATAGCCGATCGCTGGGGTGAACACCCGGCGAAGGCCGGTTCCGGTGCCTGAGATTCGCGTCGGCGCCGGACACGACCTGCACCGCCTTGAGCCCGGCCATCGACTGGTTCTGGCCGGAGTCGAAATCCCGGCCGAGCGGGGAGCGGTGGGCCATTCGGACGCCGACGTTGTCCTCCACGCCGTCACCGACGCCATCCTCGGGGCCGCCGCGCTCGGCGACATCGGCCGCCTGTTCCCGAATACCGACCCGGCCTATCGCGATGCCGACAGCGGGCTCTTCCTCAGCGAAGCGGTCCGCCTGGCCGGACTGGCCGGATTCGAAATCGGCAACGTGGACACCACCGTGATTTTGGAGGAGCCTCTCCTGGCGCCGCATATCGACGGCATGCGAACGAAGCTTGCGGACGTGCTCGGCATTCCGGTGGGTCGCGTTAGCATCAAAGCCAAGACCGGCGAGCAGATCGAGTCAATAGGTCGGGGAGAGGCCCTGGCCTGCGAGGCCGTCGTGCTTCTTGCCCGCTCCTGAGACGCGTTCACCCCACCCCCAACCTTCGCTAAGATCTAGCTCTAAGGTGCCGTTCCACCGCCCGGAAAGCTGAATTTCTCTGGCCCTTCAACTCTACGACACCGCCACCAAGGCCAAGCGCGATTTCAAGCCACGCGAAGATGTCGTGCGCATGTACGTCTGCGGCATGACTCCTAAGGACCCGCCGCACATCGGCCACGCCCGCCTGTTCGTCCACGCCGATGTCATGCGACGCTACCTCGAATATCGCGGCTACCGCATCCAGCACGTCCAGAATTTCACCGACATCGACGACAAAATCATCGAGCGCGCCCGTGAGCAGGGTCGGGAACCCCTGGAGCTCTCCCGGGCCAACAGCGAAGACTATTTCCGGGTGATGGACCGGCTCAACGTAGCTCACGCCCACGTTTTCCCCCGGGTGTCCGAGCACATCGAGCCGATCATCGACGAGATCCAGACCTTGATCGACAAAGGTTTCGCCTACGAGACCGGCAACGGCGTCTATTTCGAAGTGACCAAATGGCCGGAGTACGGCAAACTTTCCGGTCGCACCGCCGAGGACGTGATGGCCGGCGCCCGCATCGAAGTCGATGAAGAAAAGCGCGACCCTCGCGACTTCGCCCTCTGGAAACGCTACAAGCAGGGCGAAATTTTTTGGGAAAGCCCCTGGGGCCGCGGGCGACCTGGCTGGCATATAGAGTGTTCCTCCATGATCCGCCGCCATCTCGGCCCCCGCATTGACGTTCACTGGGGCGGCTCCGACCTGCTCTTTCCTCACCACGAAAACGAGCTCGCCCAGGCCGAGGCCGGGTTCGATACCGCTCCCTTCGTCAAACACTGGCTCCACCTGGGTGTCCTGCGGATTGACGGCGAAAAAATGGGTCACTCGGCCGGCAACTTCGTCACCCTGAACGATGTCTTCGAGGAGTATTCCCCCGCCGTCGTCCGTTTTTACCTGGTTTTGACACCATACGGATCGATCGTGGATTTCACCCCCGACTCGCTCACCCAGGCGGCCTCCGGATACGACCGGCTGACCGGAGCCCTGCGCGCCACCCCCGCCGCCGAGGCGGTCGATTCAGCTAGTTCGGCCCGCGTGCGCGAGGCCGCCTCTGCCGCCCGGCAAGGCTTCGAAGCCGCCATGGACGATGACCTCAACACCGCCGGAGCCATCGCCGCCCTCTTCGACCTCGTCCGCGTCATCAACTCCAACGCAGCCTCGGCCTCCGAGGCGGACGTCGAACTCGCTCGCGGCGAGCTCGTCTCCCTCGCCGGCATTCTCGGGCTCGACCTGGTCCCCGAGAGCCGCGCCGACGGTGAGATCGGCCCGCTGGTCGATCTGCTCGTCGAAATCCGGCGCGAACTTCGCGAAGCAAAGATGTGGGCGCTGGCCGACCGCGTACGCGATCAACTCACCCACCTCGGGATCACCCTGGAGGACGGCCCACAGGGCACCACCTGGCGGTAGACTGCCCCATGGCCTCCGATACTCCGCCACCCGACGAGATCCAGGTCACCGGCATGGTATTTTTTGGATATCACGGGGCCAAATCCGAAGAAAAGAGTCTGGGTCAGCGTTTTACCGTCGACATCATCGTGCGCGCGGATCTGGCTCCTGCCGGTACTTCCGACGACCTCTCCAAAACCATCGACTACGGCCAGATATTCCGCGTGGCGAAGGAAGTGACCGAGGGCCCTTCGCTTGACCTCATCGAGACCGTCGCCGAGCGCATCTGCGCCGGCGTGCTAGCGCTTTCGCCGCAGGCCGAAGAAGTTGACACCACCGTCCGCAAGCCCGCCGTCCCCATCCCCGGCGTCCTCACCGAAACCGCCGTCCGCCTGGTGCGCCGCAGGGGCTGAACCGGGTCTGGCTAACCCGAGACGGCCGGTTCTTCGCAGGCCGTGCTGGCAAGCGCCTACTCCAGCCTGATCGTGATGAATCGGACTTTTCAGCGATCAGCGATCAGCGATCAGCGATCAGCGATCAGCGATCAGCGATCCGCGATCCGCGATCCGCGATCCGTTCCGTCCAGAGCAGTCCGACCTCGTCGCCCGCTGATTGTGCGGAGGCAAGCCAGAGACTACCCGCCCGGACGAGCTGGTCAATCCGCACGGCGCAAACCTCCGGACTGAACCCGCAATTGATGTCCATCAATACTGTTCTTCGGAAAGCTGCACGGCCTTCTGTAGATTCACCCGCCGCGCCGCCGCGAAACTCACCGCTATCCCCATCACCATCGCCGCCAGAGCCACTCTGGCGAACTGCAAAGCCCGCTCCCACGCGATCACCGCCTCGAACGCCGGTGCCCGCGCCGCCCCCCCCACCGCAACCTCCAGCATGATCAGAAATGTCGCTGACGTCACCGCCCCGATGCCCAGCCCCGCCACCACCGCCAGCGCCCCGGTCAGCGAATTTTCCGTCGCCAACCAGCGCGCCAGCTGCAGCGACGACATCCCCGTCGCCCGCAAGATGCCCACCTGCGCCCGCCGCCGTCGGTAGGTCAGCACGGCCTGATAGGCGAACAGCACCAGCGCCAGCAACAAAATCCAGGCGAACCCCACCGACAACACCCCGAACACTCCCACCCGGCGCGGGTCCGAGCGCAGTCGTTCCAGCTCCCCATCCACGTCGTAAGCCGCTAGCACCGGCAAGCCCTCATCGGCAAAGCCCTCCAGTATCGCCGCCAGATCGGCGTCCGGCGCCTGCCGCACCAGCACATCCCACGGGCGCTCGCCCAGCTCCAGCATCAGCCGCCGAAGGTTCAAAATGACGAATGACCCCACGTCCGGGGCGTGCGTCGGAAACAGGTCAGCCTCGCCGGCGATCGTCACCTGCAGCTCAGTAAACGGCGGTCCCCCGGACCCATCGCCCGCCGGGCCGAAACGTAAATTGAGTCCCGCCCCGAGTGCGTGACCGCCCTCGGTAAGCAAGTCACTCGAAATGACGGCGGCGTTTCCCATCCTGAGAATTCCAAGCAGTTGCTCGAAAGATTCCCCGGTGAACTCATCTCGCCACCACGCCACCCGCCCGAATTCATCCGGAAATACTCCATACACGGTCACCGGCTGGATCGTCGGCCCCACCAGCAGCGCCTCACCCCGCCAGAGCCGGGCCGCGTCTTCCACTCCCGGGGCGTTGAGGTGCAGATCGACCGGGAAGTTCGCGTACGGCGACCTCGAGGCCGTTGCCCCGTCGCCGGTTTCGCCAAGGCCCGGGCCCAGCTGCGCGGGCGCGCCCGGTGGCCGTCCCTCCACCAGCAGCAGGTCCGCGCCGTACTCGTGACGCGTGCGCAGTTCCTCATTGAGATTTATTGAGCCGGCCGCCGAGGCCAGAAAGAATCCCATCGCCACCGTCACGCTTACCAGCACGAATCCCGCCCGATGCGTTCCGATGCCCCGGGCAAGATGCCGGACCGCCAGTTCCTCCGAGCCCGCCCGCGCGCGGTCCAGCAACCACCCGGCCCCGCCCAGCACCGCCGGAAGCAGTCGGGTGGACAACAGTCCAAGGCCGGCGATGGCCAGCACCGGCGCCAGCAGCGTCAGCGGATCCGCCCCGCCCCCATCGCCGGACGACCGCTCAAGCCAGGTAAAGCGCAGCAGCAGATATCCAGCCCCGGCCAGCATCGCCACATCGACGTAGTAGCGTTGCCAGAGGGGCCTCCGCCACTCCCGCGCTATCCGCGCTCGGTGAATCACCGCCGAACGTGACGAAGCCCGATACGCGGCCAACGTCGCCATCGCCACCGCCGCCACCATCGCCACCCCCGCCACCGCGAATTGAGCCGGCGCAACCTGGAAATCAATCTCCGCCCGCGGTCCAAAGACCAGGAATCCATATGTGAGGTGAATCAGGCGCGCCACCTGCAATCCCGCAAACGGGGCCACCATCGCTACCACCGCGCCCAGCACGAAAAAGTCTGCCAGCAGGAAAACGAATATATGCAAATCGCCCGCCCCGCGGCTCCGCAGCGTGGACAGCGCCGACGCCCGATCCTCCGCTCCCAAGCGCACCGCCATCACCACAAAATAGAGCAACGCCCCCGCCACCGGAAGCGCTATCAGGAGCAGCAGGCCTTCCAGTTCGCGACGGCGCTCCTCTGCCCGTTGGAGCGGCTGCAGGGGGGACTCCACCACCCGCAGATCGTCCGGCAACAATTGGCCCGGAATCTGCAACGCCTGCAACTCCTCGATCTGCGCCGGCACGCTTCCGGTCGCGAAGGCCGTCAGCGGGAACTGCGCGTACCACGCCTCCGACGCCACCCCCGCCCCACCCACCACCAGCGCCCGGAACACCGCCGGATCGACCATCAGCGTGGCCCCGAAAGTGTCCAGCAAATCGAAGAACCAGAACGGCGAATCCGGCTCTCTGGCCAGCCAGCGTCCCGTGATTCTTACGTTGACGAAGCGCGGCGTCAGGCCCGCTTCCGTCGGCAGTCGCAGGCGGATTTCATCCCCGACCAGCAGACCCAGCGCGTCCAGTCCCACCGTGTGCATCGCCGCTTCGAGCACGCCCTCGGCCTCCGCGTCGGGCCATCGTCCCTCGATGAGCCTCGCATGGACCCTAAGCCCGTCCAGATAGCCTGCCGCCAGCGCCCCTGCCAGAGCGCCCTCCGCCAGCGAATCCGGGTCTGGCAGGAGCGGCATGGTCGTCGCCGAGCTGACCGCTAACACCGGCTCCGCGCCCACCGCCGCCGTCAGGGGCTCGAAGATGTCCCCTCCGGCCAGAGCAGCTCCGTCCCCATCACCGATCACCAGGATCGAGCTTCTCGGCACCCCGAAAGCGCCTTCGTTCCGCAACTCCTCCCGAAGCAGCAGTTCCCCCCGGCCGTCTGCATAGGCCATGATCCCCGTGCCCAGCGCCGCCGCCAGCAGCAGGCCCAGAAAGGGAGTCAGAAGCGCGCCCGCGCGATCGCCCACGCTCCGAACACCCAGCCACAGCATCTGCGGCAACGCCAGCGATCGACCACGGCTTTCCCGAGGCGATTTCCACGAAGTCCCCATTCGGTCCCCGGTTGACCCGGTGAACTCTGCCCGGTTCCGGCGACGTTCGCTCAGGGGGTGGCTTTGCCCACCCTCGACGTCCGCGGAGGCGTCCTTCGCCGATTCGGGTTCGACGCGTTCCGGGCCGTTACTGTTCTCCTCAACCATCGGGCCAGTCTACCGGCTCCCCATATCCCCACTGCGACTTTCCCGCGCCCATTCGCGACTACTGATCGGAAACATGGAAGCTCGTATGGATTCTGCCCCCCCCGGCCCCAACACCTTCCAAAGGGTGAGCCACCCAACATCCGCCGACCTGCCATCGCCATGTAAAATTTGCGGTCGCGCCGGCGCTGACCGGACGCCGCGCCAATTTGGGAGACGACATTGGATAACCATCAGGAGATAGCGGACGCGGTCAGTACTATCCTGACCGCCATTGGCGAAGACCCGACCCGAGAGGGGTTGCGGGACACCCCCGCCCGCGTCGCCCGCATGTACGCGGAAGTCTTCTCCGGTCTCGACGAAGACCCCACCGATGTCCTCTCCACCACCTTCAACCAGCCCCACGACGAGATGATCGTCGTCCGCGACATACCTTTTTACTCGATGTGCGAGCATCACCTCATGCCCTTCACCGGTCGCGCCGACGTCGCTTACATCCCGCGCGATTGCGTCGTCGGACTGAGCAAGCTCGCGCGGCTGGTCGACATCTTGTCGCGCCGGCCCCAGATTCAGGAACGGCTCACGTGTGAGATCGCCGATAACATCGAGCGGGTTCTGGAACCCCGTGGGGTGGCCGTGCGGATTCAGGCCGAGCACCTTTGCATGACCATGCGCGGCATAAAGAAACCCGGTTCCGTAATGATGACCACCGTCACCCGCGGGGCCTTCCGCGAGAACCCCGCCACCCGGGCCGAATTCTTCTCCCTGATCGCCAACGGCCGCTAGCCAGCCGGCCGGGCAGAGATAACTACAGGCCAAACCTTCCCGGAACCGTCCCTATCTCCGCGCGATAACCGCCGCCTCGGTACGTCCTACCTTGGAACTAGCACCTTCCGCAGCACCTCAAAATGCTCCAGCGCGATCCCCGTGCCCAGTGCGACACACAGCATCGGTTGATCCGCGATGTGGCACGGGATGCCGGTCTCTTCCGTCAGCAAAATGTCCAGGTTCCGCAGCAAGCTCCCACCCCCCGTCATTACCATCCCCTTGTCAATGATGTCGGCCGCCAGTTCGGGCGGCGTTTTTTCCAACACCGACTTCACACCCCGGATTATCGAATAGATCGGATCGTGGATCGCTTTCGTCACCTCGTCCGATGTCACCGTCACCGTGCGCGGTAGGCCCGCCACCTGATCTCGCCCGCGCACTTCCATCGGAATCGCCTCATCCATCTGCGTAGCGCTGCCAATCGAGATTTTGATCTCCTCCGCCGTCGGGTCCCCTATCAGCAGGTTGTACTTACGGCGGATGTAAGTCGAGATCGCGCTGTCGATTTTGTTGCCGGCTATGCGTATCGAATTCGACACCACGATGTCATTCAGCGATATGATCGCGATTTCGGTCGTCCCCCCGCCTACGTTGATGATCAAATTTCCCGACGGCGCCGAGATCGGCACCCTTGCCCCGATCGCCGCCGCCAGCGGTTCCGCTATGAGCGACGCCGCTTTGCATCCCGCCGCCACCGCCGCGTCGGTCACCGCCCTTCGCTCCACCCCCGTCACCCCTGTTGGCACCGCGATCATCATCTCCGGCTGAAATAGTCGGAATCGTCCGCACACCCGCTCGATGAAATAGCGAAGCATCGCCTCCGTGACCACGTAATCCGCGATCACCCCTTCCCTCATCGGCCGCATGATCCGGATGCTCCCCGGCG
>Ga0310120_10002939_pt1 | contig 12298 bp, 8 predicted proteins | sample CB27_AW_983_MG_FD_203506 | JGI IMG/M metagenome (GOLD analysis project Ga0310120, IMG submission 203506) | Marine microbial communities from Western Arctic Ocean, Canada - CB27_AW_983 | ecosystem: Environmental > Aquatic > Marine > Oceanic | place: Canada: Western Arctic Ocean | collected... | reverse complement strand
GTTCTGAGTGGCTTGGTGCAAAAACTTAGAATTTGGGCCTCCAAAATGACTCCTAGGAGCCGGGAAACGGTCCTGTTTTCGAAATTGCGCCCATTTTGGGGCTAGGACTATGCGCGGTAGAAATGACCTAGGCGAGAAAGCGGGGGAATAATGGCCGATTCTACCGCTTTCTCAGTAGATCAATTCCTACCGCGCATACTCCTAGATCAAGATGATAGTATTTCCTCTGCTTCCGTGACCCTTCTTGTTCGTGCTCAATCAGATCGGGAGTGTCCCCGTCCCCGCCAACAACTAGCACGGATCTCTCCCTGCGCGGTACGGACATGTAAGGAAGATCCCGGGGGCCGATTTCGTCTGAAAAATCCCCTGACGGGGCGCCGGGCAGTGGCATCCCGGCATAAGCGAGCGAAGGGACGTCAATTATGGCAGTGGCGCCGAGTACAGTAAGGGGACCGAAGCACATCGTGGTAAACTAGGAAGAACTGCGAAAAGAAGGAGTCGACACGAAAAGTATGGCTGAGGGGGGGCGTATTCCCAACACAATAGAGACGGTTGTTACAGAGGATAGCAACGGATACACCGCCGAAAAAATCCGGATTTTAGAGGGACTGGAGGCGGTACGCAAGCGCCCGGCGATGTACATCGGTTCGACCGGTGCGGCGGGACTTCATCACCTGATCTACGAAGTAGTCGACAATTCTGTGGACGAGGCCCTTGGCGGCTACTGCGACACCATCGAGCTGACGATTCACGTCGACAACTCGGTGACGGTGGTCGACAACGGGCGCGGTATTCCAGTAGACATACACCCAGAGAAAGGGATTCCTGCCGCCGAGGTGGTGCTGACTACACTACACGCCGGCGGCAAATTCGATCACGACAGCTACAAGGTGTCCGGTGGTTTGCACGGCGTGGGTGTCTCAGTGGTGAACGCCCTGTCAAAGCGCCTGGATCTGGAGGTGTGGCGCGATGGACACGTCTATGAACAGAGCTACGAGCGCGGGATCGCGGCGACAATATTCCGCAAGTCAGGCACAACCAGCCGCCGGGGGACCAAGGTCACGTTCCAACCCGACCCTGAGATCTTTGAGACCGTCGAGTTTACCTATGAAACCATAACCCAGCGCATGCGGGAGTTGGCCTTTCTCAACCCCGGGCTGACCGTTAAGGCCGAGGATTTGCGATCGGGCAAGCACCAGACCTTTCTTTACAAGGGAGGCCTCTCCGACTTTGTCACCTATCTCAACAAGAACAGGACCACTCTACACCCGAAACCTGTCTATATATCCGACAAGAAGGACGACACAGAAGTCGAAGTCGCGCTTCAGTACAACGACGCCTATACCGAGACCCTCTTCTCCTTCGTAAATACGATCAACACAATTGAAGGTGGCACTCACCTGGCGGGGTTCAAGGCGTCGCTCACCAGAACACTGAATAGCTATGCAGCAAGCGCGAACCTGCTCCGGGATTTGAAACAGAATCTTACAGGGGATGATGTTCGGGAGGGCTTGACGGCGGTCATCAGCATCAAGATTTCAAATCCGCAGTTCGAGGGTCAGACCAAAGCCAAGCTCGGAAACAGCGAGGTGAAGGGGCTTGTTGAAACCGCCTGTAACGAAAGGCTCAGCGTGTATCTTGAGCAGAACCCGGCGGTGGGGCGACGAATTGTCGAGAAGGCGATCGAGGCGGCGCGTGCGCGGGAAGCAGCGCGTAAGGCTCGCGACTTGACTCGCCGCAAGAGCGCCCTTGACAACCTTTCCCTTCCCGGCAAACTGGCAGATTGCCAGGAGCGGGATCCTGAGTTCGCAGAGATTTTTATTGTTGAGGGGGACTCGGCTGGAGGATCTGCTAAACAGGGACGAGACCGAAAATTTCAGGCAATACTCCCCATCAAGGGGAAGATCCTAAATGTGGAAAAGGCCCGCTTTGACAAGGTGCTGAGCAATCAAGAAATCATCACCATGATTTCAGCGATAGGCACCGGTGTAGGGGCAGAAGACTTCGATATCTCCAAGCTTCGATACCACAAGATCATTATTATGACGGATGCGGATGTCGACGGCAGCCATATCCGCACGCTACTACTCACATTCTTTTATCGCCAGATGTCTGAGCTGGTCCGAAAGAGTCACATATTCATAGCCCAGCCTCCCCTATATCGTCTCCAGAAGGGCAAGAAGGAGCAATACCTCCACAACGAGCGCGAGCTAACCGAGCACTTGATGGCACGAGCGGCAGAAGACCTCCGGGTCTTTCTTCCGAAAACAGGCAAGGAGTATCAGGGGCGCGACCTGATCGAAAAGCTAGACAACCTGATGGAGTTCCGCCGAACCCACGAGAAACTCCATCGCCAACTACCGGACAGCAGGCTACTTGATATTTTGCTCATCTATTTCTCCGAGGTACTCCAGGAAGGAGAGCACGAGGCATCGGCAAGGCAGCTCTTCGAGGAGCGCTCAAAGATTGCCGAGCTGGGGGCCCCTTTGGAGGAACTGGGCTACGATGTGACAACCGAGTATGACGAGGAGCACAGCCTTTACGAGCTGCATATTAGCAACGGCACACCGATCGCCCGACTCAACCACTCCTTCGTCGCCTCTGGAGAATGGCGACAACTAGTGAGCCTCTATCGAAGGGCGATGGAGTTCCGCCAGCCACCCTTTGTCATCCGGCAGGCTGGAAAAGAAACGGAGATCCGGCTGGAGGAGGAGTCCGAGCTGGCAGGGCACATCCTTGAAGCCGGGAAAAAAAACCTCAATATTCAGCGTTACAAGGGGCTCGGAGAAATGAATCCGACACAGTTGTGGGAGACAACAATGGATCCCGACACCCGCACGCTGCTCCGGGTCGACATCGAAGACCTGTTCGAGGCGAACGAAATCTTCACTATTCTGATGGGCGGACAGGTCGAGCCGCGCCGCAAGTTCATTGAAGACAACGCCCTGAACGTCAAGAACCTTGACGTCTAGCGCAGTAAGCCCTCCCCTATTCCCCACAAAGGTGACCCCATGAGAGAGTATCGCGGTAAGGAAATACCAGTCGACATCGAAGAGGAGATGAAGGCCTCTTATCTAGACTATGCGATGTCGGTGATCGTCGGACGAGCTCTTCCCGATGCACGAGATGGTCTCAAGCCTGTCCATCGCAGGATTCTCTACGCGATGAGTGAGCTAAACAACCGCCACGACCGAGCTCACAAGAAGTCGGCGCGCATCGTGGGCGAGGTTATCGGAAAGTATCACCCCCACGGCGACACAGCTGTCTATGACACGTTGGTGCGGATGGCTCAAGACTTTTCGATGAGGGAGATGCTTATCGATGGGCAGGGGAACTTTGGGTCGGTGGATGGAGACTCGCCCGCGGCCATGCGGTACACCGAGGTCAGGATGTCCCGCATCTCGGGTGAGCTCCTGGCAGACATCGATAAAGAGACCGTCGATTTCCAGGCTAATTATGACGAATCCCTGGTTGAGCCCACCGTGTTGCCAGCGAAGGTCCCCAACCTGCTCGTCAACGGTGCCTCTGGAATCGCAGTGGGTATGGCCACGAACATTCCGCCTCATAACCTCGGTGAAATCATCAACGCCCTTCTTTTGATGATCGATCGACCCACGGCTTCGCTGGATGAGCTCATTGAGCTGGTCCCAGGGCCCGACTTTCCGACAGGAGCCTTTATCACCGGACGGAGAGCCATACGGATCGCCTACGAGACTGGCCGCGCCGTGATCCACTTGCGCGCCCGAGCCTCCATCGAAACAATCAGAAAGGACCGGGAGGCGATTATTATCCACGAGCTACCCTATCAGGTGAACAAGGCCCGCCTGATTGAGAATATTGCCGAACTGGTGCGGGCGAAGAAGATCGAGGGAATAAGCGATCTGCGGGATGAATCGGATCGCGAGGGTATGCGCGCAGTCATCGAATTGAAACGAGGCGAACACCCCCAAGTAGTGTTGAATCAACTCTACAAGCAGACAGCGATGCAGACGTCGTTTGGGATTATCCTTCTTGCCCTGGTGGAAGGACAGCCGCGCGTCCTCACTCTTGTCGAACTACTGAACCAGTTTATCGGGCACCGGAAGGGTGTTGTCCGGCGCCGGACCCAATTTGAGCTGCGAAAGGCAGAAGAGAGGGCTCATATTCTCGAGGGTCTGAAGAAGGCACTGGATCATCTGGACGCGGTCATTACCCTCATTCGGAGTTCGAGAACACCCCCCGAAGCCAAGAGGGATCTGGTGTCTCAATTCGATTTCAGCGAGGCGCAGGCGCAGGCAATCCTGGAAATGAGACTACAGAGGCTGACTGGCCTCGAGAGAGACAAGATCATCGAAGAGTACGAGGATTTACTAAAGCGAATCGCTATGCTGCAGGGGATCCTGACCAGCGAGACCACTCTCAAGGGCGTGATCAAAGAGGAACTGCTCGAGATTCAACGCACCTATCAGTCCCCTCGCCGGACCGTGATCATGGATGAGGAAATCGAACTGGGTGTCGAGGACCTGATCGCCGAAGAGCAGGTGGTGATAACCGCCACCCACAGCGGATATATCAAGCGAACAGCGCTGCACATCTACAGAAGTCAGCGTCGCGGCGGGAAAGGGCGTATCGGGATGTCGACGCGGACCGAGGATGATGTGCTCGACTATTTGTTTGTCGCCTCTACCCACAGCTACATCCTCATTTTTACGGACAAGGGGCGAGTATACTGGCTCAAGGTTTGGAAGATTCCGGACGTGGGAGCAGCAGGCAAGGGAAAACCGATTGTCAACCTGGCGAATCTCGAACGGGGAGAGAAGATCGCCGACATGATTGCCGTGCAGGATTTCTCAGAGCCGACTTTCGTCGTCATGGCGTCTAGAAAAGGGCACGTGAAAAAGACTAGCCTGGCAGCCTACTCTCACCCCCGAACGACAGGCATCATTGCATGTGGCGTGGACGAGGGGGATGAGGTGATAGCGGTGAATCAGACGGCTGGAAACGATGACGTGCTTCTCTGCAGCGCACAAGGGAAGGCAATCCGCTTCTCCGAGCAACAGGTCCGCGAAATGGGGCGAGTTGCGAGAGGGGTAAAGGGCATTTCGCTGAAACCCAGAGATTCAGTAGTCAGCATGGGCGTCATCCGGGGCGATTCGGGGAATATTTTGGCAGTGACCCAAAACGGTTTTGGCAAGCGAACTCCAGCGGCCGGCTACCCCAAGCAAGGCCGGGGAGGACAAGGCGTTATCAATATCAAGACGGTAGGGAGGAACGGTTCTGTCGTAAAGGCCTTTCCGGTTGACCAGACGGCTGAGGTTATTGCCATTACGGTCAAGGGCAAGATCATTCGACTAGAGACAGACCGAATTCGAGAAACCGCTGGGCGAAGTGCACTCGGTGTAAAGCTGATAAATCTAGAGGCCGGTGATCAAGTGGCCGATGTCACCCTGGTCCCCTTCGAGGAGGCCGTTCAGCTCGAGGAGGATTAGACAAAGCGGCTTGCTCCTATCCCCCATGATTCTTTTTGGGTTAGGAGTCGGAGCGACGGAGCGGGGCGAGAACGAGGTAGAGGCCGGTCTCAAGCGGGCACAAGAGACGTGTCGCGCCCAAGACTACGAGGGTGCGATCAAACAGTACCAGTCGCTCCACCGCGAGTATCCAAAGAGCCGCCATGCCCCAGCCGCGCTCTGGGAGGCTGCCAGTATTTACTATAGTCATCAATCCGAAATCCGACCTGGAGCGGGCGGCCCAGGTTTTGGGAGAACTGATCATAGAGTATCCCACGAGCCCGCTCGCGAAGGATGCCCGTTTGCGCTTGGCCGAGATACACAAGGCCGAAGATCGTGACCTGGATCGCGAAGTGGAATACTGGGAGAGGGCGCTGGAGCGGAACTTATCACCGAAAGAACGCCGCCACGGCGCATTCAAGGTAGGAGATACACACCTGAAGCAGCGCCGGCTCGAAGACGCCAGAGGCTACCTGCAGAAAGCCGGCGCCGCAAAAGCCGACGATCGCCTGGGGCAGCAGGCCCTCATTCGTCTCGGGACGATTGCGCAGATTCGATTTTTCGAGGCAACAATGGCGTCCGAAGAATGCCAGGAATGTCGTGCCCAGGCGATCGCCATTGCCGAGGCAATTCCCAGAGAGAAGCACCCCAAGGAGGAGCTATTTCTGCTAGAACGAGTCGAAGTGGAGCGGGATCGATAGCCCTTCTTGCCCCCAACCGAAGATCCGCTCGTGCGGAGTTTCCCAAGACCATTTGGTGCTCGCGGTCCAAGAAAAGAGAGAATTGGTCAGGCCCCAAGACATCTTTATCCAGAGTTTGGTCCGACGAGACCGGGTCGCTTGACAGGAGGCTTGAGAACTGCGTATATTGGGTCGCTCGGCGAGCAGTAACAGAGAGTCTGGCAGAAGGAGGCGAGTACTTGGCCTTTGTGAGCATACAAGAAGGTGAACCGCTGGAGAGTGCTCTTCGTAGGTTCAAGCGGAAGGTTCAACAGGAGGAGATTATAAAGGAAGCCAAACGGCATGCCTTTTATCTCAAGCCTGGCGAAAAACGCAGGCTGAAGCAGGCCCTGGCAAGAAAGAGAGCTCGCAAGAAGTTGCTCAAGCAGCGATTCCCTTCATAGCCACTTCCCGAAACAAACAACACGAACCCGGATGACGATCCCTCGCGCCCGGGTTTTTTTGTGCCTCGAAAGAGGGCCCACCTTCAGCAGGGGCCTCTGGCGCAAGCTTAGTTGAACCATGATTGGTCTAACCGGCATTCTGTTCTTTCTCGGTGTGGCGTACCTCCTATCCTCGAATCGAGCTGCGATCCGCTGGAGGACAGTGGTCTGGGGGCTCTTGATTCAGCTCATATTCTCGTTGGTCGTTCTCAGACTGGGCTTTGGGAGGCGCCTCTGGGCCGCGGGAGGAGAAGCGGCAACGCAACTCATCGCTGCGGCAGACGAAGGGGGGCGTTTCGTCTTTGGATGGCTGGCCGTAGATCCAAATCCAGACCATTTCGTATTCGCCGTCAGGGTTCTCCCGATCATCATTTTCATCTCAAGCCTGTTCTCCTGTCTCTACTATCTGGGGATCATGCAGATCGTGGTGGGCGGCATGGCGCGGCTGATGACCCGCGTGATGGGTGTCAGCGGATCGGAATCAGTAGCCGTAGCCGCGAACGTATTCGTGGGTCAGACGGAGGCCCCTCTGGTTGTGGCACCCTACGTGCCCGAAATGACCGAATCGGAGCTAATGGCACTCATGACAGCTGGCATGGCTACCGTTTCCGGGGCTGTACTGGGGGGCTACATCGCCCTGGGTATTCAATCCGACCATCTTCTAGCGGCGAGTTTCATGGCAGCGCCCGCCTCGCTCGTTATCGCAAAGATAATGGTCCCGGAGACGTCTTCATCCAAGACAGCCGGTCGCGTATCCTTCAAAATAGAGCGTACCTCAGCCAACCTCATAGACGCGCTTGCCAACGGCGCCAGCCAAGGTGTGCGATTGGCTCTGAATATCGCAGCCATGCTCATTGCTTTCGTGGCGATGGTCTATCTGGTCAATGGTATTCTGGCGGCTGCGTCCCGGGCCTTCGGCCTGAACGACGTGTTAGGTGTGACACCCACATTGCAGCTAATCCTAGGTTATCTGCTGGCGCCCCTGGCCTTCGTCATGGGGGTCCCCTGGGAGGACAGTCTTCAAGTGGGCCAATTGATCGGAGTGAAGGTAGTTCTGAACGAGTTTGTGGCCTACCGGGATCTAGCTGCTTTGAGAGAGACGCTAAGTCCAAAGTCCCAGTTGATTGCCACCTACGCCCTCTGCGGTTTCGCTAACTTCGGCAGCATCGGCGTCCAAATCGGCGGAATTGGTGGCCTTGCACCGGAGAGAAAGTGGGAAGTGGCAAGGCTTGGGATGAAGGCTCTGCTAGCTGGCTCAATGGCAAGCTTTCTTACTGCCAGCCTGGCGGCCATAGTTTCCCCGCTCTAGCGCCTCCACTCATCCTTTCCCCAGCCCTCGCCTACAAACTTGCCTGCCCCGTTGCCGTTCCCCTCGCTTTTTCCCTATCGTTTCCATGTATCCGAGCTCCTGGCCGGTCAAAATCGAAGCGATTTCAAGCCCGGCCTCCGAATAGAGAATGCGCCGGACCTTCGGCGATATTTCCAAGAAACTAAGCTGAAACTTCAAAGAATCTTCTGAACGTCCCTTGTCTGTGAAAACCGAGGCACGGGCTTCCCGGCCGTGATTGTGGAGCCTTCTAGCTCCACGGGCCGGCCATCACGGACAGGGATGCCCGTGCAACTACGGGATGTTGACGTTTCTTCCTGAATGCGCAGTTGGAGAGCAGCGCAATAGGGGGGCGAAGGGGCCTGATGCGCGGCAAACAGCCAATCCGGCGGGATCCGGGGTGTTCACCAACACGTTGCTTGCGCTTCAGGTTCCACGGCTCGGAAAGTTTCGCTCTCGAATGGGGCAGCACCGCTGGGGGGGCACTGAGAGGGAAGCCGCGGCCTTGGGAAGCAAAGGCAGGGGCGCGGGGGAAGGCAAAGGGCACAGGCAACTTTAAGGGCGAGGGCAAAGGGCAGGAAGAAGACCCGAAACAGTCCGGACAAAGGCTCCCGGATCAGGCAACCTATTCAGTTCAACCGGACACGAGCGGATCACAGTGCATTCAGGGGTTCACGCAGCGGACCGCCTGCCAGTGGCCAAGGAAGTCGATGGGTGCTTTGGATTCGATTGTCAGCCCACATTCCTCCATTAGTGAATGGACCTTGAGGTCGGTGCGGAAACCGATCCGGTAAAAGATCGGAGAAACGAGCTTCTCAACACCACCAAACAGGAAATTCTCGCCGCGGAAATGATTCAGAAAAACCAGAAACCCCCCGGACCTGCAGACCCTTTTCATCTCCAGAATGACCTGGACGGGATCGGGAACGGTAGAAATAAAGTAGGCAGCCAGCACCCTATCGAAGGAATCATCGGGGAAATCGAGATGGTTGGCATCCATCCTCAGGAGCTTCGTGTTCTCGAGTCCCAACGACTCGACGCGCAGGCGTGCCCTTTGGAGCATTTTCTCCGAGAGGTCGATCCCTGTGATCTCGACGTTTCTAGGAAGGGTGGGAATCGACAAGCCAGTACCAACGCCCACCTCGAGCAGCTGGGATCGAGGAGACAGTTCAAGGAGGAAGGGGGCCATCTCGCGGCCGCTATCGACCATCTTCCCGAAGATCTGATCATAGAAACGGGAATAGTAGTTGTAGACTTTCTCCATGTATGCAACGTCGGCGCTCAATATGCTCCTCCTTAGTGTGCCGACATTCTAGCATCATCCCGGCGGGAAATCTTGCGTCGCAGATAGCAAGGGGCAACCAGCTGATAGTTCCCGTTCGTCGTCCCCGAAAGGCCTCGGGCGTGTGCTATGATCTGCGGCGTGACTGCTGTGACCGCTGGACTGGAGCCCCTCATCGATGCCGGGAGAATTCGAGCGCGCGTCGCCGAGCTTGCCCATAGAATCGACCAGGACTACCATTACACTACGCCTCTCCTTGTCGGTATTCTTAGTGGTGCCGCCATCTTTCACGCAGATCTCATCCGGCAGGTAGGCGTTGATCTCAAGATAGACTTCATTACTCTATCGAGCTATCGGGATGGGTCCGGGGCGCCGGGCCCGATACGCCTCATCAACGATCTCGAGAACAGCATCGAGAGCGTGCACGTTGTGTTGGTGGAAGATATTGTCGACACGGGTGTGACGGTCAGTCACCTGATACGGCAGCTGGGCAGGCAAAACCCGGCGTCCCTGCGCGTCTGTACCCTTTTGTCAAAACCGAGCCGGCGACAGGTAGACGTGCCGCTTCACTACGTCGGCTTCGAGGTCCCAGACAGGTTTGTGGTGGGCTACGGCCTGGACTATTGTGAAAAGTACCGGAATCTTCCCTACCTCGCCACGCTGGAGCTAGCGCCCCGCGAGCCGGGGGATGCGCCCTGGCGGGATTACTCATAAACATCTCCAAGAGAAGGCAAGGGTATGAACTTGAGCCGGGAGGAAGCCTGGAGGCTACTTGGAAGCTACACCAAGAGCCAGAGTCTCCTTCGTCACGCGATGGCAGTCGAGGCTGCCATGAGAACCTATGCGAGAAAGCTCAATGGTGACGAGGAGAAATGGGGCATCGTCGGACTTCTGCACGACTTTGACTACGAGCAGAATCCGGATCCCAAAGACCATCCTCTGGTGGGCGCCCGGATTCTCGAGGAAGAGGGATATCCCGAGGAGATAATCTATGCGATCAAGTCGCATGCAGAGTATCTGAACCTGCCCCGTCGAAGCCCGATGGACAAGACGCTCTTCGCCGTCGATGAATTGTGCGGCTTTCTTACCGCCGCTGCGCTGGTCAGGCCGGGCAAACGAATCGCCGAGCTGCCAGTCAAGTCTGTCAAGAAGAAGCTGAAGGACAAGGCCTTCGCGCGCTCAGTTCGCAGAGAGGACATCCGACAGGGCGCCGCCGATCTGGGGGTTGGCATGGACGAGCATATCCAGACGGTGATCCAGGGCATGTCCGAGATCGCCGCGGGCCTGGGTTTAGCAGGAGAGTAGAAGGGGGCCGGCTGGACTTCGGGTCCTGACCCGAAGAGCCGGGCTCCAATCCGGTGGGCACTAGAAGAGACCAAGATCAAGCAAAAGGAGAGGTTCGATGGCAGAACAAGAGGGAACCATATCTGCTCTATTGAAGGAAGATCGCCGCTTTCCGCCGAGCGAGGCGTTCAAGGCCGAGGCGCACTGGAGTGATCCTGCCATCTACGAGCAGGCGCGCAAAGCCCCGGAGGAGTTCTGGGCCCAGATGGCAGAAGCCATTGACTGGTTCGAGCCTTGGGACCAGGTCCTGGAGTGGGATCCACCCACGGCCAAGTGGTTCCTTGGTGGCCAACTAAACATCTCCTACAACTGTCTTGACCGCCACCTTTCTACCTGGAGAAAGAACAAAGCGGCGATCGTCTGGGAGGGAGAGCCAGGCGATACTCGAGTCTTGACGTATCTGGACCTCTATCGGGAGGTGAATCGCTGTGCGGCGACGCTCAGGAGGCTGGGTGTCGGGAGAGGCGACCGGGTCGCTCTCTATCTGGGGATGGTGCCCGAATTGCCCATCGCCATGCTTGCCTGCGCCCGCCTCGGTGCACCTCATAATGTGGTCTTTGGTGGTTTCAGTCCGGAGGCCCTCAGCGACCGGATCAATGATTCCGACTCGAAGCTTTTGATTACCGCCGACGGGGCCTGGCGCAGAGGCAAGGTGGTCCCGCTGAAGGAAAATGCGGATGCAGCCCTGGAGGCGTCCCCCGGTGTCGAACACGTCCTGGTTGTCAATCGGGTCTCCGATCCCACCGAGGTCTCGATGAAAGAGGGTCGCGACCATTGGTGGCATCTGGAGATGGAGAAAAGTGAAGGCGAGGTCGTCGAGCCAGAGCATCTGGATAGCGAGCACCCACTCTATATTCTGTACACTTCAGGTACCACTGGAAAGCCCAAGGGCCTGCTTCACACCACGGGCGGCTATCTGGTAGGAGCACACACAACCACCAAGTATGTGTTCGACCTGAAAGATACCGACACCTACTGGTGTGCGGCAGACGTGGGATGGGTAACAGGCCACAGCTACATCGTTTACGGACCCCTCTCCAATGGAGCAACCTCGATAATGTATGAGGGCGCGCCCGATCAGCCCGACAAGGGCCGGTTCTGGTCAATCGTGGAGAGGTATAGGGTCAACATCCTGTACACCGCGCCGACCGCCATCAGAGCCTTCATGGGCTGGGGAGTGGAATTCCCGGAGCGGTACGACCTTAGCTCGCTTCGTCTCCTGGGGACGGTCGGCGAACCAATCAACCCCGAAGCCTGGATCTGGTATCGGCGCCACATTGGTGCGGATCGGGTGCCGGTGGTCGATACCTGGTGGCAGACGGAAACAGGGATGATGATGATCACTCCCTTGCCTGGGTTGACCGACACCAAGCCGGGTTCTGCGACCTTTCCCTTCCCTGGCATCGAGGCTGACATCGTCGACAAGCAGGGAAATTCGGTGCCGCTGGGCGGGGGCGGGTTCTTGATTCTAAAGCGACCCTGGCCGGCAATGGCCCGCACGATCTGGGGCGACCCCGATCGCTGGAAAGAGCAGTACTGGTCGCAGTATCCCGGCGTCTACTTCACCGGAGATGGTGCCAAACGGGACGAAGAGGGATATTTCTGGCTCCTCGGACGTGTGGACGACGTCCTCAATGTCGCCGGACACAGGATCGGCACGATGGAGGTCGAAAGCGCTCTCGTGAGTCACCCGGCCG
>Ga0310120_10002938_pt1 | contig 12299 bp, 8 predicted proteins | sample CB27_AW_983_MG_FD_203506 | JGI IMG/M metagenome (GOLD analysis project Ga0310120, IMG submission 203506) | Marine microbial communities from Western Arctic Ocean, Canada - CB27_AW_983 | ecosystem: Environmental > Aquatic > Marine > Oceanic | place: Canada: Western Arctic Ocean | collected... | reverse complement strand
TCTCACCGACCCGATCACAAACCACTATCTCGAATTCAATCTCTCGCCCGAGGGCGCTCATTGGAGTGCCGAGTTCCGGGCTCCGCGAGAAGCCATTCGCGAGATCAACGACCCCGCGATCATCTCCCAGGGTGAGAGGCGATCCGATGGATGGAACGCGCAGGCCGCCCTCCCGCTGGCATGGCTCCAGGAGAAATTTCACTTCGGTCCCGCCTCCCGGCTGAATGCGACCTTCATCCTGGATTCTCCCCACCAGCGCTTCCTCAGCGCCAGTGACTTGGGAGAGGGCGAGCCCGACTTCCACCGGCCGGACGCCTTTCCCACGATCTCCATAATCTCCGAGTGGTGAGTTCATAGGATTGCCCTCAGTAAGATAGTTATCTATCTCACTTCCATGTCCAACTCACCGGAGGCCGACCCCATTCCGGACGAACCCCCGGCTCATCTCAAGGGCGACAAGGTCGTGGTGACCTCCCCCCTGAGCATCACCGAAGCGTGTTTCTGCATTCCGGCCGTGCGGGCCCTGCGCAATGCCCGTCCCGACGCCACCATCGCCGTGCTCACCCCGGATTCGATTGCTCCCTTGTGGCAGACCGTCGGAGGACTGAACGAAATCATCGAGTATCCCGAAGAAGCATCCGCCAAGGCGATCTTCCAGATTCTGAAGGCGGGGACCTTCGAAGCGGAGTCCTCCCTCGCATGGGAGGATTCCAATGCGGCCGCCGCCCTCGCCAAAGCCGACGTGTCCCAGCGACTTGGCTATGAGATCAAATCTCTCTCCAAGCGTCTTACCGACCAGCTGCCGATCGACGAGCTGCTCGGTCCCGTCGAACACCGCGTGCGCTACTACATGGGGCTCATCGAGAAGCTCGGCATCGAAGCTTACCTCACCAAGAGTTTCGAAACTCCATCCCTTCCGCCGCGCCCCAATCCAATCCGCATTGGCCTCGTGCCGGGATCAGTGCTGGGCCCGTCCTATCGGTGGGGCGTCGATCGCTTTCGCGAGCTTGGCACCACGCTCCTCGCCAACCACCAGGTCGAGTTGATCATCGTGGCCTATCCTGGACGCGCTCAGGAAGGCAACGATCTGGACCACCTCTTCCGTGGCAAGGTGAAGAACTATGCCAACCAGTTCGATCTGGACGGTCTTCTCACCGCTCTTCCCCATTGCACCTTCCTCATTTCCAACGATGGCGCTGTCACTCATCTCGCAGCCCATCTCGGAATTCCTACCGTCGCTCTCTTCGGTCCCGGTGACCCGGTGACCACCCGCCCACTCGGAAAACACCACCTCGTCCTTTCACAACATCTTGATTGCAGTCCTTGCAATCAACAACACTGCCCCCTCAATCATCATCGCTGCATGGAAGAACTCACCGTCGCGCGAGTTTACCAGGCGGCCCGCAAATTTCTCCAACCTCAGGCCTCCCCTCAGGCATGAATGATGAGTGACCCAGAACAGGAAGGCCCGCCCCCCCAAGCCCAAGCCCCGCCGCCCATTCCATCGCCGGAGGTCTTGGCGCAGCTCCTATTCCAAGACATGCCCTAACAGAACACTCTGCAAGGCGCAGTAAAATTGGCTCCGAATAAACGCCGATCGCTTGGGAGCGGGAAAGGCTTCCAATTCAGAGACTTCCTGAGCTGGTCCAAACTGATAACGGCTCTCCAGGGCAAGCCGGGCCTGATTCAGGGCCCCGTACCATTCGAGTCCGTCTTCGCGCCCGATAAAGACTTCTCCCTCTGGAGATTCGGCTTCGGGATCTCCCTTGCTCTGCGCCGCTTGCACGGTGTCAGCGACCTTGCGCAGCTGGCCGTTGAAGAACTCCTTCAATTCCGGAATCACCATCTCATCCCACTCCGACTCGTCATCCATCAAGGCACTCAAGCGCGAAGGGAGTTTCTCCGATCCCCCCTGCAGCGCATCGGGTGCAATTTGTTCAAGGACCAGCCAGTCGGTGGCCGTCTCCACATCGATTCGCAACCCTCCCTCCAATGTCGGCATCACTCTCATTTGCTCTTCACCCTGCCTTTTCCAGACTGGCCTGCAGTTGGTAGCTCTGCAATTGCTGAGCGTAAAGTTCCGCCCGTTCCCGGGTCCCCGTCCACACCAACGCCTTCCCGGCCAAGTGAACCGTCATCATCAGATGCTCCGCTCGCTCCCGGGGATACCCAAAAATCTTTTCGAAAATTTTGGTAACGTAACCCATCAAGTTCACTGGATCATCAAAAACGACCACGTTCCACGTCCCCTCCAACTCGGTGGACGTCTTCTCCTTGGTTTCTGTAATCGTTACGCCACTCTGCATCACGCTGGGGGGCGGCACTCTAACAAGCCTACCGGTGTTACGCAACCCAGACACCGCTATCCCCCGATCGGTTCACCGGCTGGTGCGTCGATCCACTTTCCGTGTTCATTGATGAGCTCGATGAGGCGATCCACCGCCTCCTCCTCCGGGAGATTGAAACTCACGGCTTCCTTGCCCACATAGAGATTGATCTTACCTGGAGCCCCGCCCACATAGCCAAAATCCGCATCCGCCATCTCCCCCGGCCCATTCACGATGCAACCCATCACCGCGATACGCACTCCCTTGAGGTGGCCAGTTGCTTCCCGAATTTTCTGAGTGGTGGTCTGCAGGTTGAACAGCGTCCGTCCGCAGCTGGGACACGCCACGTAGTCGGTCTTGAAGATCCGTGCTCCCGAGGCCTGCAGGATGTTATAGCTCAAGCGCAGACTTTGTCCCGGGGCCTCTTCGCCCTGCAGGATCACGGCGTCGCCGATCCCATCGCAAATCAGGGAACCGATGTTGCGTGCCGCCACCAAAAGGGTCTCCAGAAACTCCTTCCCGGAATCATCCGATGGCTTCAGCACATCCTTCAACAGGATGGCATGATGAGCATCGAGGCGAGCGGCCAGCAAACGAAAGGCGGCGACCACCTCAAGATCAATCCCATCCTGCACGGTCACCAGCGCCGGTGTCGCGCGGGCATTGAGGGCCGCCATGGCCCCCTCCTCCCGAGGGTCAATCGCAACCACTCCGCTCTCCTCCAGGACGATTTCCGGCTGAAAGTCCCCGAGCTTGTCGAGCTTGTGCGCCAGCGCGTCCCACTTCCTTTGCGTGGTCACCACTCGAAACACGCGATCACCGCCGAGCTCGTGACCATTGAGCACCATCACCGCGGATGGTCGCCGCTGGTAGGAAAACGGATCCCAGGACGAAACGGGCGAATCCTGACTCCCCTCCTCTCCGGCCCCCCGGGAATGAAAGGGAGCAGCCAGCGCCCGCGCGACGGGAATCTCACAAACCGCATCCTCCGTCAGGGAGACCCGGATGGTATCGCCAATCCCATCTTCCAGAAGCGACCCGATTCCAATCGCGGACTTGATCCGGCCATCTTCACCATCGCCCGCTTCCGTCACTCCGAGATGAATGGGATAGTTCCAATCCGGACCCTCTTGCTCCAAGCGGGCGGTCAATAGACGGTAGGCCTCGACCATCACTTTCGGATTGGAGGCCTTCATCGAAAAGACCATCTCGTGGTAGCCGTGCTCCCGGGCAATGCGCGCAAACTCCAAGGCGCTCTCCACCATTCCGAGCGGCGTATCGCCAAAGCGATTCATGATGCGATCGGAAAGCGAGCCATGGTTGGTCCCGATCCGCATCGATCGTCCAAGCACTTTGCACGTCTCCACCAAGGGAGCAAACTTCTCGCGAATGCGCGCGAGTTCTGCCTCGTACTCCGCGTCGGAATACTCGCGTACTTCGAACTTCTTCTTGTCCGCATAGTTCCCCGGATTCACGCGCACCTTTTCCACCCATTTGGCCGCTTCGAGGGCGGCATCCGGTTTGAAGTGAATATCCGCCACCAAGGGCACTTCACAACCCGCACCTCGCACCCCATCCCGAATATTCTCCAAGTTCGCCGCGTACTTCCTGGTCTGCGCGGTGATGCGCACGATCTCGCAGCCCGCCTCCGCGAGCTCGAGGATCTCCTTCACGCAGGCATCGGTGTCCCGCGTGTCGGCCGTGATCATCGATTGGATCCGGATCGGATGATCTGCACCGACCGGAACATTCCCGACCATCACCTGCCGTGACACCCTCCGTTGATAGCGGAAGAGGTCCGGGCAGTAACGAAGCTGTGACTCGGCACTCATCTCGGAACCCTATAAACTGGATTGGGCAGTCCCGCAATCGCCACCCAAAAAAGCCGGACCCGCAGGCCCGGCTTTGGAACGTAAATCTGGTTCTAGGCCCTAGCGCCGACGCCGCAGGAGCATGAGCCCCGCGAGACCCGCGAGCCATCCCACCGTAGGCTCGGGAATGACGGTCCCGTCGAGACGGATGTTGTCAAAGTGCGAACGCCCGCCACCGTGGCCGGAAATCATGACCTAAATATTGCCTTCAGGAGCGGTCCCCCCCCGCACCGCCGATTGGGCTTCCAAGGCCCAGACGACTTTGCCACAGGCATGGCGAACCTAAAACCAGTCCCTGGAACCTAACATCCAAACGGGCTCAGAAAGGGTGTCCCGATCAAAGCCACTGCGTTTCGGCGAAACGACCTCGAACTCCTCGCCGCGCCACCGCAGGAGGAAGCCAGGCATTCCGCGCCAAATCCCGGGTTCCGGCTCCCGGGTGATGTAGCCCCTGCACACCCCCAGGACCTCAATCCCTCCCCCGCCCTCAACGTCCGCATTCGTTCACCGGTGAGAGCGGAGCTTCCCAGGGCAACTCACCCAGCGAACGCATGGCACCCCGCCCTTGGGGCTAATGTTCAGGAATTCTCCACACTCCGAACGCCTTCAGGCTGAGCCCTCCAAAAGGGCCGATGGCGGGCCATCGCAAGCTGTTCACGATTCCCATTTGGAGCGATCTCGCGGTTCGGCAAGACCGCACCCGCCATCCCCAAGAGCGACTCACTCTCAACCCCTTGACTTGAGACCATGTGGGGGAACCTCTTTCCCGACAAAATACCCTCCTTGTGGCGCTGGGAAAGAAAGCCCATCTTGCAGGCATGAAACCATTTCTCCCTCTCCTCGCCTTGGCATCGATCGCAGCCCCCCTGGCGCTCGCCCAGAAACCAGTGGCGGAAAAGCCCGCTCCGGTCGCAGACGCGCCCCAGAAACCGGCCACCGACTTCATTCGCATTGAGGAAGATGAGAAGGCAGCCCGCCTGCAGACTTCGGTCACTCGTTACCAGAAGGATGGCGTGACCCTTGACCTGATCGGCGCGGTGCACATCGCGGACAAGAATTACTACACCGCCCTCAACAAGTCCTTTGAGAAATACGACGCCCTTCTCTTTGAGATGGTCGGGGGCGAAAACCTGGTCGAGGGCAAGGTGCCCGAAGGCGGCAGGGAGGGCGGAGACCTGCAGACCAAAGTCCTGCGCGGGATGGTCGATGGCATGTCCCGCTTCTTGAAACTCTCCAGCCAAATGGTCGACGTGGATTATTCGCCCAAGAATTTTGTGCATGCCGATCTCACCCTCAAGCAGTTTGAAAAGAAGCAGAAGGACAATGGCGAATCGATCTTCAGCTTCGCGCTGGCCGCCGCCCAACAGGCGGAGAACAACGGCGTCAAGCAACCCAATCCCGCCAAGCTTCTCGTCGCCCTGCTCTCCGGCAACTCCGACGGACTCAAACTCGAAATGATGAAGACCCTGGGCCAGGGTGACGATCAAATCGCCGCTCTCGCCGGCAACAACGTGATCATCTCTGACCGCAATGCCAAGTGCCTCAGGGTTCTCAAGAAGCAGGTCAAGCGGGGCCATAAGAAGCTCGGCATCTTCTATGGAGCCGCTCACTTCCCGGACATGGAGAAGCGTCTCGTCGAGAAGGGATACCAGCAGATCAGCCAGGAGTGGATGACCGCATGGGACGTCCCCAAGCCGCAGAAAAAGCCAAAGAAGGAGAAGGAGCCGAGCGTTGAGAAGAAGGCGGGCTAGCGGCCCTCCGGAGCTCGGTCCAGACCGGGACTCAGAGAGCCTGACTCCTGAGCACGGGCTCAGCTACTCCATCTCTATCCGCAGCCACCCTTCTCCCTGCTCCTTGTTCGCAAAACGCAAGGGCTTGCCCCCCTTCATGGGATTGCGCACCTGCAGGCGATAGGCGGCTGACTGGTCGATCTTCACTTTCCACCCCACAGGTTTTCCCGGCAACACTTGGCTTAATTTCCAACCAACGGGCACCGTGCTCAATGCTACCCCGGCCTGCTGAATCTCGACTCCCCAGTCGTAGTAGAAGGGGGCCACCCCGCGGTTCTCCACCGTCAAGCTGAGCTCGCCGTCATTCCACTCCGCTTGGGAAATGTGCAGCTCATAGCCCATGCGAGCCACTTCCTTCATCGCGATCGCCTTGCGCTCCGCGCTCAGGGCATACTCCGCATCGAACAAGCCCGTATCCATCAGCCAGGTCGCATGCATGCGCTCCACGCACTTCACAAATCCCTGGTCCCGCTTGTGCCGCTGAGCGGTAAAACTCTTCTTCCACAATTCGGGACGAAGCTCCCCACCAATCGGTTGCGTCCTCCATTTTTCGGTCGCTCCCGCAGATTTCATGGACGGTTCAAAGAACCAGTCGTCGTCGTCCCTCCCGGTGTCCAGGGTGGCCCAGCAAAAGGAGTCGTCGTGATAGCCAAAGGGACGCTCGTTGTTGGCGGCATGCCAGTAGGTCTTGGGACCAGCCGGATAACGCATGAGAACCTTGGTCTTGGTGAAGGCCTTCTCGTAGGCATCCATCACCTCACGCTGCACCTCCTTCGGAGCCCACAATTCGTCGTGCGGGTAGTTGTGCCACTCACCCCACGCTCCCAGCAACCCGGCCGTGATGTAAGCGATGCGTGGATCCCCATCGTACTTCTTGCCGAAGGCGGCGATGAAATCCACCAAGGCCTTGCGCATGACCGGGTTTCGATAGTCGGGGTTGTAACACTTGGCCCCCTCTTCGTCCTTCCACACCGTCACCTTCACCCCCGCGCGCTTCAGAAACTCCGGCACTTCGTCGCCGTGCTCCGGGTATTCGCAATAGATCCGAAGGATGAGCTGATGCCCACGCCCACCCACCAATTGCAAGGTCTTCTCGATCGGCGACCAGTCGAGCTTGGCCGGCCCCTTCAGGAGGGACTGCAACGAAAAATAACGAAACTCCATGCTCTGCGGAAAGCGCTCCTTCTCGGAGGCCGAAACATAGGGCACGAGGCCCTTGAGCGGATTGTCGACTGGAGCCGGGGCAAATTCGAGTTTCACGGGTGCCGCGACCGCCCCGAGAAGCAAACTGATCAGGGTGCCACCCGCCAGCGCCGCCAGTTTCCTGCTCCTGGTCGGTGCTGCTCTTTCTTTCGTGATCATCCGAGGGTTTTGTCGCCCCTATTGTGGGGATCTTCCTAATACAGGAGAGAACTGCACACAATCCAGAGCACATTCCGCGCCAATTGAACGGCCGCCGCCGCACGGTCGCTACTCCTTCCCCAACACCGGCAGGTTCCTCCGCCACTCGAGTAACTTCTTCGCCATCTTCGCGGCCACTTCAGGATGTTCCGGCGCTACGTTCCTCTGCTCATCCTGGACGTTCGAAAAATCGTAGAGCGCCAAGTCAGTCCCATCGGCATTGAGGAGACACTTCCACCTCCCGTCGCGCAGCGCCAGATTCGGACTGCGATCCTTCTCCAATCCCGGCCTGAGGTAACTACGATCTCTCCCGTATTCCCAGAAAATTGCCTTCTCCCGCTCCAGAGCGTTCCCCAAAAAGGCCTCTTTGGCATCGATCCCGTCAAAGGCCACCTCCGGGGTCTCCACTCCCGCAATGGACGTGAAGGTTGGAAAAAAATCCACCGCCGCCAGAATCGTTTCCTCGTCCACGCGACCGGCCGGCACCCTGCCCGGCCAGCGCACGATCAATGGCTGCCGGATTCCTCCCTCGTAAAGACTCCACTTGCGTCCCCGATATCCGCCCGTGTCTCCCGGCGGATCGATCCCCTTGTCATAATACTGGCGCTTCCACGCCGTCGGGCCGTTGTCGCCGGTTAGAACAAAGAGAGTGTTTCCCGCCTTGCCCTCCTTTTCGACCGCTTCCATCAGCCGCCCGATCTGCCGATCCATCTCCACCAAGACCGCAAAGAATTTGCGCTCCATCGGATTGCCGGTCACCGCCTCGTACTTCTCGGCTTCGCCGGGCGCCGGATTGTGCGCGTCGTGCACATCGTTGAGCCAGAGGTGCAGGTAGAACGGCTTTTCCCTGTTCTTCTTCAAGAAGGCGATGCACCTGTCGACGTACATGGCGGTGAGCTTGTGCTTGGGAGCGAACTTGATGGGACCGCGCCCCAGCTTCGCGCTCTGGCTCCTGAGACCCGCCCGGCTGAAGATCACGCGTGGGCCCAGGCCCTCAAACGAGACGAACGAATCGTCGAATCCATAAGCGCTCGGCAAGGGCGCGTCCCCCACGTCCCGCCCACCTCCCATGTGCCACTTTCCGTAATGCGCGGTGGCGTAGCCCGCCGCCTGGAAGGTCCGCGCGATGCAGGGCACCTTGGGATCGAGAAAATCGCGCATGCCACGCTCCCGATTCCGCTTGCGGTTGTTGAGATACGAATTGATCAAATGCCGGGCGGGATACTGCCCGGTGGTCACGCCAACGCGTGAGGGCGAGCAGATCGGGGACGCGACGTAGAATTGCTTGAAGAGCGTCCCCTCGGCCGCCAGGCGATCGATGTGAGGGGTCTTCACTTTCTTGTTGCCGGTACAGCTGAAGTCCGCAAATCCCAGGTCATCGACAAAGATGAAGATGAAGTTGGGCGAAGCAGGTTGGTCCTCCGCAACGCAGGTCGTTCTCCCCATCAGCGATAGAGACACCAGCAGAAGCAGGGTCGCCTTCATATCAATGACCTCCTCATGGCAAGGCCATGGGATGATCGCAATCTCGATTCGTCCCGAGCCATCTGCCGGTCACGGGAGCGCTGAAGATTTGGACCCCCATCCTCTTCGTTCCCGGATTCACTCAAAAGCTGACTCACGGCACGGTTACCATGAAATCATCAAGGTACCATCCGGCGAAAACACTGCCGTCGAATACATCGGTGATGAGCCGAAATTCGATCTTCACTATCTTGCCGAGTGCCTGTGGCGGCAGGGCCCTGCTGACCAGCGCCCAGTCAAGTGACGCTCCATCGATATCGTCCTCAATCACGGCCAGCACTGAATCGTCGGCGCAGTCGATCACCGCCACGCGCCCCTTGTCGAAAGACGCTTCGATATCGAAGACCTGGAAGTAATTCACGGTGGCTCCGGCAACGGCGGTCAGGTCGATCGGCGGGGAGCGCAGCCAGACATCCGCATCTTGCGCGTAACCAGCGGACAGGTTGGTGCCGATACAATTGACGAAACTGTTGGCGGCAACGGGACCTACCCCGGAAGGCGTGCCGAGTTCCCACTCCGTTCCCACCGCTCCATCCGATCCGATGGTCCACAGTCCCAGGCCGCTCTCGAAGTCGTCCGCGAAGATCGACTCCGGAGGGGCGGCGAATCCCTCGATCACGAAGAAGCGCTCCGCCTCAGGAGGTCGCGGAATTGTGAGCGTATTCTCTGGAGGAGTGGCTTCTATCTCTTGGTGGCCGTCATAGACCGGCCAGTCGATGGGGTCGGCGACGGAAGGATCGGTCTCGCTGCGGAGAGTATAGAGCTGCCCTCTTTGGCTGGGCCATCGGAAGGTCAGCATGTCCCTGCCACTGACCTCGAGCGGCAATGGTTCCGTCCCTCCCAGCGAAATAATCTGAATGCCACTGGGACGCGCGCGCGCGCTGCCCACACTTCCGGCATTCCCCGTCATCGTGAAGTCCGATCCGCTAAAGCCGCTCAACTGCACGATATTGGCTGAGAAAAGCGTGTTACCCTCCGCCTCCGTGCTGATGATGTAGCCGTCCGTTAGTTCTCCTCCCGCCAGCGGCCAGTTGTTGACCGCAACCTGATGGCCGAAGCGGGTGTCGGTGTTGCCCGCATTGTCCGCCACCGTGAACCCAGCCGTCATACCGGAGTTGTCGGTCTGGTAATAAACGAGAACATTGTAGCCGGGACCCGTAAACTCGGTCCCGAGACCTGCCACGGTGATCGATCCGTTGGCGTGAAAGTTGTCGATGTAGCCGGACAGCATATCCTGGTCGGTGCCTGCGCCGTCCGCGGAAGAGGTCGACCAGGTATTGTTGGTCACCCACGAAAAAGATGCGGCGGTTGCAGAACCGGTGGAACTTACGAGGGCCGGAACCGTGAGCCCATCTCCGACGTTCGAGGATCCAACCGCGTTGTTCCAGTTGCCCAGCTGCCCGAGCCCAGCATTCCCGGTAACGATGCCTTGACCGCCACCACCACCACCTGAGGGCGAGTTTGCGTTTCCACCAGCGATGTTGATGCTGATGACAGATTGGGCCAAGCCGAGGACCGGCGTGAGGGCCAAAAGAATTGCGGTAAGAATTGATTTGTTTTTCATGCCGGTTGGTTTGATTGATGCGGAGGATTGAAGTGGAGGTAGTTTTTCTGCTATTTGCTCTGATCGGGCAGAGCGAGCTGAACGAGAACGGAATCGTTGTTGCGGGTCGCGAAGAGATCGTTTCGCCCGTCGGCATTCAGGTCGAGCGCCGCCAAGCCGCGCAGATCGCCGGGGAGCAACAGGCCGCTCTCGCTAGGGTCGACGGCAACGAATTGACCCGATCCATCGCCGCGCAAGAGAACCCCGATGCTCCCATCGTAAGGTCCGGTCTCCCACTGCGGTTGGTAGAAGTTTCCTGCGAGCGCGAGGTCGAGGTGCCCGTCCCTGTCAAAGTCCTCGAACACCATGCCGAAGATCGGCGAAATCTGGGCGATGCGCGGCAACGGACGAAATTCGAACTTGCCGGTTCCGTCGTTGATAAGGAGTCCGGACTCCAGGGTGTGACATTCGAAGCGCTCGGCACTCTTGATGGGCGTCAGGCCGTAGATCTCGTCCAGAGAGGAGGAGGCGAAGAGGTGGTAGGTTTTGAACTTCTCTGCCAGCCCTGGCATTGCACCGAGCGAACAGCTCCGCCCCCGGATGGGGACGAGCACCCCGTCCTCCAACTCAGCCTCTACGATGTGACGTTGCCCATCGCCATGGTAGTCACCGTAAAACAGGAGCGCCGGAGCTTCGCGCGAGGCATGGTACTTGGTGTTCAATCCGAAATTTGCCACCGCGAAATCCATGTCTCCGTCGGCATCGATGTCCGCCCCTGCAATCCCATTCCACCACCCGTGCCGCCCGCCCAGTCCGGCTTCGTTCGTAGTTTCTCGAAGGGTGCCGTCCTTGTTCGCAAAGACCCTGACCGGTCCCCACTCGACCGCAACCACCAGATCCTCCCAGCCGTTCGAATCGACATCGGCCCAGACCGCGCCCGTCACGAGCCCGGCCTGGCCAAGTCCCGGCACCCGTTCCTCGGGGGCATCGACAAATCGTACCTCCCCATCCGCCGACTCATTGAGAAGAAGGCGGCTTTGAGGAGAGATCGGATACTCGCCCGGGACCACGCGGCTTCCCACGAACAGGTCGATGTCGCCATCGTGATCAAAATCGGCGGGCACCACGCAGGATCCACAGTCTCTCAGCTCGGGGAGCGCAGTGGCCGCCGCGGCGTTGAAGCTCCCACTCCCATCATTAAGGTAGAGGCGGTCGCCGAGCTGGGGGGCGCCGGCCTCGTACTCGTAGCTCCCGCTCACAACGTAGAGGTCGAGGTCGTCGTCCCCATCGGCATCGAAGAACTGCGCGGCAACCTCCTCGCAATCAGACGCCTCCACAAAGGCCGCGCACGCTATCGGCTTGAGGTTCCCCGCGCCCTCATTACGCAGCAATTGGCCCGGTGTTCCCCGGCCCTGCCCGAAGAACAAGTCCTCGTCACCATCCCCATCGATGTCGCCCCAGGCGAAAGCTGGCCCCTGTTGCGAGAGTTTGTGGGGCAAGAGGGGCTGTTTCAGGAAATCATTGAAGAGCCGCTCACGGTGGGTGAGCCCCGTGAGGGCCTGCGGTGCATTGAACAGCGGGCCGGGTCGTTCTGCGGGCTCTTTCAGGGCGGATCCTGATCCGCGTTGAATCACGTGCCGGTGGTTGGCCGCCAGATCGGTGATCATCTCCCGGCTGCCATCCGGCCAGCGAATGCGTAGCTCGTCGATCACCTCGCCGGCATTGAGGCCGAACAACAGTTCTGTCAATCCCGTGGTCAAGTAGCCTCCGGATGTGCGCACAGTGCCCGTCTGGACCCCGGATGCCGTCTCGATTTCAACGGAGGCGCCGATTGCATCGCGGT
>Ga0310120_10002931_pt1 | contig 12310 bp, 8 predicted proteins | sample CB27_AW_983_MG_FD_203506 | JGI IMG/M metagenome (GOLD analysis project Ga0310120, IMG submission 203506) | Marine microbial communities from Western Arctic Ocean, Canada - CB27_AW_983 | ecosystem: Environmental > Aquatic > Marine > Oceanic | place: Canada: Western Arctic Ocean | collected... | reverse complement strand
GCGCTCCGGGGTCGCCCATTCCACTTCGTGAATCTCCTCGTAGTTGGGAAACTCCATCCACTCGCCATAAGCCATGAGCACTTTCTCAATATCGGCGCGGCGGGCATCGAGACGCTTCGCTTCCCGCTTGATGGCTTCCTCCGCCACCAACAACGCTTCACTCGCTTCCTCTTGTTCCGAATCCCCAACGTGCCAAAAGTTCGAAAAGAGAAGGCCCCCCATCGACACGATCACGAAGAGCCAGGTGGCCGCCCCCAACTGCTCCCGCATCACGAAGGCCGCGATGCCAAGCGCCAGCAATGCCCCCTGCCCCGCGAGATTCCCTCCCCGCGTGACCTGCGACCGCCTCCACAACGACATGCTCTGGAGTCTAGCTCCGGAATGGCGGAGAGCAACGGATGAAACCGCGAATTACGACGTTCATCGAGGATGAGCACTGGGTGCGCACTTCCACTCTCTTCCGGAAGACCCTTGCTCTCAACGCAAAGAGATTTCTCGCTCCAGCGCAATCTCACTCTTGAACTGAGATGCTCAACCCTCTTCAGCATGCGCGGGCCGCTCTCCGCTCTGTCCCGCGTCGGGCTTCTCCTCCTCACCGGGCGGCGTTCTTCCAGAACCTGGACGCCCTCCCGGCCGCCCGGGACGCCTCCCCTTAGGCCGTCGGGCTTCCCCTTCAGAGGCGCCCTCTGCACCGACCGCCCCCCGCCGGGCCGGACGACCTCCTCTCCGCAGCGCTCTCCAACCGGCTCCTCCTGGACGGAAGGTCCGACCTGACCCTTTCGCCAACATCTCCACAAAGGGGGCCATCGCCTTGGAAAGCCGCGCCTCCAACTCTGGCTTCTGCCCAGTCAAATCCGCAACCTCCAAAGGGTCCGCTACCAGATCATAAAGAGTGACACTCTCCCCTGATTTGCTGAGCTTCCATTGGTCCTGCAAAATTGCCATCCCGCCGCTCCCCGCCACCACCACGGGTGGTCACTTCATGGCCTTGCCGTCCCTGATTGCAGGCCACACATTAACACCATCCATCTCTTGATCGTTGCCGTGAGCAATCCCCACCGCAGCGCTGAGAGTGGGGAGCAGGTCCTGCCCCGCAACGAGTTGGGAAGTCTTGGAACCCGCCTTGATTACTCCCGGCCATCGAATGACCGCAGGCACGCGTCCTCCACCTTCCAGCACGCTCCCCTTTCCTCCGCGCAGAGGAGCATTGCCGGTTGCTCGACCATCGGTCCCTCCGCCTCTCCGTCCGCCGCCGGCCCCGTTGTCACAGAAAAAGATCGCCAGCGTGTTTTTGGCCATGCCCTCACGCTCCAGAGCAGCCAACACCCCGCCGATCGCGTGATCCATCACATCGATGGCCGCCGCCCGGACCGCTGTATTCCCGCTCATCCCAATCTTGCGGTACTTCTCACTCGCCCCATCCGGCGCTTGCGACGGCCCATGCGGAGCGTTGAACGGCAGGTAGAGAAAGAGCGGCTTCTTCTTGTCACACTGCTCAATCGTCCTCACCGCCTCCGCGGCCAAGAGCTCCGTTGAATAGCCCTTCTCTTCGAGCGGTTTGCCGTTGCGCTGCCAATCAAGTCGCCCCGGTCCCTCGTGCGAATAGTAATCGATCATTCCGCCACGAAATCCATAAAAGTGATCGAAGCCTCGCTTCTGCGGCGAGTATTCGTCCCCCTTCGCACCGAGATGCCACTTGCCTACCATCACGGTCTGATAGCCAGCCGCCTGAAAGGCCTCGGGCATGAAGTGCTCCTTGAGCGGCACGCCGCGTGATCCCCCGAGCGGACTGACGATGCCGAACCGAATGGGCGAGCGTCCCGTCATGAGAGCGGTTCGCGTCGGGCTACAGATCGGAAAGACGTAGAATCTGTCAAGCTCCACGCCCTCCCTGACAAGCCTGTCGATGTTCGGCGTCTGGATCGTGCTCCCATGGTAACCAACGTCGTTCCAACCCATGTCATCCGAGACAAAGATCACGACGTGAGGTCGCAGCGCCGCGGGGGCGGGGAACGAAAAGGTGGTAGCCAGCAGGAGGGTCAGGGCGATGCGCATCACAGCAGAAAGAACCCACGCCAAGATCGAAAGTTACAAAGCGCCCCTCAGGTTGAGATTGCTTCCCCCTTCCCATCCCCCAACATCTTCACCGTGATTCACCCATTCCTCCCAGGCTTCCTCGCTGCCGGCTTCCCGCTCCTCGCCCTCGCCGCACCGCAGCCCAATATCCTCCTCATCTACACCGACGACCAAGGCTCGATCGATGCCAACTGTTTCGGCGCCACCGATCTCGCCACCCCCACCATCGACCAGCTGGCCAAGCGCGGCGTGCGCTTTACCCAGATGCTCGCTCCCGCGCCGGTCTGTTCGCCTTCGCGGGCGGGACTTCTCACCGGGCGCATTCCCATGCGGGTGGGAGCCCCGGGTAACATCTCCTCCTCGCGTGGTGGCAAAGGACTCGCACCCCATCTCTACCTCCTCCCCGAACTGCTGCGCGATACCGGCTACCGCACTCACCACATCGGCAAATGGCATCTTGGCTACACCGAAGAAACGATGCCCAATGGGCAGGGCTTTGATTCGTCCTTCGGTCACATGGGCGGCTGCATCGACAACTACTCGCACTTCTTCTACTGGAACGGCCCCAATCGGCACGACCTCTGGCGCAACGGAAAGGAGGTCTGGCACGATGGCGAAGGCTTCGGCGGGCTCATGGTCGAGGAAGCAAAACGGATCATTGATCAGAAGGACAAGCGCCCCTTCTTTATCTACTGGGCCATCAACTGGCCTCACTACCCGCTCCAGGGATTTGACAAATGGCGGGAGCACTACAAGGAGCTTCCCTCGCCGCGAAACAAGTACGCGGCCTTTGTCTCGAGCATGGACGAACTCGTCGGGGAAGTCGTCGCTCATCTCGAGGCGGCGGGCAAAACCAAGGACACCGTCATTATTTTTCAATCGGATCACGGACACTCCGTGGAAGAGCGCACCTTCGGCGGGGGCGGAAGCGCCGGCCCCTATCGCGGCCACAAATTCTCCTTTTTCGAGGGAGGTCTCCGCGTGCCATCCGTCGTGAGCTGGCCCGGGACCCTCCCCCAAGGAGAGGTGCGCGACCAGTTTGTGACTGGCTGCGACTGGTTCCCGACCCTTGCAAAGTGGGCTCAGGCGCGAGTGCCGGACTCTCTCTTCCTCGACGGCAAGGATATCGATGCCGTGATCCGCTCCGCCCAGGCACCCTCGCCCCACGAACAGTTCTTCTGGACCCAGGACTACAGCCGCAACAAAAACGCCCGGTGGGCGGTGCGAAAGGGAGACTGGAAATTACTCCACCATCCCCAGGACAACATCACTCCCTGGAAAGAGGGCAAGGCTCCCAAGTACTTTCTGGTGAACTTGAAGGGGGACCAGGGCGAACGAACCAATCTCGCAGGGAAGGAGGCCGCAAAGCTGGCTGAGCTTCAAGGCCTCGCCGAAGCCTACCAAAAGCGCATCCTTCCCGATTTCAAGGCGGCGCGAAAGTAGCCCCCCTCTACTCGGTGGAATTCATACTGACTCTCTTCCAGACCTCCTAGAGAACTTTAGTTACCTCCTCTTGGGTTCCACGATCATGACTCGCCTGATTATTCTCCTCCTCCCTTGCCTCTCCCTTCTTGGGACCGCCGCGCAGCGCCCCAACATCGTCCTCATCATGGCCGACGACCTTGGCTTTGCGGACCTCGGTTGCTACGGGAGCGAAATCGAGACCCCCCATCTCGACGCCTTGGCCACGAAGGGGCTTCGCTTCTCGCAGTTTTACAACACCGCCAAGTGTCACTCCTCCCGGGTCTCGCTCTTGACTGGTCTCTACTGCAACCAGGCCGGTGGCGCCTCTCTCGCGCGCGGCGCCACCATTGCCGAGGTCATGAGCAGCACCGGTTATTCGACCTCTATGGTCGGAAAGTGGCACCTCAGCAAAAACCCGGTCGATTTCGGATTCGAGCGCTACTGGGGCCACCTCTCCGGTGCCACCAACTACTTCGTGGGCGACCAGAGCTTCCGCCTCCACCACCAGAATTGGGAAGTCCCGAAGACCCTCAACGGGAAAGCTTTCTACACCACCCACGCCATCACCGACTTTGCTCTCGATTTTCTCGATGAGATGACCAAGAAGGAGGATCCCTTCCTCCTCTACGTGGCCTACAATGCGCCGCACTATCCTTTGCATGCTCCCAAGAAGGACGTCGCAAAGTACAAAGGCCGTTACAACGCCGGTTGGGACGCGTTGCGCACCGCCCGCCACAAGAAACAAATCGAAACCGGCCTTCTTTCTGAGAGGTGGGAGCTCTCTCCCCGGCCGGCCCACGTGCCGGCCTGGGACTCACTCTCCGCGGAAGACCGGCGCTGGGAGACGCGGCGCATGGAAGTTTATGCCGCCATGGTGGACGTTCTCGACCATAACATCGGCCGCCTCGTCGCACACCTGAAGGCGAAGGGGGCATGGGAGAACACCCTCTTCCTCTTCTGCGCCGACAACGGGGCATGCCCCTTTGATCGCACCAAGGGCAGGGAATTTGATCCGTGGGATTCCAAGAGTTACTGGTGTTACGATGTCGGCTGGGCCCATGCCGGCAACACCCCCTTCCGCCTCTACAAGCAGAACCAGCACGAGGGCGGAATTTCCTCGCCTCTCATTGCGCACTGGCCGGAGGGTCTCAACCTTTCACTCGGCAGTTCGGCCGGTGATCTCGACCAAACCCTGCGCCCCACTCCGCTCGGAATGGTCACCGACCAACCCGGCCACCTCATCGACTTGATGGCGACCTTCCTTGACGTCGGAAAAGCGACTTACCCCAAATCGGTCGGCACCCGGAAGATCGATCCCATCCAGGGCAAGTCGCTCGTCCCGATCTTGAAGGGCAAGAAGCGCAAGGGTCACGCGACAATCTACCAACAATTCGGCACCGACCGGGCGCTACGTCAGGGCGATTGGAAAGTGGTGGCCGCCAAAGGCGGACGCTGGGAACTCTACAACCTGCAAGAGGACCGCACCGAGTTGAAGGACCTTAAATCGGCGCATCCGGTGCGAGCACAGGGCATGATTGAAGAGTGGTTCCGCATCGCAAAAAACGTCGATCGTCTCAAATCAAACCAGCTCAAACGCGGCAACGGAGAATTGAGTCCCCTCAAGTTTGGGGTCCGCCGCGACCCGGGCGCCAAGGGAGAGACCAGCGGAAAGCGGAAGAAGAGGAAGAAGACCCCCTGAACCCAGGGTCAGCCACCTGCACTGCAGTCGACTGCCTTCTCCATCTCAGCATCCCTTTGCAAGGGGTGCCGGAGCAACTTTCTCGCAACGAGTTGCACGCTCGCCTCCTGGCAGCTGCCAGGGCTGCCCTTCGGGAGAAACACAGTGCCGCTCTCGACCCGGAAGTCTTCCTGTGCTTCGAGGACGAGCGCGCGGCCACCACCTATCTCGACTGCACCGTTCACCAGCGTGACGGAACCGCCCCCTGCCAATGCCCCCAACGCCCGCGCATTGCCCGCGCCGATGGGAAGCGCTATTTCTCTCTCCACCTAGACGACAACAACTACGCCGAAGCCAACCCGATCAACACTCTTCCCGCCGCCTATTCCTTCTCAACCTGGGTGAACCTCGAGCGCAACGCCACTGGCCAAGCCTTCTTTGGCAAGCCCTCGTCCACAGGAGGAACCACCCGCATCCTCGCCGGCCATCACAGCATGGCTACTACTTTGCCGCCAACAACCAGGCCTTCGACGACAACAGCCCACTCCCTCCTCACCAACGTGGCGGATCCCAATCCCCCGCCCGCACCCGCGCTCGCCTTCCCCTCGACCGGGACGCCCAAGTGAATCGAACTGGGCGCCAGCAACTGCCAGTTCCAGGGCGGCACCGACGATTTCACCCTCTTCTTCGGCACCAACTACGCCGGCTATCGCAACGACACAACCGGCAGCCGCATCGGTAACTGCACGCCGTCGGATCGTTCCGGACCAGCTTCGACCAAACTTTCCCCTTCTCCGGCGAAAGCCCGCAGTCTATGGACCGTTGATATCGCGCACTCCAAAGTCATGAAACTCGTCCACACCTGCCTCCTGCTCCTCGCTTTCTGCCTCCCGCTTCACGCGGCCCAGCCCAACATCCTCTTCATCACGGTCGACGACATGTCCTGCGACTCGGTCGGGGTCTATGGATGTAAACTCAAGGGAACCACCCCGCACATGGATCAACTCGCCGCGGAAGGACTTCGCTTCGACTACGCCCACGTGCAGGTCGGCAATTGCTACCCATCCCGCAATGTCATGTTTTCCGGCCGCTACCCCCACAACAGCGGCGTGGAAGGATTCTACCAGGTTAAACCCGTCAACTATCCCGTGATGTGCGACCTCATGAAAGCGGGCGGCTACTACACCGCCATCCGTGGCAAGGTCAGCCACTCCACTCCCTATCAACCCTACGCTTGGGATGATGACCTCACCACCGGACCCGACGGCAAAAAGTTGCATATGAAGGACGTGCCCTCCTACCACGATTGCACCCTGCAGGGGATCGCCAAGGCCAAAGCGGCAGGCAAACCATTCTGTCTCAACATCAACATCTCGGATCCTCACAAACCGTTTTGGAAACCGAACGACCCGCACAAGACTTCGAAAGTGTTCACCGCCGAGGAAGTCCCGATCCCCGGCTTCCTCTTCGACGATCCGCTCGTTCGCAAGGAGCTCGCCCTCTACTACACTTCCGTCCGCCGGGCCGATGACGCGGTGGGCGCCATCCTGATGGCTCTTGAAAAATCCGGGGAGCGCGAGAACACCGTGGTGATCTTCCTGAGCGATCACGGCATGCCGCTCCCCTTCGCCAAGACCCAGCTTTATCATCACAGCACCCGCACTCCCTGGATGGTGAGGTGGCCGGGCGTCACCAAGCCGGGATCCCTCGAGAAAAATTACATGATCTCGGCGGTAGATCTTCTTCCGACCCTCCTCGACATCGCCGGCATCAAGCACCCCAAGGGCTTCGATGGCCAGTCGTTCGTCCCCATCATGAAGGGACAGAAACAGCTCGGCCGCTCCGCCATCTTCAAGGTCTACAATGAGAATGCCGGGGGCAACCGCCATCCCATCCGGGGAGTCCAAACGAAAAAATACCTCTACCTCTTCAACCCCTGGTCGGACGACCGAAATGTCTTCAAAACCGCCACCAATGGGACCGCCACCTACCGGCAAATGAGGAAGTTGGCACCCGACGACCCCTATCTCGCCGCCCGCCTCGACATGATGGACTTCCGCGAATTGGAGGAACTCTACGATATCGAGCGCGATCCCGACTGCCTCAAGAATCTCGTCGAACTTCCGAACCACGCCTTCACCCTCAAAACCATGCAGGCCCACATGGAGGAATACATGCGAGACACCAATGATCACGCTCTCGAGCCATTCCTGAATCGCAACGACCGGGCCGCCCTCGCGGCCTACATCCAGAAGGTGCAAGGGGAAGCCGATGCGCGGCGCGCCAACAAGCGAAAGAGAAAGCAGAAGCCCGCCCCCAAGGCTGGCGCCAAAGGTGCAAGGCTCCTCCGGTTGAATCCTCCCTCCTCAGCCAGTGCGGGCAAGCCGGTCACCATCACGATTGCCCACACCATCCCGGCCGATCTCAAGGAGCAGAAGATTCACGTTACTCTCAAAGCCGGCGACGGAAAGCGCATCGAGCGCAAGGTCACGAGCGCCTCAGGCAAGGGAAAGGTCAAAGTCAGTTTCGACCTCCCCGCGGCCGTGGCGGGAAGTTCCATCAACTTTGCCGTCTTCATTGGAGAGGAATATCCCAGCAACCTCCAACACGTGAGGTCGAACCCGATCGCGTTGAAGTGAGCTATCGATTGACGAGGAGCGAATAGCGATAGGTCAGGACCTGGGACTTGCCGCCCTCGAGACCGAGGGTCCACTCCAACTGTCGGTGTGGATTCACGCTCCGGGCCCCGTCGGCGCGCAAGGTCTTGACTGGTTCCCCTTCCCCCGAGATAAAGTCGCCCGAAAAATCGGTGCGGATCACCATTTTCACCACCTCGGCGCGGGTGTTTGTAACCTTGAGCCGACCGCTCACGACGGTGCGCTGGAAGTCATCGCCCGCAATCCAGACGATCGCACGCTTGCCCTCTTCTTCTACTTCGGAGTGCTCGCCACGCACCGTGAGGGCCTTGTTGATCTTGATCGACGCCTTCTGTCCAGGCGCGGTCCAGGTCGCGATTGACTGGCCGCGGAAACGGCCGCCTTCCAGGACCGAGGCGGCGGCGGTCGTCATCGGAAACTTGAGCGGGTTCGCAAATTGCACCGCATCCCAGGGCTCGTTCTCCTCATCCTTGGTTGGATTTCTGCGCAGGCGCCCATTGCTGTCGCGATAGTCAGGGACTCTCCACTCCACGATGCGCTCACAGGAGGTCTCGGCCCGCGCCACTTCGAGGGACAAGGAATCGCCCTCCAGCAATTCGTGCGCTCCGACGCTCTCATAGTGGAGATCCTCCGCTCCCGCTCCGACCTCCGGATTCGGAAGTGACACCGCGGCCGGGTAGTCGTTCGAGGCAATATTGTTGAAGACAACTTGCTGAGTTGCGAGACCACGCCCTCCACCGCCTTGTTGGCTGACCTGTTGGAAGAAGGCGGCAAGCGTGGCATCCCCACCGAGCAGGGAATTCACGTGCCCAAACTTGATGTTGGGATACCCGGAAATGAGTTCCAGCTTGGTTTTTTTCAAATTCATCAATTCATTGCGCACGACCGCGGTTTGCTTGATCCGCATGCGATCCCCATGCAGCAAATCAATCTGATAGTCCGGTGCCCACGCCATCCCCTTGGTGAGATAGGTCAGTTGCACCTGCCCCGCCTGGACCGCTGAGAAAACCAAAACCGGCTGCGGCAACTTCGGACGATCGACCGCTTCCTCTTCCACCTTAACTTTGATGATTCGATCGGTCGCGAGATATCGGCGCTGGGCTCCCAATTTCAAAATCAGCCACTTCCCATTGACCATCAACCCGGCGCGACTCGGGGGTGATCCGCCTCGATATCCATAACTCTGACCATCGGTCGTGGCGTAGGACGTGACTCATGAACTGCGCTCCGGCAACGGGGCAGACCAGACTGTTCCCTTCACTTCCTCCGCCCGTTGATTGGCGCCATTTCGCAACGAAACCCGCACTACGGCACCGGCCAGGTCCAGCTGGAGATTGCCTGTCTGGAGCGGAGCTCCTGCCGGCTTCATCGCCCGCTGGGTACTTCGGATCACCATTCCCGGTCCGCTCTCCACAAAGAAAGCCCCGTGCACTGCCTTCGGAGGATCGACCCAGACAAAGTCACCAGGCTTGCTCACTTCGAAGGATGCGCGCACCACCGTGAGGCCGTTCTTGAACATCGCAACCGAATCAATCGCTGGATCAATCGTGATCTCTGCGCCATGGGCGAGCGGAAGTATTCCCAGGAGCAAGGCAGGCAGTCGTGTCTTCATCGCACCGATAATCCCATCTCCTGAACGGAGAATGTGTAAATTTGCGGTAAACTTCCAGCCTTCTCCGGCCGTGGTTTGCGGCGGCAAACCCCGGCTCCACCACCCGACCCAATCACTCTGCCAAGGCACCGTCAGCAGACGAAGCCGAGCCCAACTTCTGCAACTCGATGATGTTCCCTTCGGGATCTCGGAGATAGATCATCGTCACCCTGCAACCTCGCCTTGACCTGATCGGGTGGAAGCACTGCGCGAGATCCGGAAGTCTCGATTCTTCTTTCGAAATGCCGGCGGACGCGCTGAGGTATCTTCCTCACCATGATACGCGTTGCTCTCTTCTCCCTCCTGGCCGCCTGCCTCTCGCTACTCGCTCCCGCCGCGCAACCGCCCAACGTCGTGCTCATTCTCGCCGACGACATGGGCTACGGCGATGTGCAGGCGCTGAATGGTGACTCGAAAATCCCCACCCCTCATCTGAACAAGCTCGCGGGCGAGAGCGCTTCCTTCCTCGACGCGCACAGTGGCTCGGCCGTCTGCACCCCCACCCGCTACGGCCTGCTCACAGGGCGCTACTGCTGGCGCTCCCGACTCAAGCGCGGAGTGCTCTTTCCGCCCAACGACAAACCACTGATCGAAGACGATCGCACCACCATCGCGAGCTACCTGAAATCCCACCACTACCAAACCGCGCTGGTCGGCAAGTGGCACTTGGGCATCGGCTGGGCGCGCGATGAAAAGGGCCAGGTCATTTTCGACGCGCCCTTCGCCAACGGCCCGAATGAAAAGGGCTTCCACGAGTGGTTCGGGGTGGCCGCTTCCCTCGACATGGTTCCCTACGTCTATCTACGCAACCACCAGGCCGTCGCCAAAACCACGGAAACCCAGCAAGCTCAGGGCTTTCCCAAGTACATTCGCAAGGGCCCCAAGGACCCCAAGTTCGATCCCGCTGATGTCCTCGACGATCTCGCCAAGGAAGCGAGCCGCTTCATCACGAAAGCGAGCGCCAACAAGGAGAAGCCCTTCTTCCTCTACCTGCCCCTCACCGGCCCCCACAAACCCGTCTGGCCGCACGAGCGCTTCGTGGGCAAGACCAAGTTCGGCCCCTACGGCGACTTCGTGCATCAGGTGGACCATACCATTGGCGTGGTCCTCAAGACTCTTGAAGCTTCCGGTCAAGCCGACAACACCCTCGTGATCTTCACCAGCGACAACGGTTCCTTCATGCATCGTCGCAAGGACGGAGTGAACCACCATCTCACGGACAGGACCGACCAGGGGTTCCGGCCTGCCGATCACTCCGCAAACTACCACTGGCGCGGCACCAAGGCCGACGTCTGGGAAGGCGGCCACCACGTTCCCTTCTTCGTGCGCTGGCCCGAAGGCGGCGTCCAGGCAGAGAGCCGCATCAAGCGGGTCACTTGTCTGACCGACGTCCTTGCCACCGTGGCCGAGGCCGTCGGCATACCACTCCCGGCGGGAGCAGGCGAAGACAGTTTCAGTTTCCTGCAGGTCGCTCAGGGCAAACCGACAGACAATGCCCGCCCGGGTGTGATCAACCACTCGGCCTCAGGCTTCTTTGCCATTCGCAAAGGCCCCTGGAAGCTCATCCTCGCCAATGGTTCGGGCGGTCGACAACAGCCAAAGGGCAAATCCTTCGGAAAGCCCTACCACCTCTACAACCTCCACGACGATCCCAGCGAAACGAATAACCTCATCGAGGAGCAAGCCGACATGGCTGCGAGCCTCGAGCGCGAGTTCAATTCGATCGCGGGAAAAAACTACAAGTAGCTGGCGGCAGAGCGCCTCCAAAGCATGCACGACCCTCATCGTGAACCCAGCTTGCCCCGCTCGCGCCTCAATTCTCGGGAACCCCTTTCCTGAAAATCTCCTCGCATCCTTCCCGTATCCGTCATCCCGTAAATCACCGCCCATGAAACGCCTCGCCCAACTCTTCCTTCTTCTGGTCACCTTTGTCCTCCCTCCTGCTTCTGCCAAGTCACCAAACATCATTCTCGTCATGACTGACGACCAGGGCTACGGCCCGGTCGGGAAGAACGGCCACCCGTGGATCCGCACCCCCAATCTCGACAAGCTCCACGACACCAGCGTGCGCTTCACCCGCTTCCTCGTGAGTCCCACCTGCTCGCCCACTCGCTCCGCGATCATGACCGGCCGACACCCGCTGAAGAATGGCGTAACCCACACCATCCTCGAACGGGAGCGCATGACCCTCAACGCCACCATTCTTCCCCAAGTCCTCAAAACCGCGGGTTACACTTCAGGCATCTTCGGCAAGTGGCACCTCGGCGACGAGGATGCCCACCAACCCAACAAGCGCGGCTTCGACGAAGCCTTCATCCACGGCGCGGGTGGCATCGGCCAAGCCTACAACTGCTCCTGCGCGGACGCCCCCGGCAACAAGTACTTCAACCCCGTCATCCGTCACAACGGCTCCTTCGTGAAGACCAAGGGCTACTGCACGAACCTCTTCTTCACCGCGGCGATGGGATGGATCAAGGAACGAAAGGACAAGGATGCGCCCTTCTTTGCCTACATCGTCACCAACGCGCCGCACGGACCATTCATCGCGCCGCCCTCCAACACCAAGCACTTCACGGATCTCGGCTTTGCCAAAAGCACCGCTGGCTTCTATGGGATGATCGAAAACATCGACGAGAACATGGGTCTCCTCATGGCCAAGATGGAGGAATGGAAGCTCTTCGAGAACACCGTCCTGATCTTCATGTCCGACAACGGGATGACCGGTGGAGGCTCGGGCCGGGGCGGCAAACCACTCGGGAAGCTCCCGGACGGAACGCCCATGAT
>Ga0310120_10002928_pt1 | contig 12320 bp, 10 predicted proteins | sample CB27_AW_983_MG_FD_203506 | JGI IMG/M metagenome (GOLD analysis project Ga0310120, IMG submission 203506) | Marine microbial communities from Western Arctic Ocean, Canada - CB27_AW_983 | ecosystem: Environmental > Aquatic > Marine > Oceanic | place: Canada: Western Arctic Ocean | collected... | reverse complement strand
CGGCCTCCTCTTGTTCCTTCTCGGGTTCCTCTTCGGGTTCCTCTTCGGGTTGCGCGATCTGTTTCGGTGCGTTCTGTTTCATGGCGGCGGCGACCAGGTCGTAGTGTGCCACGATGCGATCCTGGGCGTTCCGTTCCAGGATCTCGGCGCGGTAAAGTTGGGTGGTGAGGGCCTTGGCTTGCTTGATCTCGAAGTCGTTGGGAAGGTGCGCGGCGTTTTTGTCCGGCGGGGGGCCGAGAACCATGTTGGGCACGAGTTTTTCCACTCCTGGAACCACCTTCGGGTCGATGATATACCGGATGTGAACCTTGGAGCCCTTGGCAGGTCCGTGGGCGATCTCGGGGCGTTCGCCGCCTTCGAGGAGCTTGAGGGACTCGCTCTCCTCGAAGAGTCCGAGGGTTCGGCAGTGCTGAAAGTTCCGCAGGAGACCTTCCTTGATGAGGCGGACGCGGGGATCGGAGGAGCGGTCCTGGTTCGGATCGTCATCGGGGAAGAGAGCGCCCTTGCCCTTGCCATGAAACACTTCGTCGAGGGTTTCGCTGGGCTCCTTTTTGAGTTTCTCCTCGGCGCGATGAAGTTCCGCCATCGATTTCATGAGAGCCACCTCGGCGTCGGCGGCGTAGATCTGCTCGAAGGAGGAGGTCGGATTGGCCAGAATGCGCAGTTCGTGCACGATCCGTTTTTCGACCTTGTGCCGGCCCCAAAATTTCATTCCCGCCACCAGGACTGCGAGCCCTAAAACAGTCAGAACAAGATAGCGGATGAGGTCGCCGGGAGCCATGGCGTTGAGGATAGACGGGAGGATGGCGGTCTCAAGTCCAGAGTGATTTCTTCGTCGGTTCCGCCTCGGGAGCCTGGAAGCGGGTGACGTCCCGGCAATGGTAGAGCGCTTCTTCCCGGGAAATCATCCGTGACTTGAGGAGGGTGTCGAGGGAGTCGTCGATGGTGTGCATGCCTTCCTGGCGGCCGACTTCCATGAGGCCGACCATCTGCTCGAGCTTCCGGTCCCGCACGCAGGCACGCAGGGCGTAGTTCATCTTGAGGATCTCGCTGGCGAGAACGCGGCCCTGGCCATCGATGCGGGGAATGAGACGTTGCGAGATGACGCCTTCCAGCACGTTGGAAAGCTGCGCGATGATCTGCTGCTGCTGGTCGGACGGGAAAACGTCCACGAGACGGTCGATTGATTGGGGAGCATCGACGGTGTGGAGGGTGGCGAGCACGAGGTGGCCGGTTTCGGCGGCCGTGAGGGCGATCCGGATCGTTTCCAGGTCGCGCAGTTCGCTGACCACGATGACGTCGGGATCTTGCCGGAGGGCCTGGCGCAGGGCGCGCGCGAAGCTCTTTGTATCGCGGCCCACTTCGCGCTGCTTGATGATGCTCGACATGTGGGCGAAGACGAACTCGATGGGATCCTCGATGGTGATGATCACCCCGGAGTTCGTCTCGGCATTGCGGCGGATCATGCCTGCCAGGGTGGTGGTTTTGCCGGCCCCGGTCACACCGGTGACGAGCACCAATCCGCGCTTGAGCTGACAGAATTTTTCGATGATGGGGCTGTGGCCGAGCTGGGAGAGCTCCGGGATCTCCTCGGGGATGTAGCGGAAGGTGGCTTCCATGTGGGTCTGGGTGTAGTGCACGTTGCCCCGGAAGCGTCCGACCCCCTGTACCGCCATGGCGTAATCGAGTTCCCACTCCTCCTCGAGCTTGGCGCGCTGGGCCTCCGAGAGGGTGCCCATGATGAGTCGCTGGCAATCGTCGGCGGTGAGGGCGAAATCCTCCAGCGGGCGGATCGAGCCGTGCAGGCGAGCGGCGGGGGGAGCGTCGGCGGCGAGATGCAGATCGGAGCCCCCTGCCTCGACGGTCTCGCGCAGGTAATCGGTGATATCCCGGACTTCGCTCATGGACGGGCAGTATAGGAAGTCTAGGGCGCGGGGGCCGGACTGCGAATAAAAACTCAGGGCGAGGCGCGCGGGCGCGGGGTGAGGAGGGCCTCCACGCGGGCATGGTCATCGGCGGTAAATTCGTAGTCGTCGAGGCGGGAGCGGAGTCGCTCGAGGTGCCCGGTGAGGGGCGCGAACTCGTTTTCGCTGCCGTGTTGGGCCGTCATGAAGCCGAGGATCTGCGCGCCGCGCAGGTAGAGCACGCGGGCCTCGAGGTGCCGGCCGGAAAGGAGGCTGACGTCGGCCGCTTCGCACAGCCAGGCCCCGCACGAAACGAGTTGAGGGAGCTTGGCGGTGCCGGGGTGATAGAGGAGGGCCACGAGTTTCTGGGCCTCGGTCTGCACCAGGGTCTGCAGCGGCAGCCCGGTGAGGATCTCGCAGTTCTCCTCGAGGAAGTCCTGGAAGTCTTCAACCGCATCGGGCTTCTTCAATCCCACCGCCCGCAGGCAAAACTCCACCGTGCGCTCGATCTCGCGGAGGATGTAGTCCTGGCGGAGCATGATTTTCAGTAGGCGGGGGAGAGTGTTCAGTGTTCAGACGAGGAGGGGCTCCGATTTGCCTTCACGATGAGCCAAATAGCACACGCCCAGATCCCGAGGGCGAGAAAAGAGCCGACATTGAAGAATCCTTTCTGCGACCACCACACGATCGAATAGCCGAGGCTGCCGGGGAGGAGGGCATAGTAGAGGAATCCGAGGGCGGTTTTCCGGATCACGAGTCCCTCCTTGCCGACCAGTCCTGCCACGGCGGAGGCGGCCACGATGTTGTGGACGCAAATCATGTTGCCGGCAGCTCCGCCCACGGCCTGGAGGGCCACGATCCAGGTGGGGTCGACCCCGATCGCCTGGCCGGTCTTGAATTGGAAGAGGGAGAGCATCATGTTGCTGACTGTGTTTGAGCCCGCTACGAAGGCGCCGAGGCCGCCAATGACGGGGGCGAAAATCGGCCACGCCCCGCCCGTGAGGGCCGCCACACCGGCTGCGAGGGCTTCCGGCATCTTGGCGTAACCCGCTTCGCCGCCGGCGGAGTTGATGAAGACCTGCACCATCGGGACGGTGAAAACGAGGGCGACCGAGGCGGCGGCGGTGGTCTTCAAGGAAGACTTCCAGGCCAGCTTGTAGTGGGCCCACTCCATGCGGTGCAGCAGGAAGGTCAGCAGGGAGACCACGATGAACACCGCGCCAGGAAGGTAGAGAAACTTGAAGTCGGCATTGAGCCCGGTTCCGAAGAGATCCGAGAGCCCGACTTTCTGTGCCGCGAGCCACGACTTGAGATCGGGGATCAGGCGGGTCAACACCAGCAAGCCGCCCACCATCACATACGGCAGCCAGGCCCGGAACATGCCGATCTTCCGGTGGGCGTGGTGGTCGTCGTTGATCTCGAGCTTCCCGGTCCAGAGCGGGTTCCACTTGGCGCGCTCGTCGAAATCCCACGCTTCCTCGGGCGGGGGGACGAAGAGGCCCCTGCGCGCCGCCGTCACCACGATGAGAAGACCCGCCAAGCCGCCCACGAGGGAGGGAAACTCGGGGCCCATCTGCCAGGCCACCAGCAGGTAGGGCACAATCATGGCGAGAGCTGCAAAGAGGGCGAACTTCCAGACCCGCAAGCCTTCCAGGAAGCTGCGGTTCTTCCCGTAGAAGCGGGTCATGATCCCGCAGAGGAGGAGCGGAACGAGAATTCCCGTGCAGGCATGCAGAGTGGCGACCTTCAACCCGATGGAGGAGAGAAAGCCGTCCCAGTCGCCGGCGTAGCCCGCCTCCGCCGCGAAGGCCTGCACACCGGCGTCCGATGAGAGCCCGCCGTCCACTCCGACCTTGATGGGTGTTCCCACGGCGCCGAAGGAGACCGGCGTGCTCTGGATGATCATCCCGGCCGTCACCGCCGCCATGCCCGGGAAACCGAGACCGACCAGGAGCGGAACCGCCACCGTGGCGGGCGCCCCGAATCCGGCCGAGCCCTCGATGAAGGAGCCGAAGAGCCACGCGATGATAATGACCTGGACGCGGCGATCGGGCGAAATGTCGGTGAAACCCCGCCGGATCACGCGCAGCGCGCCGCTCTCCTGCAGGGTGTTGAGCAGCAGAATTGCGCCGAATATGATGTAGAGGAGGGTGAGCGTGATGACGAGCCCCTTCACGGAAGCGGCGGCAACCTGCGCGCCGGGCACCTGCCAGACGAAGAGCGCGAGAGCCACCGCCACCACGTAGCAGATCGGCATGGCCCGGCTGGCCGGCCAACGCAGGCCCACCAACAAAACCATCACGCTCAGGATGGGGAGAAACGACAACAGCGCGAGGACACCGGTGGACATGGTCTAACAGAGGGATGAAATTGCGGGCGGGCCGTCAAGGCCAGGCCTCCGCGCACTCACCTAAAACCGTTAAACGTGTAACGTTTTCAGGTGAGCGGGGTGAAGATTTGCTGGACGACGGCGAAGGGAGGGAGATAGATCGGTCCATGGATGGTTTGCGGAGGCCCGGGAATTATTGCGGCAGTTCCGGGGGGAGCGCTACCTGCACGAAGGCGGGGTGCGGGGCGGGGTGGGGGAGATGGAATTGACCCGGACAGGGTGGAATCGGGGCATCGGACCGGTCCCTGTCGGGGGCCGATTGAAATGATTGCCAGTGCAGCCGCGTTTCGGGAAGCTGTCACGTCATGATTCGGTATTCCGCGATCACAATTTTGCTCGGTATCGCCCTCACGGAGTTAGCAGCCGCCGACCAGCCGGCTGCCACGGTGGGTCCCGCGAAGGGGGCGCTCGTGATCATGGGGGGCGGGGGGAAGGACCGAAAATTTCCGGAGATCTTCGGAAAGTTCGTGCAGCTGGCGGGTGGGAAGGAGGCGCGGATTGTGGTGGTGACGACGGCGGCATCGAGCGATCCGGACTACAAGTACGAGCGCTCTTCGGCGGCGCGGATTGCGAAGGAAGTCCTGGGAGTGGCGGAGGTGACGGTGATGCACACTCACGATCGTGAGAAGGCGGATACGGAGGAGTTTGTGAAGCCGCTCGCCACCGCGACGGGAGTGTGGTTCGGCGGCGGACGGCAGTGGCGGCTGACGAAGGCCTACGGCGGGTCCCGCACCGAGCGGAAGTTCCACAAGGTCCTGGAGCGGGGCGGGGCGATCGGCGGGTCGTCGGCTGGAGCGACGATCCAGGGATCGTTCCTGGCGCGCGGCGACACGAGCGGGAACACCATCATGGTGGGCGATGTGCAGCGGGGATTCGGGTTCATGCGCGACACCGCGATCGATCAGCACCTCCTTGCGCGGGGGAGGGAAAAGGACCTCCTGAGAGTGCTGGAGGACCCGAAGAAGAAAATGCGCAAGGAGTTCGACCGGGGCGGGATGCTCGGGATCGGGATCGATGAGGACGTGGCAATCGTGGTGAAGGGGAACCGCTTCGACGTCATCGGCAAGGATGCGGGGGCGGTGCTGGTCTACGATCCGAAGTCGTGGGAGAAGGACACGCCGGATGAGAAGAAGTGGGTCACGGTCAGGACCGGGGGGCGCTACGATCTGAAGGAGCGGAAGGTGCTGAAGGAGGCGCCTGTGCCCACAGGGCCGAGCAAGTCGAAGCCGTGAGAAGGCCGCTTACGACGTTGACGTTCTTTGCGCTTGTCGCGATGCCGGCCGATGCGAGGCAGATCCGTCTCACGCCGGAGTCGAAGTGGTTCGAGGTCATCCATGGCGGGGGCCTGAAACCGGGCGACGAGGTGATCCTGGCGCCGGGGGTCTGCGCGGACGGGCGGCGGCTCGAGATGAATCACCGCGGCACGGAGGGCAAGCCCATCGTGATCCACGACACGAAGCATCCGGGGATCATCGTCTACGGGACGGACGGGAAGGGGCCCAATGTGATCGAGCGCAATGTGATCTGGAACACGGGTGACAACGGGATCCAGGCTGCGGCGGACGCCGTGATCCGCAACAACGTCGTCTTCAACTCCGGGGGAGCGGGCATCTACTCGCGCAATCACCAGAGCGCGGTGGTTGGAAACCTCCTCATCACGCACAATACGGTGGTGAACGAGGGGAGAGTGGCCCTGCGCATCATCGCGCCGGCCGGCAACAAGTTCAGTGGGCCGGTTTTGGTGGGAGACAACGCGCTTTACGGGGCCACCGCGATCCAGGCCCCGCGGCATGCGGCGCTGAGCTTCGGAAGCAACGTGGGAAGCGGACGACTTGTGGGCGTGGATTTGGAGGCTGCAGAGTGGCAGGGCGGTGGAAACGCGGCGGCTGACTTTGTGAAAGGGAAACTCAGTTTCTTTCCCGCGCCCGGCTCTTATCTGATCGGCAAGGGGCGGAAGAGAGACCGTCCTGCCGACTTCAATGGCACGAAGCGGACCGGAAGCCGCGACGCGGGGGCCTACCGGTCTGATCCGAAGGGCAATCCGGGATGGCTGATTGGGCCGGGATTCAAGAAGTAAGACACCGACTTGTCTGCGATCCTCTGCGGCGATCCGCGGCCGCCAGTGTTCCGGGGGGAAGGGAACCAGTGCAGATGAACATTGACGTCCGCGGACGAGCGCGGATGGGAGAAAATCTCAATTGCGATCTTTCTTGCGAGACTCCCCCGACGGGTCGAGGTTTCCTATTGGTATGAGCGCATTTACGAACCGGCGGCACTTCCTTCAATCGGGAGCCGCGGCGGGCAGCCTCGCTTTTCTCTCGAAGGTGCCTCTGGTCGGGGCGGAAGAGACGAAGCTGGATCCGGAATTCGTGCGGTTCCGTCCCGAGATCGAACCGTTGGTCAAATTGCTGGAGGACACGCCCCGGGACCGCGTGCTGGAGGAGGTGGCGGGGCGCATCAAGAGCGGGACGACCTACCGGGAGGTGCTCACCGCGCTGCTGCTGGCGGGGGTGCGCAACATCCAGCCGCGGCCGGTGGGATTCAAGTTTCACGCGGTGCTGGTGGTGAACTCGGCGCACCTGGCGGCGCAGAACTCGCCGGATTCGGACCGCTGGCTGCCGATCTTCTGGGCGCTGGACCAGTTCAAGTCGTCGCAGGCGCGTGATGTGCAGGAGGGGAACTGGACCATGGCGCCGGTGGATGAAAAGGGGGTGCCGGCGGCGGAAAAGGCGCGGGAGAGGTTCGAGGCGGCCATGGATCGTTGGGACGAGCCCAAGGCCGATGGGGCGGTCGCGGGGCTGGCGCGGACCGCGGGAGCGCAGGAGATGTTCGATCTCTTCGCCCGTTACGGGGCGCGGGACTTCCGCGACATCGGGCACAAGGCCATCTACGTTTCCAACAGCTGGCGGACCCTGCAGAATATCGGTTGGCAGCACGCCGAGCCGGTTCTGCGTTCCCTGGCCTACGCGCTGCTGGAGCACGGAGGAGAGAATCCGGCCGACAACCAGTACGAGGCGGACTTGCCGGGAAGAAAGAACGGAGAATTGCTGAAGACAATTCGCGGCGACTGGCGGAGCGGGGAGGTGAAGAAGGAGGCCACCGCAGAGATGCTCGCGGTTCTGCGGGAGGGAAACTGGGGGGACGCCAGCCAGAAGGTGGTGGAATTGCTGAACAGGAAGATGGCTCCGCAATCGGTGTGGGACGCCCTCTTTCAGCACGCCGGCGAAATGCTGATGCGCCGCCCGGGAATCGTTTCCTTGCACGCCTGCACGGCGACCAACGCCATGCACTACGCCCACCGGCAGACCTTCAACGACGAGACACGGCGCTTCCTGCTCCTGCAGAATGCGGCCTTCCTCACGATGTTCCGTCAGCGCGGCGGGGTGAAGGAGGGCGTGTCGATCGAGTCCTTCGAAGCGGCGGAGGGCACCCCGGCGCTGGAGGAGATCTTTGCAGCGATCACCGAGGACAAGATGAAGGCGGCGCGACTGTCGCTGGCGCACCTGCGGGAGGCGAAGGATCCCAGGCCCTTCATCGATGCGGCGCAGCGGCTGATCTACCTGAAGGGAACCGGCTCCCACGACTACAAGTTCAGCTCCGCAGTGCTGGAGGACTACTACAACATTTCGCCCGTGATGCGGGACCGCTTCCTGGCGGCGAGCACCTTCTGGTTGCAGGGCTCCGGGAAGAACGACAGCGGCCTGGTGACGCGGACCCGGGCGGCCCTGGGGTGAGGGTCGTGGCTCCGGGGAAAGCGGTTTCGACGGAGCTGCGGAAGAGGTCCGGAAGCCCGGCAATGGGCTTGGCGTTGGCGCGGAATTGGGGCTTTATTGAGTTGGACGGGTGCAGCCCCGGGGATTGTTCCGCCGCCCGCTGACGATGAGTGAGTCGATACGAGACAACGATTGGGTGTGGTGGTCCCTCGGGAGTTTCTCGGTGGTTTCCCTGCTCACGGCCGTATTCCTGGTTCCCTGGGCGGTGGCCCGCATGAGCCCGGACTACTTCATGCCGGAGCGGGACCGCAGCAAGTCGTTCGCTGACTTACACCCTGCGCTGCGCTGGACCGGACTGATTCTCAAGAACGGGCTGGGGGCACTGCTGGTGTTGCTCGGGCTGCTTTTCATTTTTACGCCCGGCCAGGGGTTTCTCACCATCCTGGTCGGCCTGGTCCTGATGAATTTTCCGGGCAAGCGGGCCATCGAACTCTGGATCATCCGCTTCCCGATGGTGCTGCGGGCCGCGAACTGGTTGCGGAACAAGGCGGGACACGACCCGCTGCAGGTGCCGAAACGGGGGAGGAGCTAGGAAATGGCCCGCGGTGGTCCGGTTGAAATGCCGTCGCGGGTCCCACCGTTCTCCTGATGATGAAACTCGCGCTCGCCATCCTCTTTGCCGTGCAAGGGGCAGGCGTGGTCGGCGCGGAGGTTCGGACCTGGACGGATGCAGCCGGCAAATTCAGCATCGAGGCCGTATTTGTGAAAGCCGTGTCGGGCAGCGTGGTGCTGAAGAAGGACAACGGCAAGACGATCACGGTGACGATCGCCAAATTGAGCGCCTCGGACCAGGGTTGGATTCGCGCCAGGGCGGGTGGGGCCGCAGCCGTCCTGGAACGCTCCTGGCCGCAGTGGCTGGGACCGCGCCGCACGGGCCACACCGCGCTCCCGAGCGGCAAGTGGCCGCCCCGAAAACTCTGGGAGAAGGATTTCGGCGATTCGGACAGCTCGCCGATCATCGTGAATGGCCGGATCTACCTGACCACGCTGGAAGGAATCAATACCGGGGTAAAGTGCGTGGACGCGGAGACGGGAAACCTCGTCTGGCAGGGAACCACTCCGGGTGGCCGTTACGCGCGGTTCTCGACGGGCGACAAGCAATCCTACAGCGGCCCGCTCTCCACCCCGGCCTGCGATGGCTCCCTGCTCTTCACTTTGTCGGTCGACGGCGACTTCCAATGCTGGGATGCAGCCGGCGGGGAGAAGAAGTGGGCCACCAACCTCTACGACCAGTACAAGATGGGAAAGCGTGACCACATTCGCGACTACGGGTATGCGAGCTCTCCGATGCTCTCCGGGACGGACGTCCTGATCGAAGTCGGCGGCAACCAGGGGGCGGTGATGGCCTTCGACCGCGAGTCCGGACGCGCGACGGGCGGATGGGGGAAAGGGCAGATCGGCCACAGTGGCGGTCCGGCCGGCCCGGACGGGAAGGTGTTCTTCGGGCTGAACCATCTCTCGGTCGACGGCCAACAGATTCCGTGGCGGACCGACTATGCGTGCAACATCGCGACCCCGGCCGTGTCGGGCGCCTACGTGATCTGCACCTCTGCCTACAACATGCGCAGGACGGTCTGCTACCGGAACGGGAAGGAACTCTGGACCTCGAAGTTCCACTGCAAGACGAGCAGTCCCGTGATCCATCCCGCTGAAGGCCACGTCTACCTTCCCGAGGCCGGCAAATGCCTGGACCTGAAAACGGGGGAAGTGCGGTGGACCTTCCCGCGCGCGGTTAATATCGTGGTGACCGGGGACGGCAAGCTGATCCACTTCGATCGCGAGATCCGGCTCACGAACCTCAAGGGCGAGGTCCTGCACCGGGTCCCCGCCATCGACCGTCAGTGGCCGGGCGGAGCCTTCGGTGATGGCTACCTCGTCTTCAAGAATCGGAGCACGGTCTTGTGCTACTCGGTGAAGTGAACGCGGGCACTCACCAGTGGCCAAACCGGGAAGCGCGACTCGAGGATTTCCTTCGCTTCTTTGCCGGAGTGCCCGCTCTGCCCGTGGTGCAAAGTCTTGCCATGGGGGCGGGATCTAACTAGAAGCCCTGCGCGATGTCGATCGACCCCTTGTTGCAACTCCTGCGCCGCAACGGCCGGTTTTCCGAGACCGAGCTGGCGGAGCGTCTCTCGTTGCCGGCGGAAGAAGTGCGGGAGCGCATCGAGGCATGGGAAGAGGACGGGACCATCCTCGGTTACCAGGCGGTGGTCGATTCGACGCGGACCGGGGATGTGGAGGTGGTGGGAATCATCGAGGTGAAGCTCACCCCGGAGCGCGATGGCGGCTTCGATCGCCTCGCCTCCCGCATTGCGAAATTCGAGCAAGTGGTGAGCTGTTACCTGATGAGCGGGGGTTACGATCTGTTGCTGATGGTGGAGGGCAAGGACCTCATGGAGGTGGCCCGATTCGTGAGTGAGAAGCTCAGCACGATGGAGGGGATTCTCTCCACCGCCACGCACTTTCGGCTGAAGACCTACAAGGAAAACGGCTTCGCATTCGGAGAGGACGAAGAGCCGGAGCGGTTGCCGGTGGCGCCGTAGGGACTCATGGACTATTCGTCGAAAATTTCGCGGCAAGTGGCCGCGGTGCCGCGCTCGGGCATTCGGGACTTCTTCGAGTTGGTGCTCGGGCGCGACGACGTGATTTCGTTGGGAGTGGGAGAGCCGGACTACGCCACGCCGTGGCACATTCGCGAGGCCGCGATTTATTCTCTGGAGCGGGGGCAGACCAGCTACACCTCCAACCTCGGCCTGCTGTCCCTGCGCCGGAGCATCGCCACCTACGTGAGTGAGTTCTTCGGGGTCGAGTACGACCCGCGCAGCGAGGTGCTGGTGACGGTGGGGGTCTCGGAGGCTCTCGATCTCGCCTTGCGGGCCCTTCTGAACCCGGGGGACGAGGTGCTCTACCACGAGCCGTGTTACGTGAGTTACATGCCGAGCACCATGATGGCACACGGCACCGCGGTGCCGGTCGCGACCCGCAAGGAAGACGAGTTTTCCCTGAGGCCGGCGGCGCTGGCGAAGGCCATCACTCCGAACTCGCGAGTCCTGATCCTGAACTTCCCGACTAATCCGACCGGCGGGGTGGCGTCGGCGGAAGACCTGGCCGGGCTTGCCAAGCTTTGCATCGAGCACGACCTGATCGTGATTTCGGACGAGATTTACAGCGAGTTGCGTTACGACGGTGCGCAGCACGTTTCGATCGCTTCGCTGCCCGGAATGCGGGAGCGGACGGTTCTGCTTCACGGATTTTCGAAGGCCTACGCGATGACGGGATTCCGGCTCGGCTATTCCTGCGCCCCGGCTCCGCTGACGGAGGCCATGATGAAGATCCACCAGTATTCCATGCTCTGTGCGCCCATTACGAGCCAGGCTGCGGCCCTCGAGGCGCTGGAGCACGGGGCGCGCTCGGTGGCACGGATGAGAGCCAGCTACCTGGAGCGGCGCGATTACGTGGTGAAGCGGTTCCACGAGATGGGGGTGGATTGCCACCTCCCGGGCGGGGCTTTCTACGTGTTTCCCGACATCCGGAAATTCGGCCTGGGCAGCAAGGACTTTGCGATGCAGCTGTTGGAAGCGGAGAGCGTGGCGGCGGTGCCAGGGGACGCATTTGGAGCGAGTGGGGAGGGGTTTTTACGGTGTTGCTATGCGGCCGCCTTCGAGGACTTGAAGGAGGCCTTGAACCGGATCGAGAGGTTCGTGGGGACGCTGGCATGAGCCTCTCGATGATCAGGGACGACCGGACGCTGGCGCACGTGGTGCCGCTGGTGGCGTTCATGATCGTGGGCGGGGGATTGTCCCTTGTGACGGGGTCCCTGGAGAGCGTCTTCCGGGATCACGAGTTCCTGCCGTGGTGGCGGCGCTACCCGGACCAGTGGATCTACCCGCTGCAGACCCTGGTGGCGGGTGTGCTGCTCGTCTTCTGGTGGAAACACTACGAGTTGAAGTGGTCCGCTGCGAAGGTGGCGGTGGGAGCGGTGATGGGGGCGATTGGGATCGGGATTTGGATCCTTCCGACCCAGACCTACGAGTGGTGGGGCCTGGCCGGGGAGCCGGAGGGCTGGAAGAAGTGGCTCGGGATCTTGCCGCGCCGGGACGGTTTCGATCCGGGCATTTTCGAGAGCCCGGGGGCGTGGTGGACCGCCACGATTCTTCGGTTTGTGCGGGCCGTGATCGTGGTTTCGCTGGTGGAGGAACTCCTGTGGCGCGGCTTCCTGATGCGGTTCGTGCTGAAGCCGGACGGGAAGTACTGGAA
>Ga0310120_10002920_pt1 | contig 12339 bp, 10 predicted proteins | sample CB27_AW_983_MG_FD_203506 | JGI IMG/M metagenome (GOLD analysis project Ga0310120, IMG submission 203506) | Marine microbial communities from Western Arctic Ocean, Canada - CB27_AW_983 | ecosystem: Environmental > Aquatic > Marine > Oceanic | place: Canada: Western Arctic Ocean | collected... | reverse complement strand
ACGCGGCGCCCGTGATGAACGATGAGCGATCACTCGCCAGGAAGGAAACCAACTGTGCGACTTCATCGGGCTGGCCGACGCGGTCGAGAAGGTGGCCGCGTCCGAGTATGTTGGTGATCGCCTCGACCCCGTGTGCTGGGCCCAGAATCGGTGTGTCGATGACACCGGGGCAGACGGCATTCACCCGAACATTGAGTGAGGCGAACTCCGCCGCGGCGCATTTTACGAGTCCGACCACCCCATGTTTAGCCGCGAAATACGATGGCATATTCGTACCGCCACGAAGGCCGGCTACGGACGCCGTGCAGATGATCGCGCCGCGACCCGCCGAGACCATGGGTTCGATGACTGCGCGCAACCCCAGGAAGACACCTCGCAGATCGACAGCGATCACCTGATCCCAATCCTCGACGTTGCCTCCTCGAATCGTCGAACCTCGCGCGATGCCGGCGTTCAGATAGGCCACGTCGAGAGCGCCAAAGGCAACGAGAGTCGCAGCGACCATCGCATCATTTCCTTCGACCGTCGCGACGTCACCGACACAGGCAACGGCCTCGCCTCCGGAGTCCTTGATCTCCTGCGCGACCTTCTCTGCGCCGGGCCCGTCGAGATCGGCGACACAAACCCGCGCCCCCTCGCGTCCGAAGAGAAGGGCCGCGGCGCGGCCGATTCCGGAAGCTCCGCCGGTGACGAGAGCCGTTTGGCCCGAGTGAATGGATGTCGACATCTTTTCTCCTTCGTGACTCGTTTGTTCGCGAGTGTGGCGTGGATGGATGAGGCGGGCGCGTTGGTGAAATTTGGCTCTAGCCGGCGAGCGGGCCGACGATCTCCTTGGCAAAATTCTCGAGGACGACCTTGTCTCCGCCCTGAATCACGATGAAGCTGATGCCGGTTTCTTCCCGGCGTTTCTCGAGTCGATCTCGGATTTCCTGGGCCGAGCCGGTCAGGAAGAGCGGGCAGTCGGCGACTTGATCGACGGTCATGCCACTGTTCTGGGCGAGGCCTGCTCGAAGTCCCTCGACGTTGTCGCTGATCGCGGTGACGAAGGTGAGCGAGTTGAACTCGATGTCGTCGGGATTGCGACCGGCCTGTTCGGCGCCTTCGCGCACCCAGGCGACCTTCTCGCGAATGCGCTCGGGGGTGCTGTCCGCGGGCGTGTCTTTTGTGACCTTGCCCTCGATGAGTTTCGGATTGATTCCGACGATGTCGGCGTAGCGTCCGGCTAGACGCAAGACACGTGGTCCGCCGCCGCCGATCAAGATCGGTGGCCGACGCTGACCCTGCAGGTCCGTTGCTCTTGCGATTTCGCGGATCGAATAGTGTTCGCCTTCGAAGGTCGTCCGCTCGTTTTCCCACATCGAAGTAATGATCTTGAGGGCTTCCTCGAGTCGTGAGATGCGTATGCCCGGACGGTCGTAGTTCATTCCCGCCTCGACGTAATCGGTCTCCATCCAGCCAGCACCGATTCCAAAGATATGGCGACCGCCGGTCATGACCTGCAAAGTCGCAGCCGCCTTCGCGAAGACCACCGGATGGCGATAGTCGACGTCATTGACCAGCGCACCAACGTTCATCTTCTCGGTCACGGCGCCAATCGCCGCGATGGCGGTCGTCGGATCCCATTGATCGCCGAAATGATCCGGCACGAAGATCGAATCGAAACCCATCGACTCGAGCTGGCGGACGTCATCCTGCCAGCTGTCGGCGGGCATGCTGTGGATTTGAACTCCGAATCGAAAGGGGCGGGGCATGGGGGGTTTCCTTGGAAGGGGCGGCTTGCCGGGCGAAAAGAGTCTAGTCGATCTTCCGCGTGGGAGTCTCGCCGTCCCGATCCTCTCTGCGACCACTTTCGAGAGCCGTTCAGCGTATGTTGGCCCGGGGTACGGCTGGAGGGTCGCGACGAGAATCGCCGCGGCCAAGACGGACCGCTCGTTCCCTGCGCTCGGCAAGGAGATCTGAGACGAGTGGAGCGCGCTCGAAGAATTCTTCAGCGAAGACGCCGTCTACGAGATCGGTATGCCGATTCTCGGCGCAGAGCGCTGCGAGGGTCGAGACGCCATTCTCGGCTGGTTCAAGGATGTGCTCGATCGATTCGACCGGAATTTCGAAAGCCGTGAACTCGAAGCGATCGAAGGACCTAGGGAAGAGGGCAACGAGATCTGGCTTCGCGGAGCCGGGATCTATCGAGCCCCCGGTGTCCCCGAATTCAGATTGGTTCTCAAGGAGACGTTGCGCTTCGAGGGCGACCGAATCGTCCATCTCGAGGATCAATATACAGACGAGATGAAAGAGGAGACGGATCGCTTCATTCGGGAATACGGGTCGAAGATCGGCGTCCTGCTCAGCTCGGACTGAAGAGTCGAAGCGAGCGCATGCGGTTGATCGCGGCTGCGATCTCGAAGCGTCGTGGTCGAGCCAGCGATCCGGGGTGTTGCCCGGGACGGTGGAATGGATCGAGCGGATCGAGTCCTTGACGGTCGAAGAACGCGTCGAGCTCATCGAGAGTGGCCGCCAGCGTCTTCTTCTCGTTCATGATCGTGGTGGCCGCGTGGTGGATCGCGGCGGCAACGGCTCGTGTCTGACTCGCGTCGAAGAGTTGCTCGACGCCACGAAGGTCGATCTCTGTCGTTCCGTAGACGATCTCGTCACAGCCGCGCGTCGAGATCTTCGTGTCGCGTCGACCTCGTCTGGCATCGAAGCTCGATGGGTCGGGAAGTCGATCCTCGGGTCGCCGTAGAGCTGAGCGCGGATTGGGGTTTTCAGAGACCGGGTCGGACGCCGCGATTTCTTTGGCGCGCGCGGTGACATCGCGCGGGTGGTAGTCCTTCATTTCAATGATGGCGTCGGCGACGGCGAAGTAGTCTCCAGATCCGCCCATGACGAGCAGCGTCGAGATTCCGAATCGATCGAAGAGTTCTCGGACCCGATCAAGAAACGGAGTGATCGGTTCGTCCGGGGGCGCGATCAGGGCTTGCATCTTGGCGTCGCGGACCATGAAATTCGTTGCCGACGTGTCTTCGTCGAGCAGTAGCCCAGAGGCGCCGGCTTCGATTGCTTCTGCGATATTCGCTGCCTGACTCGTGCTACCGCTCGCGTCACTGCTCGAGAAGGCGCGTGTCGTGCGAAGCTCGGAACCTCCCGGAAGCGCCGGCAGATGATCGATGAAACCCTGAATGTCGACGCCGCGAATGCTGCGGCCGTCTTCTGCACGGATCTTGACCAGCGCCGGATCGCTGACGACGGTTTCGCGCCCGTCGCCGGGAACATGCGGCGAGACCGAGCGTTCGATCGCTCGAAGAAGTGTCGACTTTCCGTGATATCCACCGCCCACGAGTAGGACGACTCCGCGCGGAACACCCATCCCGCGCCATCGCTGGCCGGGGGCGCCGGCGTTGGCGTGCGGCACTTCGATCTCGACCCTGAACGCTTCGGGCACGACGAACGGTCGAGATTCTTCGCGACGCATCGGACGTTCGCTCGCACCACTTTCGCGTGGCAGGATTGCGCCGTCCCCGACGAAAGCAATCAGGCCCCGGTCGACGAGCGCCTCGCGAACGACCTCCTGATTCTCGATGCAGTCCACAAACGTCTCGAACTCACGTCGGTCCGCTTCGCTCCGGTCGATCCAGGCGCTGGCCACGATACGAGGAAGGACGTCGATCAAGAGTTCCGATGCCGCGCGGCCCAGCACTCGCCGACCGTTGGCCGGCAAGCCCATCTCGATGCGCGCTTCGATGAAAGTCTCTTCGAAGACGACCGATGTTCGTTCGAGAACTTCGGCGCCACCGGCGTCGATCGTGATCAACCCGCTCTTGCCCGATCCGCTTCGGGGCTTCGGGTTGATGTCCCCAATCGCCTTTCGAAACGCGCGCGCCAGCCAAGAGGCGGTTGCCGTGATGCGCACGCGGTTTGCGAGAGCCTGGTCGGGAAGCGTGATCTGGTCACGTTCGAGACGGATGCGGAGTTTCGACGGCGCCGCGAAGGGATCCGCTTGCACGTGATCGACGAAGAGAGTGAACTCGCGATAGCGCCACGCGCCTTCGATGTCACGATACGCCTTGTAGCCGCGACCATCGATCCGGTCGATCTGCGCAGCGAGATCTCGAGAGTCATTCATCGCGAGCTACTCCGCGACGATGGAGTCCAGGGGTTTGAACCAGCGCCCGAAGCGCGGCTTGTAGTAGTGATCGGGGTCGACGGAGAGGGCTACGTGGGTCACGCGCCCGTAGATTTCGTCGAGGGCGACGGTGCCGATGAAGCGCGAATCTCGACTTTGATCGCGATTGTCCCCGAGAAAGAAGTAGTGGCCTTCGGGCACCGTGAATGGGTCGAAGGAGTCGGAGTATCCGGCGAGGGCGGGAATGACCATGACGGCGTGCGGATGTTCGTCGAGTCGTTCCGTCTGGACGATCAACTCCGTCGTGAGGTCCTTGGGTCGCCGCGCCGGGAGCCCCGTGGTCAGTAGATCGTAGTCGAGCAAAATACCGTTGATCGTCAGCCGATTGGCCACCATCGAAATCTGGTCGCCGGGCAGTCCGACGATTCGTTTGACCAGTCGGATTCCATCATGGGGCGAGGCGAAGGTGACGACTTCGCCTCGAGCGGGTTCTTCCCACTGCGCAATCCAGGCAGTCGTGAGCGGAATGCGCAAGCCGAATGCGAGCTTGTTCACCCAGATTCGATCTCCTTCGAGAATGGTCGGCCGCATCGAGCCGCTCGGTACGTCGTTCCAATCTGCCACGGCCGAACGCAGCGGAACCACGATGGCGATCACGGCGAGGATCGGCGCGACCGTGTCGTATAGAAAACTCCGACCCTCTTTCGTCCCAGGGCTCTTGTCCATCGTTCTTTCGACCTTTCTCAGGCGTACGCGTGCCCCGTGGCCACCGTCATTCGTTCTAGAGGAGAGCAACCGGCAGAATCAGGGGCCGCCGAGCGCTCGGCGGTTCAATGCAGGGCTCAATCTAGCTCGCATTCTTGCGCAAAGTCATCGCAGGCCCGCGGCAAGTTGTATCCGGGTTCTCAATTCTGCCCGGGGCGGCCGTATCGGACCAGGACGTGCCAGAGGAGCTTCAGTTCCTGCAGCACCTCGGCGTAGGTTCCGCGGTCGGCAAATGAACCCGGTTCCGCTTTGAGCGTCGTCGCCGCGAGCCCGATTCGATAGGCATCGATGGGTTCGTCATCGGAAACCCGACGCGCGAGCGACGGCATGGTCGGACCCCGGAAATCACTCGGCACGTCGGCGGGCGCGAGAGAAAAACCCGCGTGCCAATGGAGTGCGACGTCATTGTGATCGCATAGGGCCTCGAGAATACGGCCCGTCTCCGTCCCCTTGAAAGACGGGTCTGCAACCAGGGCTTCGACTTCGTTTCCGAGTAGAACCTCTCCGTGGACCTGCGCCTCGATGTAGTGATTGAGATTTCGGCTTGGAGGTCTCGTGAATCGATCAGCAACGGGTTGGTCGAGCTGTGTAACGAGGTGATCGACGAGCCGGGCTGGCGAAAGATCCGCTTCGCCCAACGCGAAATCGCTCTTGAAGGCGTCGGCGAGCAGAGTCGAAATGATGTCATCGAACGCTTCGTAGGTGCCCTTTTCGTCCGGGTCTTCATGGGAATCGAGGTAGGTGAAGGTGCATCGCTGCGAAACATCCGCAGTCAGCAGGAAATAACACGAACCGAAGCGCGGCGATGGCCCATCTGGATGCAGCATCAAATCGAGCGCGCCGTATTTTGGCCTCTCCGCGGGGGTGAATCCGGACTTTTCGTAGGCCTCACCGAAGATCTGTGTTTCCCAGCGATGCCTGGCTCCGCCGAGATGGGCCGAGAGGCCACCATTCGATATTCCGGTTTCGAATTGAGAGCGATAGATCCCGTCGGCGAGGAGCGACGCGGCCACGCTTCGCTCTCCGGGCACGGGCCGGTCGGGATGAAAATGCAGAGCTACGCGAGCCTGATCCTGGAGGCGGGAAACGGCTTGTTCGAAACGCTCCGGCGAGACGTCGGACATTCGTAGAATTTCTGTGCTCTGTTGTCTGGCGTCGGCCGCTCTCGACCGCGCGCGTTCGGTCACGAAAGCCAAGGCAGACGATTGGGAGCTCGTGAGCGATGCGGAGGAGGCCATGCGATTCAATCTACATCAAGCGTCAGCTGCGTACCTCCAGGCCTTCGAAAACACTCGGTCGACAGCGTCGGCGGTCGACGATCGAGGCCCTGGCGCCGACGCCAGAGGTGAAAGAGGTCGGAAATCTGTTCGGCAAAGCGACCTTCGCCGCGCATCCTCGTTCCGAATCGGGAATCGTTCAGCCGGCCGCCGCGGAGCGATTCGATTCGGCTGAGCACTTTCTTTCGGCGCAGCGGACGATGTGTCAGGAGCCAATCATCGAAGAGGTCGCGTACGCCGTGCGGAAGGCGGAGAACGGTCTGGCCGGCCCAGCGTGCACCCGCGGACGCTGCGGCTTCCAGTAGTGCGGGCGTCTCGATATCGGTCAGGCCGGGTAGGATGGGCGCGATCATGACGCCGGTCGGAATTCCGGCCTTGGATAGCTTCTCGAGAGCGCGCAAGCGTTGCTGGGACGAAGAAGCTCGCGGTTCGAGGATCCTCTGAAGCTGGGCGTTCAGGGTCGTGATGCTGAGAGCGACGGTGACGGCGTTGTCTTCGGCAAGTTGCAACAACAGGTCGATATCCCGGGTGACGAGTGCATTCTTCGTCAGGATCGAAATTGGATTTCGAAATTCGACGAAGACTTCGATACATCGCCGCGTCAGAGCGAGTCGGCGTTCAAGGGGTTGATAGGCATCGGTTACCCCGGACAGGGACACGACCTGCGGCTTCCAGCGCGGAGACGACAACTCGCGGCGCAGAAGCTCGGGCGCATGTTCCTTTACGAGAATCTTGGTCTCGAAGTCGAGACCAGCCGAATAGCCGAGATACTCGTGCGTCGGCCTCGCATAACAATAGGCGCAACCATGTTCACAGCCCCGATAGGGATTCAGGCTCGCGTTGAAAGGGATGTCGGGGCTCTTGTTGAAGTTGATCGCCGTACGCGAAGCGTCTGGGATCACGACCGTCTCGGGCCCGGAAGTCAGCGACGGATCTTCTCCGAGGGCGTCGAAGTCATCCGGGGCGCCTGGGGTATTGACGATCTTGATGGCGCTAAGAGTGTCGAGGTCGGGCTCGAGCTGTCTGCGTTCGAACCGGCCGGTCGGGTTGGCTCGCGCGCCTCGCCCCTTTCGCGCCGGTCGCAGGGCCACCGGTTCGAGATCGCGAAGTGGGTTCGGGCGGGGAGGGTTCACGAAGCGAAAGTAAGACGAAAATCAAGAACCTGCAAGGTCCACCGACCAATTTCAGCGACTCGCGCGGTCTTCCAGGTAGCTTTCGAATCTGGATCCGGACTCGGTCTCGAACTGTCGGACGATTCTCATTTCCTCGGCGACCTGCCAAAGTACGCGGCCGCCGGCTCGAAGCGGGTAGCGTTTGAAGAATTGCTGGATCTCTCGCCCGGAAGAAGGGGGCAGCGCCTCGGACGTCGCGGCCGCCACCCGCGCTAGCAGAATCGGCGGCATTTCTCTTTCGAGCCGCGGCCAGGCGTCCTTCAATGCCTCCCACGTCGGAGCCGCCGCGCTCGGTCGACCCAGCAGGGCGGCGAGCAGGCCGGCTCGATCGGGAACCGGAGCGAGTGAAGCGTCGAAGCCCGCCGCGAGGCTGGCGCCGATCAATTCGGGCTGCTCGAATTCTGCCAGAGCGAATAACATGCGACGTCGCACTTGCGGCGTGGCCGCGCCTCGGGTCGCCTGGCACAACGTCTCGTGGAGATCGGCGTCGCCTCGACGTGCAGCGATGCGAACGATCGGATCGCCGAGCTCGGATGGCAGCGCCTCACCCGAAGCGAAATGGTGCGCGCATTGCGCCGTGCAGAATTCAAGGATCGCATCGGCGTGGGCGAGCTGGCCCACGATCCGAAAAACCTGAGAGCGACGCATTCGCTGACGAAGAGGCTCGTCGGCGCCCGGGTGAAATCCGATCAGATCGATCTGTTCGCCGAAGTGTCTGACCATCCAGCCACGAAAATTCCGCTCGACGCTTGCACCGCGACCCGCGGCCAGTCGTCTCTCGAGGCGGCCGAGGACGTTACTCGTCGCCAGGAGAACGTCGGGATCTTCTTCCCGCCCGAGTGAAGCGAGAAGATCGAGCAGGGCTTCGATCCGGATTCGACCTGCCCGGGCGAGCGCCCATTGGTTTCCGATGAATCCGATTCGTTCGATCGCGGTCAGCGCGGGCAAATGCGAAACCAGCGCGTCCAATTCAGGCTTTCCGTATTCAACGCGGAAGAACCCCGCCTCTCCGGCATTCCCATAGATCCAACTCGAGGCGGGATCGGGGCGATCCACTTTTTCGCGTCGTTTGACGAGCAGATGGCTGATCGTCCGCGAGTCCGCTCCCGAAGAAGCACCCGCGCGCCCCACCCAGGGAATCTGCCAGCGAATGTTCTGCGATCCGGTCCGAGAGTTCCCAGGTCTTGGTTTGGCGGGCAGGGCCAGGAAGCGCTGTTGAGTGAGTTCAATGACAGCGTTTCGCGAATCGTCCTTTCGCTGCAAGGAGACGACGGGATAGCCGGTTTGCAAGGTCCACGGGGCGACGATTTCCTCGATTGGAAGTCGGGAAATCTCAGCGATCGCAGACCAGAGATCCGAAGCGGAGGCGGCCCCCTCGCGATGTCGGGTCATATAGAGGCGGATGCCGTCGCGGAAGACGGTCGGGCCGAGAAAACCTTCGAGCATGCGAAGAACACAAGCGCCCTTGTAGTAGGTAATCGCGTCGAAATTCTCGTGGGCCTCCTGCGCGCTACGGATCTTCGGGGCGATCGGATGGCTACTCGCCAGGGCATCGATCGAAAGCGCTTCCTCGCGTCGATGAGCGAAGTCGAGCCAGATCTGCCAGTCCGGCCGCCACTGCTGGATGATCTCGCAGGCCATCCAGGTCGCAAAGGACTCGTTCAACCAGAGATCGTTCCACCACGCCATCGTGACGAGATTGCCGAACCACATGTGCGAGATCTCGTGCGTGATGGTTTCGGCGGCGCGTTTGCGGTCCTCGAATGAAGCTTCTTCAGGATCGAGCAGCAGGACGGAGTCGCGAAAGAAGACGGCGCCCGCATTCTCCATGGCACCAAAGGCGAAATCCGGAAGCGCCAGAAGGTCGAGCTTCGCGTAGGGATGCGACATGCCGAACCAGTCTTCCAGACGGGAGAGACTCTCGCCGGCCGTTTCGAGGGCAAATTCGGCGAGGTGTTGGCGATCGGGCAGCGTGTAGACGCGGATCGGCGTCGACCCGCTGATCCGTGGGGGCGCCGCGACGAAGGGGCCGACCGCCACCGCCACGAGATAGGCGGAGAGGAGTGGTGTGCATTCGAAACAGACGGTCTTCTGGTCTCCGTCGTGTTCCTCTTCAGACTCGATCGCAGAATTGGAGAGGACCGTCTGATGCTTCGCCGTCGTGACGCGAATCCGGTAGCGGGCCTTGATGCCCGGTTCGTCGAAACAAGGGAAGAAGCGGCGGGCATCCGTCGGGCAGAGCTGAGTGGCAATCCATGGTTCGCGATCGTCGAGCGATCGGTAGAGCCCACGAAGATCGCTTCGGACTCGGCCACGGAAATCGAGCTGGACACGGAGCGCACCGATCGGGAGGAGACCGTCGAAGTGAAAGACGACGGTCTCGGATTCCGGTCGAAGTTCGATGCGTGGCACCCAGCGATCGCCCTTCGCGTGATCCGAGAGGACTCGAACCTTTGAGATGCGGAGGTCCACTGCGTGAAATTCGAGCTTGCGTGTTCGCCTGTCGAGTTGAAGCGCGTACTCCGCGCGGCCGTGAAACGTCTTCTCGGCCGGGTCGAGGTGAAGATGCAAATCGATGATCGTCGGTCGAACGGCTTTGGCTAGGCGGGCCGCCGAACGGGCTCGGGGCTTTGCTTTCACGGGGTCGTTTGATGCGCTTTTCGATTTGGACGCTGATTGGGACTTCGGTTTCGCCAATGCAGATGATCTCCGTGCGGTCTCGTGATCAGTGGCTTGCCGATCATGCCATAGGTCGTGACGTTCGACATGCGAGACCGGCTAATTTCGGATTCGCCTCCGCAGCACATCCCAGAGCGCACGGTATTCGGCCAATCGTTCTCGGACCCGCCCGCGAAGCGCAGGTCGAGCTCCCTTGGCCAGCAATCCCCACGCGTCGAGCCCCCGGTGTCGAGCGAGAAACAGCGCTCGCGGCAGATGGAAGGATTGAGTGACGAAGACGATGGGCTGATTCGCGTGGAACCGAGCGACGTGATCGATCGAATCGATCGTTCGATCGGAATCGGCGTCGAGCCGAATCGCCGACCGTGGGACAGACGCAGACTCGAGAGCATGCGCCAACTCCGCCGCTTCGTTCATGCCATGGTCGATGCGCCCGCTACAGAGGATTGAGACGCCGGTATCCGAGACGGCGTGGCCGTCGTCCCTGTCATCGCGTCGATGATGATAGGCGGCCGCCGCCGAGGCCGCGCGACCTACGAAATATTGATTCAGGCGGCCGGACGGCTGGCGGGCCTTGCATCCCAAGACGACGATTTGAGCCCCGTCGGGCAATTGGTCGAGTGAGCGCAGTACTCGCGAGTCCGCGCTGAGACGAAGCCATTCGGACAGCGCGAAGCTCAGAGCGAAGGGTGCGATGAAGAGTCCGACGAGGACGATTCCCATGGATTTGGTCCGAGTCTCGGTCTGCGGGGAGGCGGGGGTTGGATTGAAGAATGGTTACCAGGTTTTTCGGGTCGTGAATCTCTCGGTCGGCGCCCTAACGGTTGGCCATCCGACGGAGATCCATCACGCGAGGCTATCAGAAGAGGGTATACTCGGTTTTCGTCGGAGGTCGATGCTTGCTTTCGAGCGTCTGGAAATCAGGTCGTGAGTTCGCCGGATCGCTTGGATCGGGTGCGAAAATCCGAAATCCTTACGATCTGGTTCTACGAAGCGACGAAGGTCGACGACTTCGCGAGGGATCCCGAAGTCCAGGTTCTCATAGATTGCCAGGGCGTGCGCTGCATCGAAGTCGAGCCGATCGCGCGCGCCGTTGCGGATGGCCCGGTGTAAGGAAGCATTTCGAGTATCTCACTCGCCGGTGACCCGCAGGACGGCGGCCCTGATCACGTTCATTGACGGAACACGAGTTCATCTCGGTCGAGAGGAAGAGAGTTCATGGCATCCATTTTTACGAAGATCATCAATGGTGAGTTGCCCGGACATTTCGTCTGGAGAGACGAAGTGTGTGTCGCGTTCTTGACGATTGCCCCGCTCAAGCCCGGTCATACGCTGGTCGTGCCGCGGGCGGAGGTCGATTCATGGACCAATCTCGAGGTCGATGTCATGAAACATCTGAGCGGCGTGGCGCATGCGATCGGGCGCGCCCTCGACAAGACCTATCAGCCAGAAAAGGTCGGCTTGACCATCCTCGGTCTCGAAGTCCGACATGTCCATCTTCACGTTTCTTGCATCTGGAAGCCGACGGATCTTGATTTCGGAAACGCCGACGCCAACGCCTCACCCGAGAGTGTTGCGAAGGAAGCCGAGATCGTGCGAGCGGCGTTGCGCGATCTCGGTTACGACCAGGTCGTCGATAGTTAGAGGGCTAGCCAGAAAGCTAGATTCCGAAGTGATCGCGAATCGCCTTCAGGCTGAGTCGGTCGCTCAGCAGTCGCTTCGCGATGCCGACCAGACGGGCTTCACGACCGACCGCATAACGCAATTTGGGTTTGTCGGCTGTCAGTGCATGCTCGACCACATCGGCGACCACTTCCGGTCCCGGAGAAATGGGCAACGATTCTCGAATCGACTTCTCACTGATCGCCATGCGGCTGGCGTAGGGTGAGTCGGACGGCCGCTCACCCCAATCCATGACGTCGTTGAACGCAGTATTGATGTCGCCGGGTTCGATCAAACTGACCTGGATGTCGAAGGGATCGAGCTCGTTTACGAGCCCGAAGGCGAGAGATTCGATCGCGGCCTTTGTTGCGGAATAGTGAGTCTGAAAGGGAATCGGTGCCCGTCCCGAGAGAGACCCGACCAAAAGAATACGCCCCGCGTTTCGTTCGCGCATGCGCGTGAGCACGGGGGTGAGCACTCGAAGTACGCCAAAGAAATTTGTTTCGAATTGCGCCCGCGCGCGGGCAAGAGACGTTTCTTCGATCGACCCGTAGATTCCCCATCCGGCATTGCAGACGAGGCCATCTAGATGATCTGTCCGTTTGTAGACAGATTCGAGCGCGGTCTGGACCGAAGCGTCGTCGCAAACATCCATGGCCACCCATTC
>Ga0310120_10002918_pt1 | contig 12342 bp, 11 predicted proteins | sample CB27_AW_983_MG_FD_203506 | JGI IMG/M metagenome (GOLD analysis project Ga0310120, IMG submission 203506) | Marine microbial communities from Western Arctic Ocean, Canada - CB27_AW_983 | ecosystem: Environmental > Aquatic > Marine > Oceanic | place: Canada: Western Arctic Ocean | collected... | reverse complement strand
CCGCAACAGGATGAAGGGCTCGTCTCCCCTCACGCCGGCTGCACGGGCGCGGTTTGCGCACCCGTTCCCCTACTGAGGGCATCGACGAGCGCGAGGCTGGGGTCAAGGTCGTAGCGCGAGTCCACGTGCACGCACGGCGTGGAGAAGGGCTCGCAACGATCGCGCATGCGCTCGTAGACAGCGACGCCGGCTTCGGAGGCGCCACTGCGGGGAGCGGCGAGGCGCTCGCGCAGAAGGCTCTCGGGCGTGGTCAATCGCACGGTGACGTAGCGGGCCCCGTGCTCCTGCGCCAACCGCTCGAAGCCCGACCGGTCCCGCCGGCTCACGTTTGTCGCGTCGATGACCACGGTTCCACCTTCGCACAGGCGGGCCGCCGCCCGCTCCCTGATCTCGGCGAATACGCGGGCGTTCTCCGCAGAGGTATAGCGCCGCTCCGGGAAGAGCTCGCGGCGCACGCGGTCGCTTTCGAGCACGGCGGCGCCGAAGCGTGTGGCGAACGCCGCCGCGAAGGTCGTCTTGCCCGCGGCGGGCAGGCCGCTAAGCACCACCAGCGCCACCATTAATTGCTGCTATACCCCCGCCGTGGTACGTTCGGCCACGAAGACAGGTAAAGGAAGTCGCACGAAGCAAGGTTGCTGGCCCAAGAAGCGAAAGAGGCCTTAGTCCGGGAACACGCCCGACACGACGGCGATACCGGCTCACCTGAAGTCCAGGTGGCGCTCCTCACGGAGCGCATCAAGTACCTGACCGCCCATCTGCAAGCGCACAAGCACGATTATCACACGCGGCGCGGGCTCCTGAAGCTCGTTGGCCAGCGTCGGCGGCTGCTGCGCTACCTCAATAGCCGGGACGTCAACAGGTACCGCGCGCTCATCGGGCGCCTCGGGCTGCGCCGCTAGGCGAGCCTCTCGTTTCCCCAGTCCCCGGTCCGGCTCACCGAGCCGACCGGCAGCCTGCCACCGGCCCCTCCCGCACCGGCCTACCCAGCGGCCCCCGCCGAAGAGAGTGTTGCCACCTCATGCAAGAAACTGAATCCTCCGTCCGTACCTACGAGATCGAAATCGGGGGCAAGCCCCTCTTTATCGAGACCGGCGCGCTCGCCGGTCTCGCCAACGGCGCCGTCACCGTGCGCCAGGGCGACACCGTCGTCCTCGTCACGGCCTGCATGGCCGACCCCCGGGAGGGCATCGACTTCTTCCCGCTCACCGTCGATTACGAAGAGCGGCTCTACGCCGTCGGGAAGATCCCGGGCGGTTTTCCCCGGCGCGAAGGCCGCCCCTCCGGGGACGGCGTTCTCGCCATGCGCCTCACGGACCGCTCCTTGCGACCGCTCTTCCCCAAGGGCTTCCGCAACGAGGTTCAGATCGTCGCGACGACGCTCTCCTCGGACCGCGAACACCAGCCCGACACGCTCATCACCATCGGTGCGAGCGCAGCGCTCTCTATCAGCGACATCCCCTTCAGCGGTCCCGTGAGCAGCGTGCGCGTCAGCCGCCTCGACGGCGAGTACCTCGTCAACCCCACGTTCGAGCAGGCGGAAGAGGGCGACCTCGACCTCATCGTCGCAGGCACGAAGGACGCCGTGATGATGGTCGAGGCCGGCGCCTCGGAGGTTCCCGAGAGCGCCGTCCTGGAGGCGATGGAGATCGCCATGGAGGCGAACACCGCCATCAACGCGCTCGTCCAGGAGATTGCCGACGAAGCCGCGCCGGTGAAGAAGGCGTTCACCCCCGCCGTCGACAACGAAGAGGCGATCGAGGCCGTCCGCGAAGCCTTGAGCGACCAGCTCGACACGATCGTCGAAAACGCGGCGAGCGAACGCAGCGACGAGAACAAGCGGATTCGCGCAGAGCTCGTCGAGCGCTTCGACGGCCGCTTCGAGGCGAAGGACGTCGGCGACGGTCTCTACGCGGTCATCAAGAAGGCCATGCGGGATCGCATTCTCGACGACGACCGGCGCGCGGACGGCCGCGCCTCGACGGAGATCCGCCCGCTCGACATCCAGGTCGGGGCGCTCCCCCGCACGCACGGCTCGGGGCTCTTCAAGCGAGGTGAGACGCAGGTCCTCACGATTGCCACGCTCGGTGGCATGAACATGGCGCAGCGACTCGACACGCTCTCGCCAAACGAGTCCAAGCGCTACATGCACCACTACAACTTCCCGCCGTACTCGGTCGGTGAGGCGCGGCCCATGCGCGGCGCCGGCCGCCGCGAGATCGGGCACGGCGCCCTCGCCGAGCGCGCCCTCCTCCCGGTCATCCCCCCGGAGACCGAGTTCCCGTACGCCCTCCGCCTGGTGAGCGAGGTCCTCTCCTCGAACGGCTCGACCTCGATGGCGAGCGTCTGCGGCAGCACCCTCGCCCTGATGGACGCAGGCGTGCCCATTTCCGCCCCCGTCGCCGGAATCGCGATGGGCCTGATCATGGGCGAGGACGAGAAGCACGCCGTCCTCACCGACATCGCCGGCCAGGAAGACTTCATGGGCGACATGGACTTCAAAGTCGCCGGCACCGCTGAGGGCATCACTGCCCTGCAGATGGATATCAAGATCGGTGGCGTCTCACGCGAGCTGCTCGAATCCGCCCTGGGCCAGGCCAAGGACGCACGCGAGTTCCTTCTCGATGCCATGAACAAGGTGATCGACAAGCCGCGCGAGACCGTCTCCGACCACGCGCCCAAGGTCTACATCATCAAGATCGACCAGGAGCAGATCGGCACGGTCATCGGCCCCGGCGGGCGCGTCATCCGCAAGATCCAGGAGGACTCGGGCGGCGCCAACATCGACATCCAGGAAGACGGCACGATCTTCGTCTCCGCCGTCGCCGGCGAAGCGGCCGACATCGCCATCCGCATGATCGAGGGCCTCACCAAGGAGGTGAAGGTCGGCGACACCTACACCGGCAAGGTCTCGCGCCTGATGAACTTCGGCGCCTTCGTGGAAATGCTGCCCGGCAAGGACGGCCTCGTTCACATCTCGGAGCTCAGCGATGAGCGCGTCGAGAACGTGAGCGATGTCGTCAACGTCGGCGATGAGCTGACGGTCACGGTCACGGAGATCGACTCGCTCGGGCGCATCAATCTCACCGCCCGCAGCGGGCGCGTCGGTGCTCCTTCCGGGGACGACGGCCCGCGCGAGGAGCGCCCCCGCGGAGGCGACGGAGACCGCCCGCGCGGCCGTGACGGCGACCGAGACCGCCCCCAGGGCGGCCGCGATCGGGAGCGGCCGCGCGGCGACCGCGACCGACCACGCGACCGGCCGCGGAGCGAGCGCGATCGCCCCCGCAGCGACCGCGACCGACCGCGTGAGGACCGCCCCCGCGACGACGCACCGCGTGAGGACCGCCCCCGCGACGACGCACCGCGCGAGGACCGCGCTCGCGACGACGCACCGCGCGAGGACCGTGCGCGTGACGATCGACCCACTGATCGCGATCGCGATGACGAGCCCGAGGGCAGCCGGGATCGTGTGCGGACGGAGCGCCCGCCCCGGCCCGAGCCCCGCCGCGAGCGCCCCGAGCCTGAGGCACCGGATGACGACTTCGTCGATGAGGACGAGGACGAGTTCGAGGAGCTGCAGGACGAATTCGAGGCGGCCGAGGTGGGCCAGCCCCAACGCAACGATGACCGCGGGAACGACCGTGATGACGATCGAGGAGCTGACGAAGGCGATGACGGCCCCCGCCGGCGGCGCCGGCGGCGCCCGCGTGGTGGCCAGGGCGGGCCGAGTGGCAACCGCGAGGGCGGCAACCGCGAGGGCGACAGCGGCCCGCGCCAATCGCAACCGCAATCGCAACCGCAACGTGAGATCGGTCCGCCCGCCGGTCGCCGCAGCCCCGGTGGGGGCGTGAGCCGTGGCTGGACGCGCCGCACCGCGCCCAGCGATGGGACGCCACCGACACCGCCACCACCGCCACACCGGGGACTCGGCGGCAGCGGCGAATACGAGGACTAAAGCGGCGCGGTGCGCCTCTTCGAGCACGAGGCGAAAGCGCTCCTCGAGCGCACCGGTCTCGAGGTTCCGCGAGGCGCACTCGCCGACAGACCGCCGGCGGCGGCCCACGCCGCCCGCGGTCTCGGCGCGCGCGTAGCCGTCAAAGGGCAGGTCCTCTCCGGGGGACGGCAGAAGGCCGGCGCCGTGCGCTTCGCCGAAGGCGCAGCCGCGATCGAAGCTGCCGCCAGAGCGGTGCTCGCGAGCCGCGTGGGCGACCAGCCAGTTACCGGCCTCCTCGTCGAAGAGGCGCTCGAGATCGAGCGCGAGCTCTACGTCGGCATCACCTATGACGACCAGGCACGGGGGCCGGTGGCAGTCGTGTCGCTTGCGGGCGGGGTCGATGTGGAGGATGGGAGCGGGGCGCCAGCCGCGCGTATGCCCCTCTCGACGCTCTCCCCGACCCAGAACTTCCGCCTGAAAGAGCTACTCGCCGGCCTCGGCGTCAGCGGTCGTGAGCTGGTCGAGCTGACGACGATCCTCGCCCGCCTCTGGCGGCTCTTCGCGGACCACAGCCTGCTCCTGGCGGAAATCAATCCCCTCGCCCGCATCGCCGACGGCCGCTGGATTGCGCTCGATGCGCACATCGAATTCGATGACGATGCGCTTGATCGCGAGTCCGCGCTGCTCCGGGATCTGGGCATCGATCCAACGACCCGCGCCGACCACGAGCCGAGCGCGCTCGAACTGGAGGCAGCTCGCATCGACCGATCGGACCACCGCGGCGTGGCCGGACGCGTGGTCCAGTTCGATGGCTCGCTGGGATTGCTCATCGGGGGTGGAGGCGCGAGTCTGACCGCGTTCGACGCCGTTCGCGCGCACGGAGGGCGCCCCGCCAACTACTGCGAGATCGGGGGCAACCCGAGCGTGCGCAAGGTGGCCGAGCTCACCCGTCTGCTGTTGAGTCAGCCCAAGGTCGATCGGCTGGCGGTGATCATGAACGTGGTCAACAACACGCGCGCCGACCTCATCGCGCGGGGCGTGATTCGCGGCTGCCTCGACGCCGGCCTCAAGCCGGCGAAGGCGATCGCGGTCTTCCGCGTGCCCGGCGCCTGGGAGGACGAGAGCGTCGCCCTCCTCCGCCACTACGGCGTCGCCGCCTGCGACCGCACGGTCAGTATCGATCAGGCCGCGGCGATGGCCGTCGCGAGCGGCGCCTAGCTCTTCCTAAGATTCTGAAGCTTCTGTGCGTTCCTGATGAACTCAGTCAAAACAGGGCCTGTGTCGGACCCTGTCATATCGCCGGTCTTTACCAGCCTGATGAACGCCCGCCCGAAATCTCCGGGCGATGGCTGGTTTGGTGGCGAGAATCCCCGAGCAGCCAAAGATCTCGAGGAGTGGCGACAGACCGCGGCTAGGACTCCCCGCGCGGTCTTCTGAAACTGCCGTAAGAGCGCCAGCGCGCTCGAGACGGGCCGCGTCTCCCCCGCAGCTAAGTTCAGGAGCTGCGTAACGGAGTCGAGTCCTTCCAGTTCTTGGGCAACGACCATGCAACCGAGGTCAGAGCCGTGCAGGACGAGGGGGGCTGAGTTGTGGACACAAGCATTCCGGTAGACCGTCAAGGCCTCGTCACCTTTCACCGTGTGTCCGACCGAGTCAGCGAGGTCAGGGAGAGCATCTTCCAGTTTCTTCAGGAACTTATCTTTTCGGAAATCGATCTGGCTTCTGGAAAGCCCAAGGTCCAGGAACTCGTTCATGAAGTTTGCACAATTGTCGATAACTGCATCGCTGTTCATTACTCCCATCAGGAAGTAGCGGTCAGCCTCAAACTGGTCCGCGGTCTCCGGGTTCGCGTCAGCTGACTCAAAGAACTCTATCGCCTGAAAGACATGGGCTAGCCGACGACAAGCTAGGAAGATAACTGCTGGACTAATCGGTCCCTGCGCTTCTGGGACCATTGTGAGGTGGGCCACGAGCCCGTATGAGGGCTCGAAGGCGGTGAGAAACCTATCCGGCACAGTCAAGCAGGTGAGCAGGTGAGCAGGTGAGCAGGTGAGCAGGTGAGCAGGTGAGCAGGTGAGAGCGAGCGCTCGGTGCGTCGCTGGGTTCGAGATGAGCGAAAAGTTCGTTTCGGAACTGGACACCGCTTTTTCGCTACCAACGCCTAGAGCATCGGCAGGTATTCGGCCAGCTCGAAGTCCGAGACGTGGCGCTGGTAGCGATCCCACTCGATGCGCTTGTTCTTGAGCAGCGTCTCGAACACGTGATCGCCGAGCGCTTCGCGCACGACGGTGGAGCCCTCCGCCGCCTCGATCGCCTCCATCAGATTCGTAGGCAGGGTCGCGATCCCGCGCGCCGAGCGCTCCTCCGCGGACATTTCGAAGACGTTCTCCTCGACCGGGGGCGGCAACGCCCGTTCACGTTCGATGCCGTCAAGGCCCGCCGCCAGCATCACCGCGAACGCGAGGTAGGGGTTGCAAGCGGGATCGGGCGAACGGTACTCGATGCGCGTGTGCACCTCGTCGCCGGGTGAGTACTCGGGAATGCGGACGAGGTCGCTGCGGTTGCGGCGCGCCCAGCTCAGGTAGACCGGCGCCTCGAACCCGGGCTGCAGCCGCTTGTAGCTGTTCACCCACTGGTTCGTAACGAGCGTGATCGCGCGGGCGTGCTCGAGCAGGCCCGCGACATAGCCCTTCGCCAACGCGCTCAGGTGGTACTCATCCCCGCCGTCGAAGAAGGCGTTGCGCTCACCCTTGAAGAGTGACTGGTGGACGTGCATGCCGCTGCCGTTCTCCTCGGCGAGCGGCTTCGGCATGAACGAAGCGTAGACACCGTTCGTGGCAGCGATCTCCTTCACCACCGCGCGATAGGTCATCGCGCTGTCGGCCATCGTCAGCGCGTCGGTATAGCGGAGCGCGATCTCGTGCTGGCTGGGCGCCACTTCGTGGTGGCTCGACTCGACCTCGATGCCCATGGTGTTGAGGGTGAGCACGGTATCGCGGCGGAGATCGGTGCCCGCGTCCGTGATCTGGTCGAAGTAGCTGCCGCGGTCGAGGGGTTCGGTCCCCTCTGAGTCGCGGAAGTAGAAGTATTCGAGCTCGGGGCTGACGTAGAAGGTGTAGCCCAGCGCCTTCGCCCGTTCGAGCTGGCGCCGCAGCACGTGGCGGGGGTCGCCCTCGAAGGGCTCGCCGTCGGGGCGGTAGATGTCGCAGAACATGCGCGCGACGCCCTGCTCCCGGGGGCGCCAGGGCACGAGTTGGAAGGTGGTCGGGTCGGGCCGGGCGAGCATGTCCGATTCGTCGATGCGGGCGAATCCCTCGATGCTCGAGCCGTCGAAGCCCATGCCTTCGGCGAGCGCCTTCTCCAGTTCACCGACCGTGATCTGGAAGCTCTTGAGCGCTCCCACGATGTCCGTGAACCAGAGGCGCACGAACTTCACGTCGCTCTCGCGGCACGCCGAGATCACGTAGCTCGCAGATTCGCTCGGGGATCCGTCTCGTGGTTCAGCCATGCGCTGAGGGTACGCTCCGAATGTTTCGAACAGTTTTCAGGTGTCGGTCACCAGACCCAGATTGACGAGTAGGCCATCCAGTCGAGGTAGCCCGTACGGTGGGCTGCGAGGAGCACGGCAAGAGGAACCTCGGCCGTGAAGTCTTCCCGAGGCAGCTCGAACTTAACCACATCCCCAGCCTGCTCCACCAGGTACCCGTCAGGCTCGCCGACGCCAAAGATGTCACTCAGGAATGCCCAGAAATCCTTGATCTCGTCGTCGAGCCCCAGTTTCTTGAGGACGAGACGGGCGATCTCTTCGGGGGATGTGCTGTTCGAGTCAATGTAGGCGACTGACGGTCGCAGCCCGGGGACCGTAGAGTCATCGAGTCTGATAGCGAGGATATACTCCTCGCCTTCCTCGACGGGGCGGGCAAGAGCGCTCCTGCGCTCCTGCGTCGGCCACGCCTTGTTGGCATAGGCCGCCGAGACGAACATTAGGCAGTACCTTGCGCGATTCCTGTAAACGTCATCGAGTTCTTCTGTGAGTTCCTTGCCCCAAAGCGCCGCCTGCTCGTTCTCGTCGAAGAAGAACCGAACGCCATACGCCTGGAGTAGAGCCGCGATCGTCTCGACGTAGGCGCGATCCTCTCCCGCGAAACTCAGCGCGAGCTCGTACTCAAAGGACGGCGCCGGAGGTCTAGTCGTTTGGGTTTGGAGCTCTCGAAAGGCTTCCCACGACAAATCCGCGAAGCCTTGGACGCGATATGTTCCAGCGCCCTGTCGGACCAGCAAGTCCGACCACTTCTTCGCTGCGTACGTGCGGACCGACACGGGGCTCCAGCCAGCCGCATCGGCGATCTGCTTATCGGAAACAATCTGGCCTTGGTGCTGCCGCAGAAAATCGTAAGCGCGACGCGTACGCTCCCACTGACTTGGCAAGCTCAGCCTCCTTGGCTCCCGCGGTAGCCGGCCTACTCGCCTGCCGCCTCGCGCTGTTTTCGCTGCCAGTCCTGGACGAACGGGTTGTGGTCTCGCTCGAAGGCGACCGTCGTCTGTTCCATGTGCCCGGGCAGGACGATCGTGTCTTCGGGCAACGTGAGCAGCTGCTCGGTGATGCTGCGCAGCTCCTGGTCGAAGTCCCCACCAGGCAGATCTGTGCGCCCGATGGACCCACGGAAGAGGGTATCGCCGCTGAACAGCATGCCCTCGGCGTAGTAGCTGACGCTGCCCGGCGTGTGGCCTGGGGTGGTGATCGTCCTCAGCTTCAATCCCTCGACCTCGACGTCGTCATCCGCGGTGACGAAGCCGCTGGGGTCCGGTGGCCCCTGGCCCTCATCGATGCCGAACTGGGCGGCCGCGCCGCGCCACCCGTTCTGGAGGAGATCGAGATCGGCTTCGTGCAGGAGGAAGGTCGCGCCCGTCGCCGCTTGGACGCCACGAACACCGAGAATGTGGTCCACGTGCGCATGCGAATTCGCGATCGCTTTGATCGCCACGCCCATGTCTTTGGCGAGGGCCAGCACTTCGTCCGGCTGGTCCCCGGGATCGATGCAGATCGCCTCGCCGGTACGGCGGTTCCCGACCACCCAGCAGTTCTCGGCGAACACGCCGACAACGATGCCACGCACCATGAGCTCGTTGGTTACGTCCATGCGCTTACGATGTGGCCGCGCCGAGGCGCCGTCAACCGTCCCAGGCGGCGGGCGTGAGCGCCCTCGATCTCGGCCTCGTCGCGGTCTTCGCGGCACTGGCTTCGACGCCCCAACACGTGACCGGCTTCGGCTTTGCGCTCCTCCTGGCACCGGTGCTCCTCCTCATCCTGGATGCGAGCGACACCGTGGTCATCGTGACCGCGCTCGGAGGGATCGTGGCCGCGATGGTCGCCTTCCGCCTGCGCAGAGAGATCGTCTGGCGGACGGCCTGGGTCCTCCTGATCGCCTCGCTCGCCGGCATGCCCTTGGGGCTTGCAGTGCTGCTCGTCGCCGACGAAGCGCTCCTGCAGGCACTCATCGCGATCGCCGTCATCGCGTCCACCCTGATCCTCGCCCGCGGCCTCACCCTCAGCGGCGGCACCGCGCTCGCGGCGACCGTCGGGATCGCCAGCGGCGTGCTGCGCACGAGCACGAGCACCGCCGGGCCTCCCGTCATCATCTATCTCCAGGGCCTGCGCTGGCCGGCCGACGAATTCCGCGCGACGATCTCCGCCTACTTCGCCGCGAGCGGGGTCATCGCGGTGGCCATCTTCGCCGCGGCGGGGCGCGTCGATGGCGACGTCGGTTGGGGGGTGCTCGCGGGTCTACCGGGAATCGCCGCCGGCAGCGTCGCCAGCTACCTCCTCGTGGGCCGCACGAGCGAGCGCTGGTTCCGGCGGGCGGTCATCGCCCTGCTGCTCACCAGCGCGACTATCGCGCTCGTCACCGCCTTCGTAGGTTAGGCGATCAGGATCGCCTGGTACGCCGGGCAAGGAACTCAGCCTGCTCACGCTCGAGCGTTCCTCTCGGCGGATCCTGCCAACCGAAACGTTCGAAGAACCAGACCGTAGCGTCGACCGCAAGGCGAGCTGAGTTTGCGATCAAATCGGGCGACGTGGTTTCCCATGCGCGTCCTAGAGAATCCTCGCTGGCCTGAAAGATCTCGCCAAACCCCACGCGACCTGAATCAGTGGACATGAGCACCCGGCCTTTGATCCTTCTCATCCCGACCTCAATGACTGGATGCTCATCCAGCACTCCCGCGGTCGCCAATCTGGCCGCGAATTCGAAGATCTCGGTGAGTCGGTAAAGGGCGCCGATGAACTCCACGTGACCCGTTGGCGTGAGCCCGTCCGGGAGGCTCCACGCCCATTCCATCACGCGCCGGAGAGCGTCCTCCTTCACCTCGTCCTCGCTAAAGGCCGAAAGGTGCAGAAACTGGCCACTCTGATGGAGCCGCCAGTATTCCACATGATTACGCCAATCGACCCAGGACCCGATCCAACCGTTGCCTTGTCCCCGACCGGCATCGTCAGCGTGCGGGTAGTCCCAGCCCCTCAGCGCCACTCGCGACCGCTCGACGATCAGCCAGCACTCGGCGAGTGTCGGGATCCTTTCACTCTTGAAGGTCCCGGGGCGAACAACGACGCGCCAATGCGCGCCCTCCAGGACCGGAACCGGGAGGTCGGCCGTTCCCGTCGGTGCTATCGCCATCAAAGCTCTCCTAGCTCGCTCCGGAACTCCGCCTCGCGAGTGGCGGCGCCCGGCAGCTCGAATCGGACACCAGCGCGGCTGAGCTCCTTGAACCTGCTCTCCACAGCCTTCTCGGTCGCGAGCCGGATCAACTCGCGCATATCGGTCGGCGTACGAACCTCGGTGGTTTCCGGTTTACGCGCAGAGCGTATGTAGAGCGCTCCTTCTCGGAGCCGTTGTCCCTCGCTCTTCCTGCAAAGGACTGGTTCACTCGCAAACTCTGGCACAGAGATCACCAGAAAGGTCCTGCCATCATCTTCGCACCGATCAAGAAGCACTGCGACAAAGGGTTCGGCGAATCCCTTCACCGCGGCCTGGAGGTCCTCCTCTGTCGGGAAGCGCGCGAGATGGTCGGGAGCGACTCCGGACGGAGTGAACCGGCCATTCTGCTCCTCCACCCCGATCACAATACTTCCGCCATCTCGAGTGTTCGCCATCCCAAGGACCGTGCGAATAACTCCCAGGCGAAGGTCACCCCAGTCTGCGGACCGCTTGTACTCAAGGCTAGCGCCTTCTCGTCCGGCGTTGATGAGCTCAACGCAGTCGACCACCTCGCAAGTGTAGCCCTCGCCGCGCCCCACCCCGCCGCGTACGCTGCCGCCCATGCCCTGGGAAGACCTGCCCGAGCTGCCCACCGCCGTCGACGTGCTCGATGCGCGCTACAAGGAGAACCGCGAGGCGAATCTCGCGGACCTGCGCGCGCGGCTGGCGCAAGTCGAGGAAGCGGGCGGCGAGGCCTACGTCGCCCGCCATCGCGAGCGCGGCAAGCTCCTCGCGCGCGAGCGAATCCAGCGCCTGATCGATCCCGACGGCGCCTTCCTCGAGCTGAGCCCGCTCGCCGCCGAGGGCGTCTACGACGACGACGTGCCCGCGGCCGGCATCGTCACCGGCATCGGGCTCGTCGCCGGCCGCGAGTGCGTGATCGTCGCGAATGACGCGACGGTGAAGGGCGGTTCCTACTACCCCCTGACCGTCAAAAAGCATCTCCGCGCCCAGGAGATCGCCGAGCAGAACCATCTCCCCTGCATCTACCTCGTCGATTCGGGTGGGGCCTTCCTGCCGCTCCAGCACGATGTCTTCCCCGACCGGGACCACTTCGGCCGCATCTTCTACAACCAGGCTCGCCTGAGCGCGCAGGGGATCTACCAGATCGCCGCCGTCATGGGCTCGTGCACGGCTGGAGGCGCCTACGTCCCCGCCATGAGCGACGAGACCGTGATCGTACGCGGTACCGGCACGATCTTTCTGGGCGGCCCGCCGCTCGTGAAGGCGGCCACAGGAGAGGAGACGACCGCCGAAGAGCTCGGTGGCGCGGACGTCCACACCCGCATCAGCGGCGTCGCCGACCACTTCGCGGACGACGATGGCGAAGCGCTCGGCATCGTCCGCAGCATCGTCGCGAGCATCCCCGCCACCAAGTCCCCGCCCTGGGAGCTGACGGAACCGGCGCCCCCCATCCACCACCCCGACGAGCTCTACGGCATCGTCCCGCCGGATTACGGCCGCACCTACGACGTGCGCGAAGTCATCGCTCGTCTGGTCGACGGCTCGCGCTTCCACGAGTTCAAGGCGCGCTACGGCAGCACCCTCGTCTGCGGTTTCGCACGCATCACGGGCTTCCCCGTCGGCATCGTCGCGAACAACGGCATCCTCTTCGGGGAGAGCGCGCTCAAGGGCGCGCACTTCGTCCAGCTCTGC
>Ga0310120_10002917_pt1 | contig 12342 bp, 14 predicted proteins | sample CB27_AW_983_MG_FD_203506 | JGI IMG/M metagenome (GOLD analysis project Ga0310120, IMG submission 203506) | Marine microbial communities from Western Arctic Ocean, Canada - CB27_AW_983 | ecosystem: Environmental > Aquatic > Marine > Oceanic | place: Canada: Western Arctic Ocean | collected... | reverse complement strand
TGACGAAGCTTCTCAATAATCTGCTTGGTCGTGTGTCGGTTCTTCTTCATCTGAGGAAATCCTTTCCGGGCTACGCCCGGATGCGATTCTCTCATAGACCTGGATCAGTTAAAGGGGGGAAGCCCATCTCCGCCACCAATGCCTGTCCTTATTGCATCAACTCGCACACCGCGGCCCTTTACAAACTGGGTGTCGACACCGAAACATTGGGCGAAGTCATGGCGATCGTGGGACTCTTCAACCAAACCAACTCATTGGCGAACGGATATCAGATTCAGCCTGATGTGTTTCCTCCGTGGTAGGCTTCTGCCGGCCTGTCAGCTCTGCCAGGGCGGGGTCCCCTCTGGGTTGCTGGCGGTGGCCTGGTATGACTGGCCAGTTGTCACTCCTTGAGGAAAATCCCAACGGGGAGCAGAAAAGAAGTGAGTCAGGATAATCGCATCTAGATTTTAACCCGTCAGGTAATCTCCTGACTCGTGTAAAGTCACAAGTGCACATACCCGTTAGGGCGTACTCCATGCAGCGCGTCATTGGGAGGTGTAAATGGGAGAGGAGCAAACAGGTTTACTTGACGCTTCGGATTGGCCCGTCGTCACGGATACAAACGCCTCGCGCAACGCGATATTCGGTGCTGTTCACCATGGATGAGACACCGACATCGCACCGGAGAACCATTGCCCCGCCAATGTGAACGGCTTGAATGGGCTTGCGCCACCCTTAATGTCCCATTGCCCGTCCGACAACCACTCCGCACGTCGGACATGCGACCCGCCGCAACGCTTCGACCAACAGCACGGAGGTCTGCCACAAGGGCACGAACTCGAATCGCCACTGTGGCAGCCAAGCGTAGCCCGGCGCCTGGCAATTGCATTCCCAGCATAGCACCTGGCTGGTTGCCCGCGGCTCGATCAACATCTCGATCGTCGTGTTGGTTTGCGGATCGGCTCATCGTGCTTGCTTGTAGATGAAAGATTTGTACGGCTCCAAGGAATTGAGGACAGTTTTCAGTAGCATCCTGTGTGCTTTTCCGGAGGAATCACACCTTCAAACCGCACCCATAACCGGGTCGCACACACGAGGCATTTCTTCAACCGTCATCCGATCTTGGTATACTCGTACTTGCCTGGCGAAACGGAGTTGAGCTCTGCGGGTACGCAACCTGACAAGGGATAACCAGGTCAGGACGGGAAGAACGTACTCGCTTGCTCCGGGTTGCTGCAGCACGGACGGGACAGTTTTCCGAGGTCGGCCTAAACGCATCGTTTTACGTTGCATACCTTAGAAAATCCGACTGCGATTGCATTAAATCGCTTAATTATTCACCCATAGTTTCTAGCAGAGATTTAAATATATTATTCGACTGCGGGATGTTATTAATGACATAATCCGGAAGAACGTTTTCACGACATTCTTTGGCCAGCCTCTTCGCGGGAGAGCGAGTGGATTTTCGGGCCAGGTGCTATTACGTGACCCGGGAGATGGTTTTATGCGAAGCAAGATCAAATGCATCGGCTTGCTAACAATTGTTGACGTGCTGACTGTTATGGCAACTCGTGTGTGTGCCGCGAACGCCGAAACAAAAACTACTATCCGTTCCAAAAGGTGGTGTCGTCAAGTTGTTTAACGGCAAGAACCTGGACGGCTTCTATACCTGTACTACAAGACACCAAGCACAAGGACCCACGCAACGTTTTTACGGTTGACGCCGGTGTGTTAAGAATCAGCGGCGTTGGTTGGGGAGGACTGACGACCACAAGTGAGCACACGAACTACCACATGATTTGTGAATTGAAGTGAGGTGAGAAGACGCGGAACATCCGAAGAGGCCGCGTGGGATACTCCGGCTTGCCTGTATACTGTGTAGGTCCCGACCGTGGCTTCAACCATAACTGGATCGCTTCGATCAAAGCACAGATCACCGAAGTGGGCACCGGAGAGCTACTGGCGATTACGGTGAAACATCTCAAGACGGGAAAAGTAATCCCCGTCACGCTTACCGCCGAAACCAGCGAGGACCGCAACAAAGAAACCGTTTAAAAAAAGGGTGGCGAAAATTTGACAATCGTTCGTGGTCGAATCAACTGATGGGGCCGCGACGTGGATTGCGACAACAAACTTGGCTTTCGTGGCCGAAACGATGTAGAGAGCCCAATCGGCAAGTGGGCTCACTACGAAGTGATCTACGCTGAAGACAAGATCACAAACCTCAGGAACGGTGTTGTCGTCAATCATTGTTTTGACATAGGGCCGCCGGCTGGCAAGATCTTAATCCAGCCAGAACTGTCAGAGACCTTCGTCCGCCGTTGGGAGCTTTAGCCGCCCGGCACGGCACCGCCACACTAGGCCACTGTAGAATAATCAAGCGAGGACAGATCATGGCGCACAATTTCACATTCAGCCAAACGACTTCGGTGGTGGCAATACCCTTGATCGCTGCGGGGTATTTGTTTTCTGCTTCAGCGGTGGCAATCGAGTCGGGCATTGAAAGTCCTCAGGCTGATGCGCCCGTGATTATCGTTGCGGATGGATTTGCGATTGAAAAAATCGCCGGTCCGCCGCTGATCGATTTCCCAATAATGGCTGCTTTCGACGAGCGAGGCCGGCTGTTTGTTTCCGCCAGTATTGGCGTAAATCTGTCGGCAGCGGAACTTTACAAACAGCTTCCCCACGCCATTCGTATGTTGAGTGACACCGACGGCGACGGTACATTCGACAAAGCCACAACGTTCGCCGACAACATGACCTTTCCGCAAGGGGCACTGTGGCATGAGGGTGCCCTGTACGTCGCCTCGCCGCCAAGCATCTGGAAATTGGAAGATATAGACGGTGACGGCAAAGCCGACAAGCGAACCGAAATCGCCACGGGCTTCGCTTCGACCGGAAATGGGGCCGGCGTGCATGGGCCGTTCCTCGGACCAACCGGCCGAATCTATTGGTGTCACGGACGCAAAGGGCACGAGGTCTATCAACAAGACGGAACCCTTGTTTCTAAGGCCAAGGCAGCGCGCGTATGGTCCGCGCTTCCCGATGGCTCGGACATCCGGGTGTTCGCCGGCGGGGGCATGGATAATCCGGTCGAATTGGCCTTCACCCCCGAAGGCGACTTATTGGGTAGCGTAGATTTGTTCTATCAAGGCCCGCGTCGCGATGTGCTGGTCCATTGGATCCACGGGGGCGTTTACCCTCGCAGAGATCAAGTGCCGGTGTTGGCTGAGTTCAAGCAGACTGGTGAGATTTTACCGCACATGGTTGATCTGGGGCACGTAGCCCCTTCCGGATTGACACGCTATCGGGGAACCCACTTCGGGCCGGAATTCCAGAACAATCTGTTCCTCTGCGAGTTCAACACACACCGCGTGACACGTGTGGTTTTAGAACAGAAGGGTTCCACCTACCAAGGCCGCACCGAGGTGTTCCTCTCATCACCGGATTCAGGCGTTCATTTTACGGACGTGCTGGAAGACGCCGACGGAAGTTTATTGGTAATCAACACGGGTGGTTGGTTCCTGCGCGGTTGTCCCACATCCGCGGCCGCCAAGCCGGAGATCAAAGGAGCCATCTACCGTATTCGGAAAGTCGCGAGTCCCTACCCGCACGACCCACGTGGCTTGAAACTCCACTGGGACGACGCGACAACGACCGAGTTGGTCGAGCGGTTCGACGACGAGCGACCGGCGGTACGCGACCGAGTCGTGGCCACCCTTACCGCTCGCCAAAAATCCGTGGACACAGAACTCCTCGGCGCGCTCGACAATCCCAGTCGTCACGCTCGCATCCATGCCGTTTGGGCAGCGGCTAGTACCAATTCTGCGCTCACCATCGAGAAGGCACTTTCTGATTCCGATGCAGGCGTTCAACAAGCTGCCATTCATGCTTTGCGGGCCCTCTCCGAGGTGAACGAAAGGATCCAAACCCAACTAGTGTCATTACTCGGTTCCGACAAGCCGGCCCTTCGCCGCGAGACAGCCACGACACTGGGAATCCTCGGCGCCCGGCAGGCCGTGCCAGAAATGCTCGCAGCGCTTGGGCGTGAGGGGAACGACCGCCTGGCAGAGCACGCCATCATCTACGCGCTGATCGAAATTGACGACCACAATGCTACGCTGAAAGGACTTGATCACGACAACCCACAAGTCCAACGTGGCGCATTGGTTGCACTGGATCAAATGGATCACGGGCGGCTGAACGTCGAGCAGGTCGTACCTCTACTTGACCGTGCCGATTCTGAACTGCAAAACGCAGCGATGAAAGTCGTTACATCTCGCCCAGACTGGGGCACGCAGATCGTCGGACGAGTCCGAGATTGGCTCAAGGACAAACAGGTACCGGAGTCGCGTGTCGCGATGCTGCACGCCGCCCTTCTGGCGTTCCACCGAAATCATGAGCTGGAACAATCGGTCGCCGAAGCGCTGACCGGGCGCGAGACTTCCCTGGAAATAAGGACCCTGCTATTAGACATGGTCAGCCGTATTCGGGCAGATCAGTTTCCGAAGACTTGGTCGGCAGGCCTGCACGCAAGCCTGCAACACCCAAACGCCGCGGTGCGACAGCGGGCGGTCTTCGCCATCACGTCGCTGAAATTGTCCGCATTTGACGACGTGCTTCAGCAACTGGCGATCGACTTGGCGCAGTCCGACGAACTTCGGCTGTCGGCCTTACTCGCTCGTGTTCGGCGTCATCCGAAACTCGACACCCGAAGCTTTGAGTTTCTACTGTCTTTGTTGGACGAAGATCAGTACCCGTTGGTGCGTCGTTCGGCCGCTCAGACACTCGGACTGAGTAAGCCGGATGAACGGCAGTTGGTACGACTTGTCAAGGTGGCTGCCGTTGCAGGCCCGCTGGAATTGCCGGCCCTGCTCCCAGCCTTCGAAAATCGAACCGACGAGACGTTGGGACGCCTCTTGGCCAAATCGCTTGGTGAATCGCCCGGCCTGAGTGCGCTGGCGGCGTCCGATCTGCAAAGGTTGTTCGAGAAGTTTCCTCCGAGCGTCCATTCAGACGCACAGCCTTTGATCGAAGCCATGGAACGGGCCACCAGCGCGCAGAGTCAACGGCTCATCGAAACCTTGGCGACACTTCCTACGGGCAACATCGAGCAAGGCCGCCGACTGTTCTTTAGCAAGAAAGCTACTTGTTCAGCCTGCCACAGGGTTGGCAACCAGGGCGGAACCATTGGCCCCAACCTAACAACCATCGGTGCGAGTCGGTCGCGTCGCGATCTTCTCGAAGCAATCATGCTTCCGAGTGCCACGATTGCCCGCAACTTCGAGCCTTACGTGGTTATTACTGACGAGGGACGGGTGATCTCGGGCATCGTCAGCTCCGAAACGGTTGATTCGATTTATCTGGTCACTGGCGACCGAGCCCAATTACGCGTGCCCCGCGACTCAATCGAAGAGCTTCATCGAAGCGACGCCTCGATCATGCCTGCCGGACTCGATCGCACACACAGCAAAGACGAATTGGGAGATATTGTGGCGTTCTTGCAGAGTTTAACCCCGTAACAAGAAAGACAATAACTTGTGGGATGCTTTAGCCGAATGAACGTGCGCGTCGTGAAAATGTATGCATGTTGTACCCGTGAGGTCAGTAAACCAGGCACTGAGCCATTATCGAAAAGGAAGTGATCTGCCATAGAGAGCGTTGGAAGCCATTCTGGATAAGGGCCTCTGCCAGTCTGGACTGCCGAAGCAAGCACGACGTCCAATTTCGGTCCCACCACCAACTTCATTACTTGAGGAACAAAACTCAGGTCCATTTCGCGTCGCTAATTTGTGAAAACATCTGCCCTGCCCGTTGGTGCACCAACGATGCCGCTGAGTTCCTATACGCGTACCACCGGTCGAATGAACAGATCCGTCTGGCGGTCATCCGGGTGCTAGGTCAAGGCAGAACTCTCCTGATCGTGTTCAGCAACGAGGCTATTCGCCAGCCCGTGCAGTTCCGCCACAATGGCAAATTCGGCCAACTTCAGTATGTAGTCGGCACCGGCTACATACCCCGCAAGAGCATCGGCAAATTGGATCAGCCGCTGAAGATACCGTCACATATCGACTACGACCTCCGGTGTGGCTCAGCCGCGAAAGTCGATCTTTATCGGCCGAAGCCTTACTACGATTGGCATGGGGACTTCAACATCGGCGCCGGCGACATAGGCAATTCAGGTGTTCACGAAATGGACGTCGCCGGCCGGTTTCTGAGCGGGGCCGGTCTACCGCGACGCATGATGAGCGTCGACGGACACGTTGGATACGGCGATACCGCCGAGACGCCCAACACCGAGGTGACCTACCTCGGTTACGATACGGCCCCGTTGATCTTTGAAACCCGTGGATTGCCAGGCTGAAAGAGGTCCAAAACGATTAGGATCACTCGATGGACGTGTATCGTGGTTTGCGATTGGGTGTCCTCGCACGCGCGGTCGACCTGTGGCCCTCACCTTGCGCGCAGACGGCGCATCGTAATGTGGCCCGTCTTTCACCAAGCGACTGGTCAGGTCGCAGTTGGTCGGCAACTCACACAGCACGGTCTGGCCGCCGTAGAAACTGTCAGTGACCGCGTGAAAACGTCGGTTGTGCTGGTGTTTGCCCAGTAGGCGGAGAATCTCGACGGCCTGCTCCGTCCGCCAGCAGGGGGGCATCGAGCGGATACTACGTCACTGCGGCCAGTGGGAGGACGCGAGTATGTTGTCTACTTGACCAGTTCGACCAAGCAGAATTGGTATGAAATAACTTCTCCCTGGCTGATCGTTCCCCAGGATTGCTTCGAGCGAGGCCAGCGGGATCAAGAGAGTCTGGTTGAGCAAGTGGGGGACCAGGTAAAAAAGCGGCGTTCCATCGGGCGGTCCAGACGCGGGAAGACGGCTGGCCGGAGTTGCTCCCGACCTACGAAAAGGGGGACGTCGTTACGCGGCAGTTTGTCTTCGAAGGAAAGAAGTTGAAGATCAGTGCCGATGTTACCGAAGGTTACGTCCGCGTCGGGGTACTCCAGCCCTCGTTCCAGCCCTACGAAGGATTCTCCGCCGAGGAGTGCCACCCAGTGAAGTCAGACGATCCCAAAAAGATCTAGCACACCGTGACGGGGAACGGAAAATCGGACCTCAGCAGCCTCTGGAACATGCTCATCTGGCTGCGAATTCAACTGTATCAGGCAAGTTTTTGTGGAGTAGATCCTCTCTACAACATGGCTGGTGTGTGAGACGGTGCCGAGACAGCACACACAGAAATCAGTTTAAACTTAAAGTATTAAAGGACTTATATCGAGAGACGGTCAAGCGAGGAAAGTTACCTTGGAACCGAAGACAGGAAGTAAACCGAGAATTTTCTGAGCAGCTTATTGACAAGGGGCAAATATTGACTAAAACAGCGCATAAAGGTGGATCTAGATGGCCTAGATCCTTTGCTTTAATCAAGGTACTTTTTAGGGGGGTAGTAAAATGAAGCGTCGTTCAATTTCTTGGGAGCTAGTTAACAAGTACACGAAGTTGCACTGTGGAATAGTAGCTTTGGCGACCGCTTTTGTCTTGAACCTAACGATTGGCGTCCCCGCTTTCGGCGCCGCAATCACGACTGGCGATGGCGGAGGTGCAGACGTTTGGATTAGTTCTGGGCACGGCAATAAAAGTTTTAACCCCCAATGCTCGGATTGTTTTTTGGAAGCGAGACACACGAAATATGGCTCGCGGCATACGTACCTTCGCTGGGACCTGTCGGAGTTGTCTGGTGTTGTGACGAACGCGAATATGAAAATCATGGTTGGCTTTGCTCAAAATTCTACCGTTGATGTGAATATGGCCGTCTGGGGCCTCAATGACGGACACGCGGGCGAAGGCTGGGGTGAAACCACCACCACCTGGAACAATGCCCCCGGCAACGATACGACTACCCACTCCTCCGGCGATATAACTCCCCACACTGTTTTGATTGCCAGCCAGGTGACTCAGTTAGGCACCCTCACCGCGTCCAGTGGTATCGCCGCCGGTGATATATTGACGTTTTCATCCGCGGCGTTGGATAGTTTTATCAACGCTGACACCGATGACCAGGTCACACTGATTCTAACGAATCTCGATGACCCTTCACTCGAAACCTCCGTCCAACTCATGGAAAAGGAAACGCCTGATACGATTGTGCCGTCGACCGGTTTGACGTATGCTCCGACACTCGATTTACCGGGGATGGAGATACCTGAGCCCACAAGCTTTGTGCTATTAGGTCTGGGCTTGGTAGGATTGCTCACCAGCAGGCGACGCGGAACGTGTCAACAAGCTTGAGACAACCACCCTTCACAATCAATGTAGCGTCGATTGTATTGTCGCTTGCTCTGCAGTTCCCTGGGGGCCAGTCCCCCAGCCCCCCGAGAGTGGTCTGAAACACAACTCAGGTGTCCAAAAAGGGTTGTGTGGCTTCGATAGAATGGACAGATTCAGCGGCGCGCTTGGTGAACGGAAGCGGGCTCTGCGGGGACGCAACTTGCAGCGGGATAGCCAAGTCGAGGGTGCACCAAACATGCATCAGGCTTCCTGGGACAACGGATCTCTGGAAGCCTTTTTTTGTGCCTCAATCTTGGTGGCCCTTTCGTTTTATTGTTGGTGTTCGACGACTCGACCTTATTGAGGCTGGATGAAGTTTGGATAGGTGCCTGGGGTCGGAAAGACATCTCTGGGCCCGTTAGAATCAAATTCTCGAGTTCAATTTTCACCGCGAGCGGCTCAGAAGGTCGCCCAGTCTCAATAAGCGGGGGATTGATCCAAACGGCTTTCGGCTGCCTCGACGGAGATGGAGTCTTGTTGACGAACCGGTTTGGGTGAGCTGCGTAGGCGGAGTCAAGGCCTTCCTGGCGTGATCTGCCTCCACGGTAGGTACCAGTGTTTGTTTAGGTTAAGGTTGGGCTGTAACGCTTTCGGCGCCGGCGGCACTTACCCCAGCGAGCTATGCGGTCGGTGGTGGTCGTACAACCAAAGACCCACAATACGGTCGCATTGCTAGTTTATCCGTGGCACCCCTGGCGCGGAAAGACGGTCGAGATCCGCGCACAGGTTGGCCGTGATTGCTTGTTTTTTTGCTGCGTTCTTCGTGGCACAGAGACTTCCACAGCGGCTGAGATACCAACGTGGATGTTTAATCGAACAGCGTGTTGGGCTCAAGACTGATCTTCGACGCCTTATGTGTCAACGTAGGCCCTGAGAGACCGACGTAAGTTGTTGTGTCATGCGTCCGCATCCGTAGAAAGTCAGTATCCATCCTTGGTCACTCAAGGAGATACTGATGCGACGGATTCGAATCAAGCAACGGCAACAACATGCTCTTTCATCCCCCGCCGAAAACGCCCAAGTGGGAGCAGTTAACTCACGACGTACAACGAAGAGTAATCTCCAGACTGGCAGTGATGCTTTGGCAGCATCGCGCCAGCAGCATTTGCGCGGAGAAGGAGATCGGCCATGAATGATAAGCGAAAAGGACACCATCTTGCGCGGAAAGTCATTCTCTACATTCGGCAGTCTTCGGCATATCAAGTCCACTGACCTAGCCCCGCTGTTAGAGCAGTTTCATGGTCGCTGTAGCGGCGATCCCGACTGACGCAAAGAATCCTCTGCAGTCGTGCTCGGTGATTGCCCTGACCGCTTTTCCGATGGCATTGATGAGGGTCCGTTTCGTGCGGGCGGCAGTCGTGCGGAGCAGCGCTTTGTCTTTCGACCACATTTTTCCGATCGGCTTGAGGTCGGGAGAGTACGGGAGCAGGAAGAACAGTCTGGCACCGGGTGATTCAATCGACTCCGCGACTGCGATGGATTTGTGGCTGGACAGATTGTCCATCACGACGATGTCACCTGGTTTGAGTTTCGGCACGAGCAGCCAGTCAATCTAGCCCTGAAAGATAAGTTGATTCATTGGTCCGGCGGTAATCATTGGGGCCACGACCTGATCGACAAGAATCGCAGCGACCATCGTTAGAGATGACCAGTGGCCCGCGGGCGCAGAGGCAATCAAGCGCTCTGGGACGGGGACCCGTCCATAGAGACGAGTGAGATTTGGTTGTGCACCGCTCTCGTTAATGTAGAACAGTCGACGCCGATCTCGGCGAGCGAGCCGACGTCGCCACGAAGCCCGAGCTTGCTTCACGTCGTCACGATCTTGTTCACTCGCACGGAGTGACTTTTTTTGTAACTTAGCCCCATCGACTTGAGCGCATTGTGAATCATGGCAATACCGCAAGAGAGCCGGTAACGTTTTCCGAGTTCGGCCAGCGTGAGATCAGGACGCTCTTTCACCAGCTTTGCCAACTGCTCACGTTGCGCCTCCGTAAGCATCGGCTGCGGACCTCGTCCACCTGGCAATGCAGAAAATGAACCCGTTTTGCGACGACGTTGCCGGAGACGACGAATCCAGGATGTACTCACCTGGAACTGCTCGGCAATCTCACTACGCGTCAGGATTTCTTCGTCGCACAACGGTGTACTGCGCGCTACCGGAGATCTTCAGAATACGGTCTCATGCTTCGATCCTCCCTGATCTGTGCTGAAAGGGCGTCGGTAGCAAAACCGGACAATCGATGCTACATCAACTTTAAAACCGCTCTAGTACCAGTCTATGTGAGAGAATCGGGGTGCATGTGGCTACTGGCTTGCTTGATCAGTGAAGATAGGCGGTACCGAGACGTGGCCGTGGCACAAATCGAGGCCATGTTCGATCCTCAGCTGTGGCCGAATTGGCGAGATGCCGGCCATCCCGACAAGCAGACCTGTCACCTCCGTCATGACCAGCTCTCCGGCGATCTGGAATTCGACTATGACTGGCTGCACGCGTTTCTTAGCGAAACACAACGGCAGATGATCCTCGAGGGGCTTGATCGCGTAGCGACCGAGCCCTATTTTCAAAGTGTTCATGAAGAGCAACCCCAACTTGATTGGCTGAACAACATTATGATCATGATTCGTGGCGGGCTGTCCATTGCCGGCCTGGCACTGGGCGACGACCATCCACAATCCGGAGAACTGATTGGTCTAGCGACAAAAAAGATGCAACAGTACCTGACCGTCTACGGCCCCGAGGGGTCGTACAACGAGACGATCAGCTATGCCGTTTCGGTGATGGACCTAGTCCGCTACTTTGAGGCGCTCCGCTCCTGGGTCTGTTGTCCACCAGCAGTCCGATCCGCAACAGCGAATCGTCGGGAAGTCACCGCTGCCCGAGTTTTGTCGTTGGCTGATGTACTTTACGCTACCACCCGGTCGCGAGGCCGCGCTGGACGATGGTGATGCCGAGCAACGCTGTAGTTTGTATTACGTTCCGGCGATCGCGTCGGCATCGCGGGACGGCATCTTGCAGTGGTATTATCTGAACAACTTACATACGGCAGAAGAAACCAATCTCAGGCGCCGTTATTCGCACGAACTCTTGTGGTACGATCCGACGGTCGAACCGGTCGATCTCGAAGGCCACTTGCCACACGGTCACGCATTTCGGGGTAACAACATGTGCGTGAGCAGCCACACGGATTGGAATCCGCGCAGCACCCCGTGCGTCGTGTACGGCCGGGGAGGACCGACCCATGGCATTCACCAACATCACGACGTAGGCCAGGTCTACATCGACGGCCACCGCCAATGATTGGTCATCGATCCGCGCAGTCGGGGCGGTAAAGGGCGGCTTTACGAAGTGCGCTCCCACAATTTGCTGATGTTCGATGAGGAGCAGTTGCTCGACGGCTCACAATACCGAGCAGAATTGCTGGCTGCCGAGTTTGATGACCAGCTCGGCGGCTATTGGCAACTGGATTTGACGCGCATATACGACGGCGTTCAGCAGGTCCGCCGTACCGTGGCCCATTTGAATCCGGGCAGCGTGGCCATCCTCGACGAAGCTGACCTGGCTCGGCCGCGGGATGTTTCGCTCCGTTGGTACACCACGGGCCCCGCCGACCCGGACGCTGACGGACGTTTTTGGGTCGAGGCGGAGCGCCGAGTGTGGCTAGCAGCGCGTGTGTTGCGGTTAGGTGGCGGCCCGCTCAACGTCACACACCGCTGGGAGCGGGGCTTTCACCGCTGCGAAGCAGAACTCAACACACCAGCACTGTCGGTTGCTTTCTGTGTTCCGTGTGTTCGGGCCGAAGAAATAGCCGCTCCCTGGCAGTGGGACGAACAATCGGAGTCGCACTCGGGCATGGCCACCAGCGATCCAGATCTAGAAGTGGTCGAAGTCGAGGTGAGTGAAAACGCGCGGGCGGTCCATTATCGCGATGATAAAACTCGCGGTTGGCACGTGCGGACGTAAACCGATGAACAGAACGAACATCCAACTCGCATTGCTGACTGGTCTCCAGCTAGGTAGTTGTGAGGAATCG
>Ga0310120_10002914_pt1 | contig 12354 bp, 9 predicted proteins | sample CB27_AW_983_MG_FD_203506 | JGI IMG/M metagenome (GOLD analysis project Ga0310120, IMG submission 203506) | Marine microbial communities from Western Arctic Ocean, Canada - CB27_AW_983 | ecosystem: Environmental > Aquatic > Marine > Oceanic | place: Canada: Western Arctic Ocean | collected... | reverse complement strand
TCATCGGGCGTCATGTCGACGACCTCGATCTCGGAGTCGCCCGGGGCGTCGGTCGTTTCGCCGTCCGCGGCCCCCGAAACGGAAAACGGGAACCCGAGCGCGCAGGCGATGATCACCAGCGCGGCCCTTCGCGTGCCAGGAAAGTGCATCGCCGAGTTCCCTTCGCGGCGGCGCCGGCGGGCGCAGCGGGGGCAGCTTAGTCGGGATGCCACGCAGTTCCAATCCCCGCCGCGGGCAGCCCATCGGGCCTCGCCCGCCGGGATCAGTGACGCGAGGCGAGCACCTCGAAGTCGTTCGCCAGCGCCAGCGCGGTGGGCTCACTGCTCCCCCGCAATGCACGCACCAGCGCCTTGATCTGTTCGGTCGCAACGGCGCGTCGCGCCAGAATCGTCACCCAGAGTTCACGTTCGATCTCGGTCAACTCAGCGTGTTTCGCGGCGAAATTGGACGGGCGCTCGATCAGCACATCGATCCAGTCGTCGGTGCTGCGGAAGGCCCGCGGTCCGGCCTCGGGAGCGCGGTTCGGCGAAGCGGCGAAACTCGGAATCGAGCCCGGCTGCGGGCTCCGGGTCGAGGCGAGCACGAGGCGACCGCGTGGGCCCGCTTCGTAATGCTGCGGCTCGGGCATCGATTCACTCCGGAGCTGGATCGGCTCGGATAAAGCCACCCGGTGGGTCACCGGCGCCACCGCCGTGAGTGCGGAACCCGCCGAAACCGCGGGCGTCATCCCCGGTCCGCCCGGACGGAAATCCGGTCCGAATCCGACGACGGCCACGATTGCGAGCGCTGCAGCAACGGGCAGCGCCAGCCGCGGAGAAGAGAGGGCCGTTGCCAACGCTCCCAGGCGTCGATCCAGCCGCAGGCGAAAGCCAGGCTCGGCTTCGCCTGCCGCGATTCGGCGCAGCACGCTTTCGGCGAGGTTCTCCGGGGCTTCCGGCTCGGGCAAGGCGCGCAAGAGCGCGACGGTCGCTTCTAAGCCCTCGAACTCGTCGCTGCAGTTGCTACAGCTCTCGAGGTGCTCGTCGAGCCGCCTGCGGCGGGCCGGGTCGAGTGTCCCGTCGAGGTGGTCGGCAAAGAGGCGTTGGGCACGTCGATGATTCACGATTCGTCTCCGCTTGGGTGGCTGGAAATTCGAGCACTGAGTTCGGTTCGCAGGGCCTTGCGCGCCCGGTGGAGCCGGGACTTGACGGTGCCCTCTGCGATTTCGAGGATCCGCGAGATCTCGCCGTAGGAGAGGTCTTCGAGGTCATAGAGGACGACGGGGGTGCGCAGGCTCTCGGGGAGCTGAGCCAGGGCTTCGCGCACGATCGCGCCGATCTCGGCGCCGGCCACCGAATCTTCGGGGTTCCGCGGCGACGACGGCAGATCATCGCCGGCGGCCTGACGGGCCTGGAGCTTCTGCACGCGCTCGCGGCTGCGGCGTTGCGAGCGGCGTCGGTTGAGCGCGGCATTCACTGCCACGCGGTAGACGTAGGTCGAAAATCGCGCCTCGGCGCGGAAGCGGTGCCCGCTCCGGTGGAGGCTCAGAAAGGTGTCCTGGGCGACGTCTTCGGCTTCTTCCCGGTTGCCGGTCATGCGCAACAGCATCCGAAAAATGCGCTTCTCGTGGCGCCGAATCAGCGTTGCGAAGGCCACGCCATCGCCCTGCTGCCAGCGCTCGACAAGATCCCGGTCGGGATCTTCTTCGATCGGGCCACCGCCGCGCCGGCCCACCAGGCGCTGTGCCTGCTGGGGGCCGCTTGCGACGTCAGATCCGAGGGTGGTAGCGGTGCCCATCATCGGAGACAGACCCCGCGTATCGGCGTCGGGTTCCTTCGGGTCGGACTTTGCCCTCGAAGCCGCGTCCTGTGAAGCGGGGAAATCCCCGCGGGAAGGAGACTCCATTTTTACCCGCGGGGCTCCTGGGTGCTCGGGGCCTCGTCCGAGGCGTTCGATTCGCCTCGCGCGCCGGGCCGGTTCCACTCGCCGCTGCGGCCGCCCGACTTGTGCAGCAGCTCGATGCCCCCGATCGTCATACCCCGATCGACCGCCTTGCACATGTCATAGACCGTCAGGGCCGCGGCCGAAACCGCCACCAACGCCTCCATTTCGACCCCCGTGCGCCAGTGTGCCTGGGCGCAGGCCTCGATCTGGAGCACGGCTTCGTCGCCCAACCCCTCCCCCGCGTTGATCTCGAGATTCACCGAATCGAGGGGCAGCGAGTGCGCCAGCGGAATCCAGTCCGCCGTGCGCTTCGCAGCCTGGATCCCGGCGAGGCGTGCCGTCGCGAGCACGTCGCCCTTCTCGATCCCGCCGCTGAGAATGCGCTCGAGGGTGTCGCGCTGCATCCGGACTTCGCCACGAGCCACGCTCTTGCGCTGGGTCGAGGGCTTGGCACCGACGTCCACCATGCGTGCCCGTCCGGCCCGGTCCATGTGAGTGAGACCTCCCGCCATCCGCTCTACTCCTCGCTCTTTCGGGAATTTCTCGGCCCAATGGGGGTGTGCGCCCCGATCGCAGCACCTCCCGCAGATGCCCTTCCTCGTGTCTCGCAGCATAGTAAAGGCACCCGCGGCAGCAATTTGGCGAGGTTTCGGGTCGTGAGAGACCCTGGTGCCCCTCCCCAATTGATATTCTCCCCAGGGGGATTTTTCGCGGATTCGATCGGTGTTTTATTTGACCCGTGCAAACGCCATTCTGTTAGGATCGGCCCAATCGAAAAAAGAGCGGTCAAACCCCCCCAAGTTGATGCCCCAGCGCTCCCTCGCCCAACTTCATCCTCCCGAGATCGAGAAGTGGCTTCTCGACCTCGCACGGATACACCGTTTCGCGTTCACCTGTGACGCGAACGGATGTGTCGATTGGATGACACCCGACCTCGAAGCACTCGGTCTCGCTGCCGGAGCGGGGGCGGTCGCTGCCGACGTGATTCCCGAACTCGCGGAAGGCCTGGGCTTTGGCGCGGGCGGACAACTCGACCAGGCGACCCTCACCCTGCGCACACGCTCGCTTCCGATTGCCGTGTCGTGGATCGACGGCAGCGTGGGCGGCGAAACCTTGCGGGCGGCGATTCTGAGGATCGATGGCGAGGATCCGCATGGCGGCCTTCCCCGCCAACCGGGAGCCGATCTGCTCGAGTCGATTCTCGAAAACTCGCCGGACGGGGTTCTGGCGCTGGACCGCTCGGGTTTCATTGGCTACGCCAACTCGGCCTTCGAGACGCTGACCGGCTTCTCCCGGGACGAGTTGAAGGGACGCCCGGCCTTCCACCTGGTCGCGAGCCACCCGGTGCTGCTGGACGCCGTTTCCGAGATCGAATGCGACGGCGAACTGCGCTGCGATCTCGCGTGTGGGGCGCGCGGCGGTCTGGCGCGTTCCCTCTCGGTTTCCTCGCAGCCGCTGATTCTTCCGGGCGGCGAGCGCGCAGGCCGTGCGGTCTTCCTCCGGGATATCACCGAGAGACAACAGATCCTCGATCAACTCGAGTCAAAAAACGCCGAACTCGAGAACTACGTAGACACCGTCTCGCACGACCTGCGCTCTCCGCTGGTCTCGATCCTCGGTTTTGCCCACCTGCTGCGCCAGGACTACGGCGCCTCCCTCGACGAAACCGCCCACCACTTCCTCGACCGCATCGAGCAAGCGGGGCGCACGATGGATTCGCTGACCGACGATCTGCTCTCCCTCTCGAAGATCGGCCAGGTCCCGATCCGGCGGCGCCTGATTGACCCGAGCCCGGTGCTCGCGGAGATCCAGGCCGAGTTAAAGCCCCGCCTCGAGGCACGGCGGACCCGGCTCCTGCTCCCGAACGACCCCCCCTTCGTCTATTCCGACGAAACGCGCCTCTACCAGATCTTTTCGAATCTGGTGGGGAACGCGCTACAGCACATGGGGAGCCCGCCGCTTCCGGTGATCGAAGTCGACATCTTCGCGCGCGGCGAAGAAGACGTGCTGTGCGTCGCCGACAACGGCGATGGCGTCCTGCCCGAGGACCGGAACCGGATCTTTCAGGCCTTCCAGCGGGCGAAAGCGAGCACCTCCGAACGCGAAGGACGCTCGTCGGGCATGGGCCTCGCAATCGTTCGCAAGATCGCCTCGCTGCACTCGGGGCGCGCCTGGGTCGAAGGCGACGTCGAAAACGGCGCGCGCTTTTACGTTTCGCTCGCGCGCCGCTAGTCGGAGAGTTCCCCTCGCTTCGCGCGTTTCTTGAAAGCGCTCCTGCCTTCGCTAGGGTTCCCGCGAATCGAGCGGGACTTGTATCCGGAACTCTTTCGAATCCCATATTTCGATCTGCCCGTTAGCAGCTTCGGCCCGATGCTGGCGCTCGCCTTCCTCGTCGGGCTCTGGATCACGACGCGAAGCATGGGCGAACGCGGCTACGAGGCAGACCTCGTCAGCACGCTCTGGATCTACGTGCTCTTCGGCGGGATCTTCGGTTCGAAGCTCTACTTCGCCATCGACAACTGGATCCTGTACGGCCTCCCCTTTGACCAACTGTTCTTCTCCCGGGGTGGCATCACGTGGTACGGGGGGCTGATTGGCGGAACCCTCGCGGGCTCCTTCGCGGCCTGGAGACACGGCATCCCGATTGCCACCGTGGCGAATTGTGCCGCTCCGGCGGCCGCCGTCGGGCAGGCGATCGGTCGCATCGGCTGCTTCCTGGTGGGCGACGACTACGGCAGCCGCACCGACGTGCCCTGGGCCGTGGCCTTTCCGGAGGGGGCACCGCCGATCTTCGAACGCGTCCACCCCACCCAACTCTACGAGGTGATCTGGCTGCTCCCGGTCGCCGCGCTGCTGTGGTCACGCCGCAAGAAGAGCCCGTTCCTCTTCGGCGAGTACATCGCCCTAAACGGCCTCGGCCGCATCGTCATCGAGAACTGGCGCGTCAATCCGGCGGTGGCCCTCGGCCTCACCGAACCGCAGTGGATCGGGGTCGGACTCGTCGTCGCGGGAGTCGGCGGCTGGCTCTACTTCCATTTCCAGCGAGCCGCAGAGGCCTGATCGCTGCGCCGGCCGCGGCCTAGCCGTCGGCCAGCAGTTTGGCGAGAGACTTTTCCAACGCGCGGCCGCGCACCAACAGCGGCGCTTCGGCCTCGCTGTCGGCGATCTTCGGTAGGCGGGCGACGGCGCCGTGGGCCAAATCGACGTAGCCACGTTCGCGCTCCCGGCAAGGGCTCACGTCGCCGGTTTCCGCCGCGGTCGAAACCCACGCCTCGAGGTGATCGAGGCTCGCGCCGTAGTCGCCCCCCAAGAAGGCAACCATCCCGGAGGCGTACTCGGCGAGCGCCTCGAATTCCCCGGGAAGCGTGCAACGCTCGCCCGCCGATCCGATCAGCTCTCGCGCCTTTTCAAAGTGCGCGCTTTCGAGATAGGAGTGGATCGCCGCTCCATACGCCGCCTCGAGGCTGCCGTGCACCAGAACGAGCAGGTCCTCCAGGCCCTCTGGAAAGACCTCCGACACCGTCTCGCGATGCTCCACCAGGAAGCGGGTCAGGTGACCGGTCTCCCGGTGGTCCACCAGGAGCCTTCGCAGCGGCGCAAGGGTCAGCTCGAAAAGCGCACGGGTTTCGTCAAAGGTTTCGATGACGCGCTCCCCAGCGCTCCCGATGATCTTCTCGAACTCCAGGATCAGCGAGTCGGCATCGTCCCCGGCGGAGCGCCGCAGGCTCTCGACGCGAGGGGCATAGACCTCTTGTTGATAGACGTTCTCCCGGAGCTTCATGGCCTCGTGAAAGAGCGAGCCCACCGCCAGATCAAAGAGTTCCCCCATGCGAACCGGTGCGGTTCCCGCGAGCGGGGTGCGAAAGAGCGCGTGGCAGTGTTCTTTGAGTCGGTAGAGAACGCTTCGCTCGTCATCCCCGACAAAGCCCTCCACGTCCGCGAAGCGCAGTTCGCCACGCGAGCGGAGTTCGGCGAGAGCATCGAGCTTGCGGCGTGCGCGAAGGAAATCGCGCACGATTCCGACGAGCGCCGATTCGGCAGCCGCAACGACGGGCTTCGACATGCACCGCCGAGTATAGGACCCAGCGCGGGAAAACCCCGCCCGAGGCCATGGCGTCCTCCCCTCCCCCCCCCGGAATGCCCGTGGCGCGGGTCGAGGCTGTGTCGGCGCCAGATTCTTGTTCCGGCGCTTCGCCTCTCCTACCCTGAGGACCCGCTCGCCTGGATGATTCCGGCGAGCCCCCGAAGAGGAAGGATCGACGTGGCCCAGGCGAACCCCGAGATCGAACGCGAGAGCATGGAGGTCGACGTTCTCTACGTCGGAGCCGGTCCCGCAAACCTGGCTTCGGCCTACCACCTGATGAAACAAGTCGAGGCGCACAACGCGTCGGCCGAGAAAAACGGCCTTCCCCCGCTCGAGGTTCCGACGGTTCTGATCCTCGAAAAGGCCGCCTCCGTGGGCGACCACCAGCTTTCGGGCGCCGTGGTCAACCCGCGCGCCATCCGCGAGTTGATGCCCGACTTCGTAGAACAGGGGTTCCCGACCGAGCACATTTGCACCGACGCCTACTTCTACGCCTTCACGCGCAGCATGACGATCAAGTCCCCCATCACGCCGCCCATGTTCCAGAAGAAGGGCTACCACGTCGCTTCGGTGAGCAACATCGCAAAGTGGCTCGCCGAAAAGTGCGAGGCCCTCGGCATCGAGATCTACCCCGGGTTCGCGGCCCAGGAGGTGCTCTGCGACGGCGATCGGGTGATCGGTATCCGCACCGGCGACATGGGAGTCGGCGCCGACGGCGTGCCCAAGGCCACCTTTCAGGCCGGCATGGACATCCTGGCGAAGGTCACGGTGCTCGGCGAAGGTGTTCGCGGAAACTGCTCGAAGGCGCTGATCGAGCGCTTTGGCATGCAGGGCCAAAATCCCGACACCTACGAAACGGGCATCAAGGAAATCTGGCGGGTGCAGCCCGAGAAGCACCAGCCCGGGCGCGTGATCCACGGCTCGCTCTTCCCAGATTTCTTCTCCGAGATCAACGGCATGTGGCTCTACGACATGAAGGACAACCTGGTGTCCTTCGGCTACGTGACACCGCTCGATTCGACGAACCCCCACAGCGACGCGCATCTGGCGGCACAACGGTTCAAGACGACGCCCTTCATGCGAAACCTTCTCGAGGGCGCCGAACTGGTCCGCTACGGCGCGAAGACCATCCCCACCGGCGGGATCTACTCGCAGCCGAAGCTCTACACCAACGGCGCCCTGCTCGTTGGCGACTCGGCCAACTTCCTCAACATCATGAAGCTGTCGGGCGTCCACATGGCGATGAAGTCGGGCATGCTGGCGGCAGAGACGATCGTCGAGGCGCTGGCGGCCGACGATTTCAGCACCACGACCCTCGGAAACTACGCCGAAAAGTACCGCAGCAGCTGGGCCTGGCAGGAAAACCGCGAGTCCCGAAACTTCACAGGCTCCTTCGAGATCCACCCGCTCTTCGCAATGCTCCTGAATATCCCCTTGATGATTCTGACGAAGGGCCGCGGCCTGATCGATCCGATCCGCACGCAACCGGGCCACACGCACATGCGAAGGCTCTCAGAACTGCCGTACGCCAAGCGGGAGAAGGAAAGCTTCGACTTCGACGGCGTGCTCACCTTCTCGAAGGAGCACCTCGTCGGCTTCAGCGGGACCCAGCACGAGGCGGACCAACCCTCACACCTCGTCGTGGCCGACCTCGACGTCTGTCGAACCGTGTGCGCCGAAGAGTACGGAAACCCCTGCGAGAGTTTCTGCCCGGCTGCAGTCTACGAGATGGTCGACGACACCGAGAACCCGGGGCAGAAGACGCTCTTCATCCACCACGAAAATTGCGTCCACTGCAAGACCTGCGACATCGCAGACCCCTACCAGATCATCACATGGACGACGCCCCAGGGCGGCGAGGGCCCCGACTACTCGCAGATGTAGTCCGGCTCTCGGCTCAGTCGACGCCGGCGGAGCGCAGCGCCTCTCGGATCCGCTGACTGTCCTCGGCGCTGGTGGCAATGACGAGCGTCCGGGCCGGCGTCGTCATGTCGTTGGGGAAGTCGGCGCCCGAAGCCTGCTCGACCCGCGCCCCGCTCTCGCGTGCGATCACCAGGCCCGCGCGACCGCGCACGCTCACTCCCGGAAGTGCCTCGGCGTAGCGAAGTCCCGCCCGCACCCCCGGCACGAGTGGTGCCACCGCCACCGCACCCCCACTGCCAAAGGCGACCTCGAAGCCCGACGCCTCGAGCGCGCTGCAGACGGCGTCGGGCATCCCGTGGGAGACGAGAATCCGCTCGCCATCGGCGATCGCCTCGGCGGGCCTTCCCTCGCCGCCAAAAGTTCCCACACGCGCCCCCACCCCGGCAATGCCCTCGAAGAGCAGTTGCTCTCGGGGCAGGGCCACCAGCGCTCGGCGATAGACACCCTTCACCGCGAAACCCAGGATCACCGAGTAGGGCCCCTCGCCCCCCAGGTACGAGTGGTAGGTGCCGTCGATCGGATCGATGATCGCGACCTCGTCGGAGTCGTTCCCGAAGAGCGCGCAGGTCGGGGTGTCTTCCTCGGCCTCGAGGCGAACGTGGGGGCGGCACGCAAGGAGCGCGCGCAACAGAATCTCCTGGACCTCGAGATCGGCCCGGGTCAGCGCCTGCTTTTCGATCCGGGTTTCGCCGCTCTTGCCGACGTTTGCAACGGTGCCCTCTAGACGAAGAGCGTGGGTTGCGGCCTCGGCAACCGCCGACCGGAGTCGCGCGTCGAAGTCACCTCGATCGGTTTCAGTCACGCGCTGCTCCGCTCGGGCGCACCGGCTTTCGACCCCGGTGCGGGCTGCCCAGGCTGCGCGGCAGGGGTCCCCTACCGCAGACGAATCACCCGAACCGCACCCGCTCGCCGGAGTTCGGCAGGAATAGGAGCGCGGGACACCTCGTTCGCCCCCCAACGTTCAAGGCACCCCGCGCTCCCAAGAAACATTCCTGACGAATTCTCCTACGCCCGGCTCGCGACGGTCTGGGCTGTGCGGCACCCGGCCGCGCTGACTCTGGGCTCCGTTCTGCCCGTTGATTTCGCTAGCTGCACCCGCTCGTGCTCCCGCAATTCGAGCACTTGTAGCAAGCGCCGTTGCGGGTCATGATCGATCCGCAGTCCATGCACGAAGGCGCGTCGGCCTGATTGATGAACGAAGTCATCGGTACCGATTCGGCGCCTCCCGCCACGGCCACCGCCGCGAGTTCGGGCTGGGCCGGTGCAGTGGTGTCGCCTTTTTCGGCGGACGCCTCAGCCTTCAGGTATTTACTTCCGAGATAGCGGAAGACGTAGTCGGTGACCGACTTCGCGATCGGAATCTTGGGGTTGTTGGTGAACCCGGCGGGCTCGAAGCGCGTGTGGCTGAACTGGTCCACGAGCTTCTCGAGCGGCACGCCGTACTGGAGTGTGAGGGACGTCATCTTGGCGATGGTGTCCATCAACCCGGAGACGGTGCTGCCCTCCTTCGCCATTCGCAGGAAGATCTCGCCCGGCGTGCCATCTTCGTAGAGCCCCACCGTGAGGTAGCCCTCGTGCCCGGCGATCGAGAACTTGTGGGTCAGTGCCTGGCGCTCGTCGGGCAACTTGTGCCGCTGCGGCCCCGCCACCAGCGGCTGGACCGTCTTTGCGGCCTGGTCGCGCCCGGCGTTCAGCGGCTGGGTGCGCTTGCTGCCGTCGCGATACACCGCCAGCGCCTTCAACCCGAGGCACCAGCCTTCCTTATACGCGCGCACGATGTCCTCGGTGGTGGCGTCTTCGGGAAGGTTCACGGTCTTTGAGATGGCACCTGAGAGGAAGGGCTGCACCGCGCCCATCATCTGGATGTGTCCCATCCAGTCGATCGAACGCGTCCCGTTCTGGGCCCGGAAGGCGCAGTCGAAGACCGCCAGGTGTTCCTCGCGGAGTCCGGGCGCGCCCTCGATGGTCTCGCGTTCGTCGACGTGGGCGATGATCGCATCGACTTCGGCCACCGAGTAGCCGAGATTCCGCAAGGCCATCGGCACGGTGCGGTTCACGATCTTGAGGAACCCACCACCGACGAGCTTCTTGTACTTCACCAGCGCGATATCCGGCTCGACGCCGGTGGTATCGCAATCCATCATGAAGGCGATGGTCCCGGTGGGAGCGAGAACAGTGACCTGGCCGTTCTTGAACCCCCACTTGCGCCCGTGTTTCAGGGCCTCGTCCCAGCTCGTGCGGGACGCTTCCAGAAGGTCACTCGGCACGCCGGCCTCGGGCAGCGCCTGGGCTGCGGCGCGGTGCATCTCGATGACCTCGAGGAAGGGCTTGCGATTCATGCGGTAGCGCGGGAAGGGCTTCATCACCTCGGCGACTTCTGCACTGGTGCGATAGGCCTGGCCACACATCAATGCGGTGATGGCCCCCGAGAGGTTCCGCCCCTCGTCGCTGTCGTAGGGGTGCCCGAAGCTCATCAGCAACGCGCCGAGGTTGGCATAACCGAGCCCCAGCGGGCGAAACAGATGCGAATTGCGGTCGATGGCGGGAGTCGGGTAGTCGGCCGGGTCCACCACGATTTCCTGGGCGAGGATCGTGAGGGCTACCGCCCGCCGGAAATCCTCCACCGCAAAGCGTCCCTCGTCGTCGAGGAAGGTCATCAGGTTCAGACTCGCGAGGTTGCACGCGGTGTCGTCGAGGAACATGTACTCCGAGCAGGGGTTGCTCGAGTTGATCCGCCCGGAGGCCTTCACCGGATTCCAACGGTTGATGGTCGAGTCGTACTGGATCCCGGGGTCACCGCAGACGTGGGCGGCCTCGGCCATCTCGCGTAGCAGGTCCGCGGCGCGAAACGTCTCCACCGGATCACCGGTGGTGACGGCGTGGGTCGTCCAGTCGGCGTTGGCCTCGGCGGCGCGCATGAAGCCATCCGTCACCCGAACCGAGTGGTTCGCATTCTGGAAGAAGACCGAGTCGTAGGCCCCGCCGCCCACATTGAAGCCGCCGTCGTAGCCGGCGTCGATCAGCGACCAGGCCTTCTCCTCTTCCGAGGACTTGGACTGGATGAAGTCGCGCACGTCCGGGTGATCGACGTTGAGGATCACCATCTTTGCCGCACGCCGGGTCTTCCCGCCCGACTTGATCACGCCCGCAAAGGCGTCAAAACCCTTCATGAACGAGACCGGGCCCGAGGCGACGCCGCCTCCCGCCAGGGTCTCGCGGGAAGAGCGGATCTTCGAGAGGTTCGAGCCGGCCCCGGAACCTCCCTTGAAGAGCATGGCCTCGGTCTTGGCGAGGTCCATGATCGATTCCATGGTGTCGTCGACGGCGTTGATGAAGCAGGCGCTGGCCTGCTGGGGAGTGCCCCCGACGCCGAGGTTGAACCAGACGGGACTGTTGAAGGCCATCTTCTGGTGGACGAGCAGGTAGGTCAGCTCGTCCGCGAAATTCTGGGCCGCGGTTTCATCCCGGAAGTAGCCCGCTTCGCTGCCCCAGTCGCGGATCCGGCCGACCACGCGGCCAATCAACTGCTTCACGCTCGTTTCGCGCTCGGGCGTTTCGAGGTGGCCACGGAAATACTTCGATACCACCACGTTGGTGGCGAGCTGCGACCAGGCGACGGGAACCTCGCAATCGGTCTGCTCGAAGACCGTCTCGCCATTTTCGTTGGAGATCTTCGCCGTGCGCCGCCCCCATTCGACCGCGTCGAAGGGGTTTTCTCCGGGCTTTGTGAAGTAGCGCGGGATCTCGAGACCGCGCGGTCGCTCGCTTCGCGCCTTCCGGGGGCCGACGGCGGTCGGGCCGGTGCGGCTGGGTTTTTTCGAAGGCGACCCCTTCTGGCCCGTGGTTTCGATCCGATCCTCGCTCATACCTCACCTCGCCTTGCCTAGCGGCCCACCGGGTCGCTTCTTGTCCTGCCAGGTCTGCCAGATTGGGGTGGACCCCGATCTGGATGGACCCGGAATTTTTTCTGGGCTCACTCGCCCGCTTTCGCTCTCGTTGGCTCTGCGCGGTTCCCGACCCGCAGATCTTTTGCTGGGTTCCCGGTTTCCAGCCGTTCCCGGTTCCCGATTATTCGCACTCGAACTCGAACTGGAACGGGACAACCTCAACCTGAATGGGTCGACACCCCCCCCTGGGCCCGCGAGACCCGGATTTCGGCAGATGAGAAGGGCGCCGAGAACCCTCGGCGCCCCCGAGCAAGAGTCGGATCCTCCACCCTTTCTCAAGCTCATGCCTCCTCCCACAACCGCCAAGTTGCGACCCCCCCAGGCTACAGAGGCGGCATCACATCCCCGTGAAGATCCGGTTTACTGCTACGCAATCGAAACGTCAAGCGAGCTACATACAAAATATGGGGTCTCGCGGGTAATACAACCACAAGTCCTTGAGTTTGAAGGCGTTGCGCGACCTTCGCGTAGACCGAA
>Ga0310120_10002910_pt1 | contig 12360 bp, 7 predicted proteins | sample CB27_AW_983_MG_FD_203506 | JGI IMG/M metagenome (GOLD analysis project Ga0310120, IMG submission 203506) | Marine microbial communities from Western Arctic Ocean, Canada - CB27_AW_983 | ecosystem: Environmental > Aquatic > Marine > Oceanic | place: Canada: Western Arctic Ocean | collected... | reverse complement strand
CCCCACAGGGACGACATCAAACCGAGCATGAGCGTCCCGACTAGTACGATGACAGACTTCCACTTCTTCGACGGCACTTTGGCCATGATTGAACTCCCCCCTAACCAGAGTCGATATTGACTACCGTTGAAGCGACAAAAAACAATCCAATCATCTCAGACCACGCCACAAAGACCGCTGTGACCAGTTTCTGACAGACCCAATTGTTGATTCATTCAGAGCACCGCTAACTCCAAAGGCTGAAAACAGAGTGTCCCACCAGTCACCATTGGGGACGCTCTCATGCACGCTACTCGAAATTCAGCACCCTGCACCGGACCGCACAGCGAATGGCGGGACACCAACTCCCGTCCTGAACACTTCAAGCGAGCTTAGCCGGCTCTTACCGTGCCCCGCGTACCATCGGCACGACCGAAGGAGAACTCCCGATCTGTATCGTCCCGGCAACCTCGAATCCATGCCGCTGATACAGCGACACGTTTCTTGGATTACTCGATTCCAGGTACGCCGGCACATGTTCCTCATCGACTCGTTCAAGCACATGCGCCATCAGTGCTCCCCCATAGCCTCTGTTGTGACACGTCGGGTCTACTCCAATAATCGGCAAATACCAATGTCTCCCCTCCGGGTGGTATCCCGACATCGCCTCCAGCACCTCAATCAAATCCGACCGAAGTTCGCTGGCTACGCTCCGCTCCACTACCGCCATTACCGCCGATTCATCCGGATGAATACCCGGCCGAAACCACATTGCCGCTCCGGCCACATCCTCTGTGCAGAAAACACCGTCATTACGAAACGCGTCTCCCCCAAATGCGCGCGCAAAATCCCGCATATTCGCCAAATACTGATGCGCCCCCGGAAAGAACCATCGCACGAATGGATCCGACGCAAAAGCCAGCACGACCGTATCTATCAGCTTCGCCGCTTCGTTCCTGTTCGCCAGCCGAACCTTCTTCTCATCCATTCGTCACTACTCGGCGCTTCCGTTGTCCACCTATTGACCGTATGAAAATCCGACCCGATGCTTCTTGACCCACCGCCGGACCCCGCATCTCCACAATGACCTCACCTAGTCTCGAACCTCGGCGTCAGGCGCAAACCGCGACACATACTCGCGCAACGCGCCAACACCAAACTCACCGACCATGAAGGAAATCTTCTTCCCAGCGTTGGTCTTCTCGTTGAAATGAATTGTATAGACGAACTGTTGCCAGATAGATTCGGCCCGGGCCGTGTTCATTTGCCTTATCGAGTCAGGATGCACCGAAAAGTTATGGTCAGGGTTGCCCTCCTCCTCGAACAGAAACTCGTCCGAGTACAAGCGAATCCGAGCCCGTCCCTTCGACCACCGATGGCGATGGGTCACAGACAATTCGGTCCCCTCCACGAAGATACCGCCCGCTGACGTCTGAGTTGGCGCCGCGCCCGTGACGCCTATCGCCGGAATCCCAATCCCTGCCACCAAGCCTAGAAGGATCATTCCGGCTCGAGCCTGCCAACGACTCCATTTTCCCATCGCTCGCTCCCGTGCCCAGCCATAATTCAAGGCCACAAAAAAAAGGCGACGGCCGAAGCCGTCGCCTTTAACTATCTTGCTTGAACCTGAAATCTTACCAGTCGATTTCAAGTCCCATTCGGATATACCGCGACTGCATAATGGTCGTGATCTCCTGCCAACGACTCCCGTAGGTCGAGTTGACCGCGGTCGTCGTGTTCGCGTTGAACAGGTTAAACAAGTCCATCACAGGTGCAATCTGCGTATTGCCGATATTGAATCGTCGCATCAATCGAATGTCGACCTTCCGCTGAAATGGAAGGAAGTACGTTTCTGGAGGCAGCAAGTCAATTGTGATTCGCTGTCCACCAGTCAGACGAGTGCCGTCTGCCATTGCTGTGACGTTGTAATTTGCATTCAACTCGGGACCAGGATAGCCCTGCACAAATCCGCTGAGGATAATTCCGCCCGGCATCGGATAGGCTGCATGAGCCTTATACATACTCTGCCATGCACGTGGCGCATCGCAGAATCGCAGACCGTTCGGGTTATCAACATCGCATTCGTTCAAGAAAGTCCGTTCGTAGGTGTAACTTCCACCGAAGAACGCACCGTTATCCATCCGACCGTCTATAACAAACTCAAAGCCATCATAGAGCCGGTCATTCAGATCACCGGTTCTAATGAGCTTCTCAGACAGGCCATAAACTGACGGGTCCATGTTATAGAGCTGGATATTCTCTCCGCCACCACCGACGAGTCGACTATCCATTGGGCCGGTAATCATGAACGGCGAGAAGTTCTGGTGACTAGTGGCACCGTTGTCTTCCCACCACATGTTGTAGTAATTCCGACGATACCATCCACCAGTCACCGAGATACCAGAGAAAATCTCGTGCTGAAGGTTGAGGGCGTATTCCCAGTGGCCCTCTCGAGAGAGGTCAACCAGGGTTGTCGTGTCTTTGTCACTGCCGAAATTTTCGTTTCCGGAGAGGCCAACTTCCTCGTATTGAATACGACCGTCGGGAGCAATAACCGACCGGTTACCGTCGATATCATTCCAAAGCCGGAAATCCGAGTTTGCCGCCCAAGTGAAACTGGACAACGGATTTCGTTTCATCGCGATACGAGTTGACTCGGACGACACATACTGGTGCATCGTTCCCTTAAGTGCGGTACGGCCATCACCGAAGACGTCATACGCGATGCCTGTTCGGACGACGACAGTATTCCACCTTGGCCCAGGGTAGCGCGGGAAAGTACGCTCTGGCACCCAGACCCCAGCACCTGCTTGTTGTTCTGGAATACTCGAACTGAAGATATCAGCTCGGACACCAAGGTTCAGAGTCCAGTTCCCCAAGGTCCATGAATCCTGCGCAAACAAACCGGTATCGAAGTCGATATTCCCGGAGTAATTTCCGAGCGGCGTCGCCATGACGTCGACCGCGTAGGGGTTTTGGTTGTAGTAGTAATAGGTTCGAACGTCAGCAGGCATGACCGTGTCAAGACCAATATTGCCCCAACGGTGCTCCATGCCAGCCTTAAAGTTATGCGAACCAGTTACGTAGGAAATGGAACCCTTCGCGTATTTACTTCTTTCCGGCTGCCAACCTTGAATCCAGAATCCTCCGCCCCACTGTCCAGAGGCCAGTTCATATTCGGCGGAGCGCATCTTCATGTGGTCCCAACCATGACGACGCCACTTGTTGTATTGGACCGACATTCCGGCCTCAACAAGCAGACGATTGGAAATCGAAGACGTCCAACGCGCCTGGGCGTGGTAACCAGTCGGCTGCATAATCCTGTTGGCCCCTTGCGGTGCGCGGAATGCATTTGTGTCGTTCAACGGATGCTGGCGATTGACTCGCTCAAATCCGATCCGCCACTTGTGCTGGTCGGTGAGCTGATTCGTCAGACGAAGGAGCCCAGTCATGCTGTAGCTTCTCGAGAAAGCCTGTTCGCCAGGTACCCCGATTCCCCCAAGCGTGCCGTCAAGCTCGCTGTTCACTTGACCAAACTTGTCCAGCTCACCAGGTTGCGCAAAGAACGTTCCAGCCTGATAGGTCTTTCTGTCAACGCCTCGGAACGAGGTAAAGAACCAGAGCTTGTCCCGAATGAAGCGACCACCAAATGCCGGATTGGTGTCCACGTCATACGCCAAGCGGTTCACCTCACCCAGCTTCGCACGAAGCTCGGGGTCAGCGTTGGAGCTCGACATCCCACCGGACCCGTAATACGTAAACCAAGTGCCGGAGAAGGTGTTTCCACCCTCCTTGGGAATAGCGTTCTGGATGACGCCACCGACTTGCGCTTCAGCTGGTGCGCCACCGGCTTCAAACGTCAGTTCAGCGGTTGCGGCGTCGTTCATTTCCCAACCCATCTGCCACTGACCATCGTCGACGGTGCTGTTTGCACGCATGCCGTCATTCATAGTCTGTGCATCTTTCCAGGTTGAGCCGTGAACAGATGGCCAATACTGCCCTTCTCCCATGCCGGTGTTACGAACACCAGGAATAAGAAGGGCTCGAGCACTAAAGGTTCTCGCGGCCGGGAGAACGTCCATCATCTGGCGAGTGGCAACGAATTGCCGCCGCACCTGCTGAACGTCAACCACCGGCGACTCACCCGAAACCGTAACGGTCTCTTCGAGCGCGCCGACATTCATCTCCGCGCCAACCTGAACGGCAGAGTCACCCGAAAGCACAATGCCTTCACGAATGAAGGTATTGAAGCCTGGCAGTGTAAAGGTCACCGTATACTGACCCGGCCGAAGCTGGGTGATGGTGTACCTACCGCTACCATCGGTGAACGCCGTAATCGTTCCGGCGATATTAACAGGGCTATCGGCCGAGACCGTAACCCCTGGCAAAATCCCGCCCGTTGTATCTTCAACGAGACCGGAAATTGAACCACCCTGCGCTCCTGCTGTAACAGGAAACAACAGAGCCCCTGCACTAATCACTGCGATCAAAACTACCAGTCGACGCATCCATTTCCTCCTACGTTCAAGGAGACCGACTAAAAAAAGCTGTGGAATAGTAGCATTATTCCGGTCACAAACGCAACGGACATATTCCGCAAGAAGCGAACACTCGCCGTCCGATGCCCAAACCACAGCAAAACAAACTAACACTTACTAGTGTATGCGAGAATCGTGCCAAGATGAAACCTACCTGAAACGCTCCCGCTGAACCCTATTAAATATGGTTTCTATTGCAAACCGTCGAAACGAAACTGTCCAAGAGTTCGCATATTTGGATCTGGTTAATCCAAAATATTAGATTTTTTAAATTAAGGCTGGGCCTGACCGTCAAACATCTTCAAATCCACGGCTGGGCCAGGGCGATGGTCGGGGTCATCTGTGCGCCAAGGTGTTCGACTGGGTTGTCGCCGAGCATAGAGCGCTAAAGTTTCCGCCATCTGTTGCGCGATATCGGATCGTCCTGCCGTGACCGTAACCGACATCGCAAGACGCTGCCAGTCAATCGCCAAATCGAAATGCCCAAGCTCAGCCAAGGCCATAGCCATAGTTTCAAACACGCCAGGGTGCTGCTGTTCCTCTGGAAAATCAGCAACCAAAGCCCAAGCTCGTTCGCCGTCGCGCACGGAATCGTCAGGGGTTGCAGCAAGGAGACGCGCTAACGCGTGCCGAAACATTGGTTGATCCGCACGCACCTCCATCGCCTCCGTAAAACGGTCTTTCGCTTCCTCGTATCTGTGAAGTCGAACGAGCGCCATCGCCTCACCGAAGCGCGCACCAGCATCCCCTGGGTTCAAATCAATGACACGACGGTACTGCGAAAGCGCTTCTTCGAGTTGGTCCGTACGACGGAAAGCGTCAGCTAACTTTAAATGGGCCGCGAGAAAGTTTGGATTCTGCTGTACAGCCATTCGAAATTGCTCGATGGCCTCTTGGTCGCGACCACCTCGCTCAAAGAGGTCTCCAAGTCCATAGTGTGCTTCCGGGAGCTGAGGTTCAAGACGAAGCGCAGCCTCATATTGCTCCAATGCACCACGGGCATCGCCAATACGTTCTAATGCAGTACCGAGATTCAGTCGCATCGCCGCATAATTCGGTTCTACGGCAACGGCCTGCCGAAAGTTCTTCACGGCCTCTGACCAATCCTGACGTGCTGCAGCATTCAAGCCACGGTCTCGATGTAACTGCGGTGTTTGGATCGCCCCATTCAACAACGCCATCAATGGATCCGGAAATCGCAGTGCAATCCCCGATGAATACCCTCGACTATCTCGTCCACCTCGAAGGTCCATGTGCTGAGTCGCTTTCTCTAAATCACCGACCCCGCGATATGCCATGGCTAGAGGGTAGTGAGTGACGGTAGCTTCCGGGTTGAGCGACAATACAGCTGTCAAACGCTCCACGGCACGAAGGTAATCCTGCTGTTCGAGCGCCGCACGACCAAGCTCAAACTGCACTATCGATTGGCCCGGATGTACCGACAACGCCTCCCGCAATCGTGATTCAGCCACCATCGGTTGACCGAGATCAAGATAGACTCGACCAAGCCAGACTAGTGTCGCTAAATCCGTTGGCCGGAGTTGACGAACACGTTCAAACTTTTCCGCCGCGCCAGAGAAGTCACCCTCATTCTTTAGCAAATGGCCAAGATAGTACGGCCATCGCGCATCATTCAACGCCAGCTGTTGTGCATTCCGAAAACACCGTTGTGCCTCATCCGGAAACCGTGAGGCCATAAACAGCATACCCATCTCACCGAACGCATTGGCCCGATCAGTCGGCACAGTTTCAAGTGAACGTGCACCAGAAATCAGAACAGCATGCGCTGCACGAAGCTGATCACGAACTGTCTGGTGTACACGACTGAGATCTGGAAGTGCCACCGGTAAAAGTCGCTGAGCACTCGTCGGTTCCTGTTCGACAGTCCCAACAGACTGCGCCGCATTCAAAACAAAAAAAGCGCACCAAGCGATCGTAATAATTGAATGAACGAAAGTTAGACGCATACCCTACTGGTCGACCTCCACTGCCAGGCCCGTGCCTTCCGTCAACGTCAGCCACTGATCGACCGAAAGATTAGTCCATTCCTCCGCGTCGCCACTCGGCCAAATAACGCGCACGCGAGACAGCGCACTCGTTCGGCCGAGCCCGACCAGTACACGGGGATCGTGTGCGGATGCATAACTACCATCCGTTCTTGACCGACGCCATAAAGGTGGCCCATCGGGACGAAAAACAGCGACACGTGCACCCAACATATCTCGTGGTGGACTACCACCGACCAGCCGAAGCCCAAGCCAGTGATTTTGGTTGCCGACATTATTCAACAAAAGTCTGACCGGCCCCCCATTATTTGTCACAACAACATCCACATCCCCATCGTTGTCCACATCACCAAAGGCCGCGCCACGACTAACTTCGGATAACTCGAAAACAGTGCCGGCCTGATCTGTCACTTCTTCAAATCGACCATTGCCGAGGTTGCGAAAGAGTTGATTCGGTTCATGCAACGGATGTGGATGGTTTTCCGCCGCGAGTGCCTTGATAATGGTGACAGCTCCATTCACCACCAGAATGTCGAGCCAACCGTCATTGTCATAATCGAACCATCGTGTACCGAATCCCGTTGACGCCAAACTTGGCGCACCCAATCCGGACATAGTGCTTCGGTCCTCGAACAGGCCCGTCCCATCGTTGACATACAGGGTATTAGTTTGTGAAACCACATGTGTCAAAAAGATGTCTTCATCGCCGTCACCGTCAAAATCACCTGCATCCACACCCATACCCGCTTCAACACTACCCGCATGGTTTAGTGCAACTCCCGCGAGCAACGCATCATTCACAAAGGTGCCATCTTGCTGATTGAGCCAAAGCTGATTTTCCTGATTGTCATTCGCCACATACAAATCAATCCACCCATCAGCATCAATATCAGCAGCGACGACCCCCATTGCGGGACCGTAATCCCGAACCAGACGTGCATCGGCAGTCACATCTACGAAGGTACCGTTTCCTTGGTTTCGATACAGTCGGTCCGGCACAGGCATGAATCCTTGAGGACCACAATAGTCTCTTTCTCCTAACGCCGACGTGCATTCTCGCGTGTCATCATGGTCAACATAATTTCCAACGTAGAGATCCAACCAACCATCACGGTCAAAATCGCTGAACGAGGCTGAAATACTCCATCCGGGCTGCGTCGTTCCAGCCTCTTGGGAAATGTCAGAAAACGTGCCATCACCATTATTCCGAAATAGCTGGTCCGGCCCGCGCTTAGTTAGATACAGATCGACCCAACCATCATTATTCACGTCAGCAGTAGCGACACCGACGCCATATGAGGGGACGTCAATCCCGCTGGACGCTGTAACGTCAGTGAAGCGAACCGTCCGAGAGCCATCAGCATGCACTGTGAGATCGTTACGAAATAGTCGATCAGTTAACAATGATGGATCACTAGGAGGTAGTAACGCCTCATCGAGCGTCTTGTCTGCTCCGAGCATCCGTCCTTGAGGCAGATAAAGGTCTAGATCGCCATCATTGTCGTAATCAAACAAGGCGACCCCAGGACCGATCATTTCTTCAAACAAATACTCGCCAGACATGCCATTGAAGTGGATAAATCCCAGACCAACCGCTGCAGACTGGTCGACAAACCAATCACCATCCGTCTGGCTGAACACATCGACGTGTAACCAGGAGAAGAACACCACTGCCAAAACGGTCGCGCGCAGGCAAACTCTTTTTCGCAGCAATCGACCACAGTCAAAGATGAATCGTTTCATGACGTTCAAGAGCCGAGGTCGATCACCGACAGAGCGACAGGCTCCACGGTCGTGCTTCCCTCACGAACTAATAGCGCTTGATTCAGCGGAACATCACGATATTCAATACGCGTTCCACTGCCGGGCCAACCAACGATTAGTCGTCGAATCCCGGTCGCATCCCCCAGTCCGATCTCCTGCTGGAGCGTCGACGCTCCAAATGACCCACCGCTTCCGACTGTGGCATAAATCGAACGCACTCCGTTCGGAGTATCTACCTCAACCTGAATACGAGCACCGATGGCCATCCGGTTCGACACGGACCCTCGTAAACGCAAGGTGACCCATGCATTCCCGTGGCCGGGATTCAAGAGTAAGAGGTTTTGAGCGATATCACCTTCGAACGCTCCACCGAGAACCATATACACGTCTTGATCTCCATCATGATCAATATCTCCGAAAGACACCCCATGGCCCTTCTGTACATGCCCAAATCCGCCTGCCGTTGTTACATCTTCGAAGCGCGTGCCAGAAACATTGCGGAACACCCGATTCGGCACGAGCATCTCCAGACTTTCTTCTCCGGTTCCAAGATAGCAGTCAAGAAACCCGTCGTTGTCCAAATCACCGAAATTACTTCCCATTGTTGCCATAATCGAATTGAGGCCGGCTTTCTCTGTAACATCCGAAAATGTGCCATCCTGCTGATTATGAAATAGTCGCGGTTGGCCCATCGTTCGAGACTGCCCTAGATATTCCGCCGTGACGTCGCCCAAGGAGACACGAAACCCCGCGACGAAAAGGTCAAGCCATCCATCATTGTCATAGTCAAAAAACCAGGTTGGAAAGCTATTGCGTGGTTCCTCAACTCCGGCCGCAACCGTCACATCACGAAATCTCCATTGACCGTCCCCTGCAGGGCCCTCGTTATGAAACAAGAGGTTCGCCTGCCCGAACCGTGACACATAAAGGTCCAATCGGTCGTCGTTGTCGTAATCTCCCCACGTCACGCCTTTTACAAACCCAACGACTCCAATTCCTGCCACACTTGCCGTATCCGTAAACGTTCCATCTCCGTTGTTTTTAAACAATTGCGACGGATAGATGGAACCGGTCTGGGACTCATTACCAACAAAAAGGTCCACATCACCGTCGTTGTCGTAGTCTCCCCACGCAGCAGTCTGCGTGGGACCCGCGGTCGACAGTCCGGCCGCGTCCGTGACATCCGTGAATGAGCCATCCCCATTATTTCGGAGCAATGAATTTGGATGAGGCTGATTCAGCCATCCGCCCCTCAACACTAATACATCCACAAATCCGTCATTGTCATAATCCGCTGAAACAAGATTCAGACCGCTGACGATCCCTTCCAATCCCGACTCAACGGTAACATCGTCAAACGTACCATCGCCGTTATTTCGGATATATCGAAGTTGATCGCGAAGACCCCATGAGGATGCCATCAGGTCTAAGTCACCATCCGCATCAAGATCCTCCATCACACTACCGCCCGCTAAACCTACGGTATCAAGCCCGAGACCAGGCGCCACGTTAGTAAACGCGGAGAACCCAGTCGTTGACCCGAATGCGCTTCGTGGAATCAACCATTCTGGCGGCACACCGTCAGGATGTTCTCCAATCCACATATAAGCGAGATTGATGACCCACCGTACGCTCAAATCGTCTGGGTTGTTTTCGAGTAGGCGCGTGTATAACTCAATAGCTTTTCTCGAACTCTCCTGCTCTGGGTGGACCGAACCGGAAGTGGGCGGGATTGCGCATCGCTCAGCAATATTCGGACTGAGACAATTTCTCCGTTGAGCTCTCTGTAAATAAGCAATTCCGAGAGACCGTTCCATGACCTCGAGAAACCCTACCGGAAGGTCGTCTGGCACATCGGGGCCGTTGGCTTCGAGTAGCTGTCGGAGCCGTTCAAACTCAACGATAGCCTCCTCTATGCGTCCCGCTCGCAACATCTCTCCAGCGACGGAGCCCCAATACACCCATTGCTCAAGCGGATCGGAACTGTCCGGCAAACTCAGCAGTACTTCCAATCGTGAGTTATTCGCGTGAGGGTTTCCGTACGTCGATTCAGGGGCGGCCGCAATCGCCTCAAGAAGATTGGCCATGTGAGTGTTGCTAGGCGGACGTTGAGACGACGCTACTTGCTGACCGGCAAGCGGTGTAGAAAAAGCCAGCCAGACCAACACGACCAGTACGACCAGCAGTCGTAGCGTTGCGGGTAAAAAAGTGATCAAACGATGAAAAGGCCGGTTTTGGCTAGTCAGCATGAGACGCCACCTTCCCATCCCAAGCCCACTGAAGATTACTTTTGACTCAACGACAACATATCACCCGTGCCGTACACAGGAGCTTGAGAGGGCAAAGATATCGGTCAAACGAAACCGCCGAGCGACTAGGGTCCTTCTTGCCTTGCAGTGCGCTTTCGCCTTAGGCCGCCATAGCATACCTTCCGCGTAGACCCAAATTGTCAACTTCTCGCGTCAGGTGCCCGACCACACGGCGTCAACCAGAAAGCGACGAAGTTAAGGTAACTGAGCTACCACGTCAGCAGGAAAGTCAAAGAAATAGGTTTCACCACCGTAGTGGACACGGATTCCCTGCATATTCTCGAGAAATCTTTTGGGATCGAACAATTTCTCGATCGCGATAATGCCGCGAAACGCTTCGCCCTCTTCGAGTTGCTGTCCTTCTGAAAAGTTCTCGATATCGATGAGTCTCGCCTGAAAGTGCTCAGCCCCTTGTTGTACGCGAAAATCAGTCTGCAACTCGACATCCTGGTCAGCCTCACCTTGGACATAGAACATGGTGGCGGCCCGTGCCTGTGCTCGAAGCGAATATTTGAGTGGCACGTCGAACAACGCGTTGGTCGTCACATCGTTGAGATGAAACAACATAAATGTCACCCCAAAATCGCTCACGGCTCGACCAAAGTCTTTCATGACAGTCTCAAGATCAACCTCAGCTTCTGGGGCTTGCGCTGAAACAGGAACGGAAACAATAAACGTGAACAACACCAAAGCAATTCCAATTGTCCTCATCAACAATTCCTCTCACCAGATGGGGCCGATTCCCTAGATTTTCGTTTTAGTGCTCGTGAGGATCCTACGTGATTCAAAAGCATGACGCAAACCCGACGGCTTCTCTTGGAACGACAATCACTAAGACCGACAAAAGACACGCTCATTAACGAATCTTTGCTAAAATGCCAACGTTCTCAATAAAGAACAAAGATGAGACGATTCAACCTTGCTCAAGTACAGGAGGCACGTGATGGTCTATAAATCTTACGTCTCGATGGGTGTTGTAACACTAGCGTGTGCCGTTATCGCGTGCACGTCAACGAGCGCCATAGCGCAGGATGGAACACTGAGAACGGCGGATGGTCGCCCAAATTTACAAGGCGTATGGAATTTCTCAACAGCAACGCCGATGGAGCGACCGGTCGAGTTGGCTGGCAAAGAAACACTAACCGCAGAGGAAGCGGCAGAGTGGGAGCAGCAGCTGGCCATTCAACGTGAAGGACTCGAGCCCGAAGCTGGTGACGCCCAACCGCTTGAAGCACGTGTTGGCTATAGTCTTCGCATCTGGTTTGAGTGGGGAGACTCTCTTGCGGAACGACGAACATCCCTCGTGGTTAACCCGCCAAATGGAAGAATTCCAGCCGTCCGTCCAGAAGTTGAAGCGCGTCGGGAACTCACACGCATTCTTCGAGGACGACATGCCTACGGACCCGAGGACCGAGGTATCTCCGAACGCTGCCTACTCGGATTCAACTCCGGACCACCTATGACACCGAGCGCGTATAACAACAACGTGCAATTGTTTCAAACGGCTGACCACATCGTCATCCTTAATGAAATGGTCCACAACGCGCGCATTGTGCCACTTGACGGACGCTCCCATCTTCCAAGCCAACTCCGGCAGTGGGTTGGTGACTCTCGAGCCAGCTGGGACGATGAGACCCTCGTTGTCGAGACGCGAAATTTTCTTGGTGAAACATCACTGGGAGGATCAAGCGCCAACATGCACCTCGTGGAACGCTTCACGCGAGTGAGTGCAGACGAGCTTCTCTATGAGTTCACTATCACGGA
>Ga0310120_10002909_pt1 | contig 12362 bp, 2 predicted proteins | sample CB27_AW_983_MG_FD_203506 | JGI IMG/M metagenome (GOLD analysis project Ga0310120, IMG submission 203506) | Marine microbial communities from Western Arctic Ocean, Canada - CB27_AW_983 | ecosystem: Environmental > Aquatic > Marine > Oceanic | place: Canada: Western Arctic Ocean | collected... | reverse complement strand
TCAATCTATTCCTCGATGCGGGCGTGGCACGCGAAAATATCATACTGGGTGCTCCGCTCTACACCCGCGCCTGGAGCGGGGTGGCTGACGGTGGTGACAACGGTCACGCGGAGAGTGCCAGTGGCGCTGCGCCAGGTACTTTTGAGAGCGGCAACTACGATTACAAGGATCTGGTCTCGCAGATCCAGTCGGACACCGGCGGCTGGGAGCTGAACTGGGATGACGATGCCCAGGCAGCCTATCTGTACAGTGGCAGTCAGGAAATATTCAGCTCGTTCGAAACACCTGGCACGATTGCCCTCAAGAGCGAATGGGCCCAGTCGATGGGCCTGGGCGGCATGATGTTCTGGGATCTTTCCAGCGATGCCACGGGTGGTGAAAGTCTGATTAACGCCGCTTCAGAAAGCTGGTTTGAAGGCAAGAGCTTCCAGCAGATTGTTTCTGCCTCAAGTCTTACCTTTGACCACATCTACGGCGGTAACGGCGTCTTCGACCTGGTCGCTGAGGCGGGTACTACGCCGACCGACCCGACACAAAGTGGCGGTGGTGAAATCGTCGTCAGGGCAACCGGCACGATTCTTAATGACGATGACGACACTGAAGTGATTGGCGAGTTGAATTATGCCGAGGCCCTGCAGAAATCTTTCTTGTTCTACGAGGCCAACCGTTCGGGGGATGTCGAAGAAGCCACTAAGAGGATTGACTGGCGTGGTGATTCGGGGCTGGCCGACGGCTACGATGGGATCTACTTCGGTGACCGAGACAGTTTTTCTGGCGGTGGTACCAGCAACCTTCAGGTGGGGCTTCAGCTGGACCTCACCGGTGGTTACCACGACGCGGGTGACCACGGCAAGTTCGGTCTTCCTCTCGCCTCGACCCTTTCGACGCTCGCCTGGGGTGGCATCGCCTTTGCCGAAGGCTATGAAATTTCCGGGCAGACGGATGAACTCTTAGATGCGATCCGTTGGGGAACCGACTACCTGCTGAAGGCCCACGTCACCGACCAAGAGGGCAACACGGACTTTTTCGTGGTGCAGGTCGGGGACGTTTCTGCGGATCACGCGCTGTGGAGCGGGCCGGAATCGCAAACGATATCCCGTCCGGCCATGGCGATCACCCGCGAGAAGCCAGGTTCGGACGTTGCCGGCCAGACTGCGGCAGCCATGGCTTCGGCCTCGATCCTCTTTCGTCAAAACGGTGATGTGGCCTATGCCGACCAGTTGCTCACCAATGCCGAGGCCCTTTATGACTTTGCCGACACCTACCGCGGAAAATACTCCGACTCGGTCACGGAAGTCCAAGGATATTACGCCTCCTGGAGTGGTTACGGCGACGACCTCACCTACGGGGCGGCCTGGTTGGCCCGCGCCGTCGAAGCCGCCGGTGGGGATGGCTCCCTTTACCGGCAGAAAGCCCTGGCACTTTACGATTCGGAGGTTGGAGGTTTGAACAACGGTTGGACCCACAATTGGGACGATTCCTCCTACGCCGCAGCGGTTGTCCTGGCTGAGGACACGGGTGAGATCCGCATTCGGCAGGATGTCGAGTCGTGGCTCAACAATTGGGTGCAGGGTGGCGGCGGTGTTCAGATTACCGAAGGAGGCCTGCGGTTTATCAGCCAGTGGGGATCGCTCCGCTACGCTGCCAACACGGCCCTGCTTGCGGGCATCTATGCAGACAACGTGTCTGACCCGGGCGGCGCCTACAGCAAACTTGCCCAGGACACCATCGACTACATCCTGGGGGATAATCCCCTCGGCATGAGCTACGTGGTAGGAGTTGGAGAAACCTTTCCCCAGCAGCCCCACCACCGTGCCGCTTCGGGTGTCGGTTGGGAAGATTTTCGCAACGGCGAGCCGAACGAACACATCCTCTACGGTGCGCTGGTCGGTGGCCCGAAATCGGCGAGTGATTACTCGTACAATGATTCGAGAGACGATTACATCTCCAACGAGGTCGCTATCGATTACAACGCGGGGATGACCGGCGCACTGGCGCGAAGCACAGGCCACCTCGGTGGAACGCCGCTCACATCCGGCGAGCTTGACGCGTTGCCTGGTGTGAGTGACCCGACTGGCGGGCAGTCACCGCCTCCTTCTTCCACCACACCGCTACCCGAAGAACCTGTGGTCCCGCCGCAAGATCCGGTCGATCCACCGCAGGACCCGCCACAGGCTCCGACGGATCCGGCTCCGACCCCTGATCCGGTAGAAGGGCCAGCCGATTCAATACCGCCATCTACACCAAGTGGAGACTATGTGGACCTGATGAGTTGGGGAATGTTCCATGGCTCCAGCGACCATACAGAGCACGATGAATTAATGGGTGGCAGAACGCCCATCACCACAGAAGCCCTGGAGGCCTACAACGGACTGAGAGCGTTTTTGGGTCTCTCGGCCGTCGGTGTCGAAGAGGTTGGCCAGTGGGCATTTGCAAACAACTTAACCAATAATTCGGAGGCCTGGGGCAATGACGTGAAGGGGGTCGGGCTGTGGTATGCCATGCAAGGCGCCAAGGCCGGGTGGATTCGGGACGATGCGTTTGATCCGCAAATCATGGCAGATATTCAGCGCACGGCCAGGCTCGGAAGTGCTACCGATGTGATAGCGATGTTTCGAGAATTCGGCCACGACGGATTCGCAGACTATCTAGCACAATATGAACTTGAAGAAGTTTTTATCAATACCCTGAAAATGGAGCCTCACTATGCAGGCTGGATGCACGGCCGCACCCATGGTTGGCGTTCGATCGAGGGCGTGGCGATTGCCCACGATGTGAATCACCTCACCGTGCTCAGTCACGACCAGACCCAGCCCTTCATGAATGACACGTTTGACTGGCCCCAGTGGCCGGCGCTCGAGGTTTCGCACTCTGGCGTTATTAAGTACTTCCAAAGCATGGTCGCATTGGGTAATCCCGTTGGACAAAACCTGAGCCTCAGTCAGCGAGCCAATCGCTACCTCGCTGAAGAATCGAGTGCACGGACGACAGATACCCAGCTCGCCGCGCTGCTTGATGCGGGAAAGATTGCCGCAGAACCTCGGGTAGGTAGTTACACGCCGAGTGACCACCAGGGTGCTCTAGTCGAGCCGTTGGTTACGGGCGAGTTCAGTCAGGCGGTCCCCAGTGGTGACTGGTGGAGTTCAGTCCATTTTGCCAAGTTCGGAGACCCGTTCTCGGCGCCACTCTATGTTCATCCGCTCACGGTCCAGCTGAACGACAGTGGCTTGTTGGTAGGAACTCCCGCGGAACAGACAACCGTGGTGACCGGGACAACCACTGCTGAGCTAAAGACCCCCCACCAGTTCGATCTGCAGGTGGAACTCTTTGCGGCTGGCCAGCAGGCGAGCAGCTTCGCGCTCGACTCGTATTCCGACTGGTCTTTCACCGGATCATGGCAGGGGAATTCGTCGTCCACAGCAGCCACGCTCGCGCTGGCCTCGCCGATGGTGTGGCTGGCCGATGTTGAATTGGCGAACCTCGTGATTGGTTTCAACACCGCTGTGGCAGAGGTCCAGTTGGCCGACAACGTCGCGCAGGTGGCAATTGCTGGCCGCAATTACGCAGTCTATGCGTCTGAGAGTGTCTCTTGGACCCAGGATGCCGGCGGGTTAAGAGCCGTAGGCGACGGTTTGGCGAACGTGGCAGTGGCCCTGCTTCCTGACGATCGGGCAGAGACCCGCGAGTTATTCGCCGGGCCTGCTGCGCGACCGGTTGTGGCCACCCGTTTCGATTATGCACAAGCCGAGGACCCCTACAGTCTTGAACTCACTTACCAATACGACCTCGACACTTCTCTCGACAACGCCACGACGGTGGTCGCGTACTATCCGCACCTGGCACGACTTGCCGGGGAGGTTGAAGGTGGCAGTGGTGGCCTGGCCGGCGACTACAACCGGGATGGCACAGTAGATGCTTCCGATTACGTTCTCTGGAGCGATACTCGGGGCCAAAATATGACACCAGGAACCGGTGCCGACGGAGTCGACGACGGGGTCATCAACACGTTGGACTACGCCTTTTGGAAAACCCATTTTGGTGCGACTCCCCTCAGCCGGATTGGTGATGCGGGTTATCTGAGCCCTCGAGGCACCATGAGCGCGATTGCGACCGATGCTATCCGCACCCAAATACCTGCTCGAGGTGTGCTCCCTAACCTGCCGGATTTGCTCATGCCCCAGCAGCGCGAAACCCTGGCACAGCTTGTTCGCTCTGACCCGCAGGCAAACGATCCGCAGGCGTACCTTGATCGCTGGCAAGATACGTACTGGTCTGGGAAGTCGATGCTGAAAATGATGCAGCTCGCGCAAATGGCAGATGTCGCAGGAGAGGATCAAATTCGCAGTGCTATTGTTGGAGCCGTTCAAAATACGTTGGATGACTGGTTTTCCGTAGAGGATGTTCCCGGCGATCGGCACTTCGCTTACAACGAGACCTGGAGCACTCTGCAGGGATACCCGGACAGTTTTGGTTCGGCCGGCGACCTGAACGATCACCACTTCCACTACGGCTACTTTGTGCATGCCGCGGCCCTGGTCGGTATTTATGATCCGTCCTGGGTGGCAGGAAATCGCGACTTTGTGGACGTGATTATTGCCGATGTTGCGAATGTCGACGCGTCGAGCAATGCATTCCCGCGACTGCGAAATTTCAGCCCGATGGCGGGGCACTCCTGGGCGTCAGGCCACGGGGCATTTGCCAGTGGCAATAATCAAGAGTCTTCCTCCGAAGCGATGAACTTCGCAACCGGGGTGATGCTTTGGGGAGAAGTTGCCGGTAGCCAGGAGACGACCCGTCTGGGGCAAATGCTCTACTCGCTCGAAGCCGAGGCCATCAGCCAGTACTGGTTCGACAAGTATGGTACCACCTACCCTGGTGAGTTCGATTTCGAATCGGCAGGAATGATTTGGGGTGACGGTGCGGCCCATGCCACCTGGTTTTCGGCCGAGGTGGAGATGATCAAGGGGATCAACCTCCTCCCCTTTCACGGGGGATCGCTCTACCTGAGTGAAGCGGCACGCGACCCGGCAGCGCTGCTCCAGGAGATCACCGAACTCTACGGTGGTGAACCCGATGTTTGGCAGGGGCTCTTGCTGCAATACGAGGCCCTGGTGGACCCCGCTGCTGGGCTGGCCCACTACACCCAGAGTGAATTTGATTACGAAGAAGGCCAAAGCCCTGCCCACACGTACTTTTGGATGACCACGCTTGCGAGCCTCGGGTCGCCCACCTCGGCAATTCGTGGTAACTACGCGCTCTCGGCGGTGTTTGCGCAGGAGGGCCTGGTGACCTACGCGGCGCACAACCCAACCGCTGAGACGATCGATGTCCACTTCAGCGATGGGACTACGCTGCAGGTCGCACCCTACTCCTTTACAACCACCACCTCGTCGGAGTTGCCCGCTGGGCCTCCGACCGATCCGCCGGCCAACGACCCAGCCGACCCCGGCAATGCACCCCCGTCGCTGGAGGATTTAGAAGACGGCCGCACACTGATGCTCGTCGGCCAGACTTTTCAGGATGAGTACACCGATTTCATCGATGGCACGGGCCTCACGCCAGCCGGATCGTCGCACTACGGGACTTTTTACCTCGGTCATATCGAGCAGGGCGACGATAGCCCCAACGCGGAATTTCTGGACTACGTGCGCGACAACGACCTCGGCGATTACGCCATGGTTGCGCTCAGCTTAAAGGACAATACGCCTGCCGGTGGCTACGGCCAAATGGTCAACCAGGGTGCCGCCGACTTCAACTCCAACGCCATCTGGGAAGCACTCGACGACATTCGTAACGGCGCGTGGGACGCACAAATCGACAGCTTTGCCCAAACCATGGCGAGCCGTCCCGGGACGCAATTTTTGGTCCGCGTTGGTTACGAAGTGAGCCTGCTTCTATTTGCCTACAACGGTGACGAGCACGTCGTCGACTGGTTGAACCAGCACGCAAACGCAGGTATTAACGTCTTTGAAAACCCTGACGCCCTCGGGGAACTGGACCGTTGGGCCTTCATCGACGCCTACAACCACATCGTCGATCGCATTGAGTTGCAGGCGGGCAACGTCGAGTTTGGCTACCACCCCGTGCGAGGTTTTAACGACACCCAGTGGCTGTACCCGGGTGAAGAAAACGTCGACTGGGTTGGCTTCTCGGTATTCAATAATGATGTCTGTATGGAGGTAAGCGGCACGTTCAACTGCCCGGGAGAAAGGATCGATCCGAATCTCGCGATGAGCATGGACTTCGCCCGGCAGCAGGGGCATGAAATCGTTATTGCCGAATCGACCTCGCAGAATCCCGCTGCAAGCAACAGCGAGCAGTTCATCGAGTATCTCGATCGCCTGGATGACGTGGTTCAGCAGTACGATGTGGGCGCGCTGGTGTACATTAACTCTGATTGGCCATCCCACGGGTGGGGTCCCGAGTGGGGTGATTCCCGCGTCGAGGTCGATCCTGCCGTCGAGGCATTCTTTCTTGAGACGTTCGGTGAGGGGACGCGTTACATCTACGCCGATCCGCTGAATTCTCCAGTCGATTCACCGGTAGACGAGCCAGGCTACGATGACCCGCCTGCCGGTCCGGTCGACCCACCGACGGAGGATCCGACGCCGCCGGCAGGCGGGCCGGACGACAGCTACAATCCTCCCGGCGAAGAGGTCACCTACGGGTTCGGCCTGATCGAAGAAGGCCAGCGCAGCGCCTACGATACGACCGGGTTCGACCAGGGTGAATTTGTCTCCAACATTAACTTCAGCCATCGGGCAACCGCCGATCCGTTGGTCGATCCGGGGAATCCAAACTTTTGGCACGCCCATGACTTCTTCGTTAACCCCAGCACCGATGCCTATTCAACGGTCGAATCGCTGATGGCGGTCGACGGTTCGAGTGCGCAGCCGGCCAACAATGAGTCGGTCTACTGGGCCCCTAGCCTGGTGAACGAGACGACCGGCGAGTATGTCGCGCCGCTTGACTCGTCGATTGCCTATTACCGGATCCGCAAACCGTTTGATCCGGCCAGGCTTGAGATCACACCGACCGGACTCTCAGTGATCGCCGGAAGCGCGATGCCCAACGGGCGCCAGTCGATTGGCATTGTGGCCTGGAACTACATTGGCAGTTCCGAGCGGTACGAGCATCTCCCCATCGGAGATGAATGGCAGGACTTGCCGCTGCAGGCACTGATCTATTTTCCGACGTTCTGGGACGGCGAAAACCTCGACAGCGCCAATCACCAGAGCCACATGGCCTACGCGGGCGGTAACGGCGGACCGAGTACCCATCCTTACCTGCTGCCTGAACTTGAGCTGCAGATCCACTACGGAAAAATTCCGCGGGATGCACAGCTCGTGTTGACCTCTGACTACATGACCAAAGACCACCCGGACTATGCGCCGGGCTGGAGCCTGCACGCCGACACGACCCATCTGCCGTGGCCCGAGTTCGATTCCGACGGCAATCTTTACGATGGCTTTGAGCGACGGGTCACCGACTCGATGCGGTTGCCGATCTTCGCCGGTACCGACGGCAATCCGGTACGGATGATTCCCACCGGGGTCCAGCAGCCGTTCACTCCCGAACCGTTCTACACCTACGCCGTTTTCCCGGGACAGGATAACTCCGAGGTGCCCGACACGACTGCACCGATCCTCGTCACCGCCAGCCCCGCAGACGGCACGGTCGATGTGCCGGTCAATACCCAGGTCGTGCTCGTCTTCGATGAGCCGGTCGTCGCCGGTGAGGGCGTGATCCACCTCATGACCGGGCCGGCCGATGATCCGAAGACGTCTCCGGTGGAAACCCACACGGGCGTCGAGATATTTTCCGCCTCCGATCCACGGGTGAGCATTAACGGGAACAGGGTCACGATCGATCTTGCCAACAACCTGGCGTATGACACCACCTACCACCTCGATATTGGTAGCATCGGCGATGCCTTTCTCGATCTGGACGGTAATGGATACCAGCGGGATCACGCCGATTACAACTTTATGACGACCGATGGCGTGGGCGTCGACTTCACGATTACCTGGCCGGGAAGCGATACCTGGATGGGCGTCGGGAACACCTCGACCATTTATGGTCAGGTGAATGGTGCTGCGGGTGTGGGCCGACTGTACGCCACGATCCAAAACGTAGAGACAGGACTTTATCAGCGCACGGATGGCAACTTTGGAGGGGTCGATTATTTCGAGATCACCGTCAACGCCTATGACGGACACTGGTTCTTCTTGCACACCCCGGCTGCCGGAGGAACCTATCGTGTCGAAGTCTTTGCCACCGACCGGGCAGCCAACATCACGAGTCGCAACACGACATTCCGCGTGCACGGTGATCCCCCTAACGCACCCGCCGACCTGCCGGTCGAGGATTCACCGGTAAGCGATCCGCTGGCCAATGGGCTCGCACTCGAGCTCGTCGCGGCGACGACCGACGTAAGCCTGCTGGTCGATCCCGAGACGCGGCTGGCATACGTGCAACATGTCGATGGCGAGCCGATCCTGATCCGCCGGTCCGACGACTACTGGAGTGGCGACATACCGCTTTCCCGTGGCGGGGCCACGCTGCAGGCCGCTGCCCGCGACGCGCTTGGCCGGCTGCGGGTACTCGACGTCGGCGAGTGGGGACCCTTCGCCTGGATCCTCGACGAAAGTGGTATGTTCATCGGCGAGGAGGGTCCGACCGATTCGTCGGTGGTGGGCAAGGAGGGACTTTTTCTGGTGGACCTCAACAGGGATGGTGTGATCGGGGAGGCCGAGGGATACCACGGCTCCGGCGAACCTTGATCCGGGAGGGGATGTGGTGGCCGATGGCGTGCAGGTACGCCTGATGACGTTTAACGTCTACTACGCTTCGCTCGGCGCGCCCGAAAGGATCGATGGCATTGCGCAGGCGATTGCCGACTACACACCCGACATCGCCAGCATTCAGGAGATGTGGGGAGAGAAGGACCAGATTCTTGCGGCGACCGAGGCCAAGACCGGCCTGGACTACGCATTTTCTGTCGGCAGCAACACCTGGGACGGCGATATCCTCTACCGGGCCGATCGCTGGCGGATTTTAGACGATGGCGTGGTGACCTACGACGGCTCGCGCGGCATGTCGCATGCCACGCTCGAGCACCTTAGCACGGGTGAGAAGATGTCGGTGTACGGCATGCATCCGCTGGCCGGAGTGAGCGAGGACGTTCATCTCCGCAATATCGAGATGGCGACTGCGCACATGGCAGCCCGTCCCTACGCCGGCGAGGCGCCGGTAGTTTTTCTGGGCGATATGAACGCCCATGAAAACAGTGAGTCGATGCGCCTGATTCGCGACGGGGCGATCGACGCCTTCGGCCAAAATTGGACCGCGCCGGTGACCTTTGAGGACACTTTTCGCGTGGCAGCTGGCGACCAGGCCAATGGTGACACCGGGTTTGGGGTGAAAATCGACTACATCTACACCCAGGAGCGCACCGTGCCTGCGTTCCGCGTTGAGGGCGCATCGATCCGAGGCGACGCACCAGGCGGCTCGGATCATTTTCCTGTGATGGCCGAGATCGTGCTACTGGGGTAACCGTCTGGGGATTTTGATTGTGAAGCGGTTTACTGGTAATCTCTTGCCGCTACCCGGGCAGTGGTGACGGCAGCCTCACCCAAGTCAAGTCTCTCTCCGGTTGATTTTACAACCCTTCAAATTGCCACACTTTCGAAACATGTAAACGATACTGGAAACAGAGCAAATTGTTGGAGACCTCGGGGGGCACGCTAGCTTTGACGGCTAAGCCGTCCACGCGGTAGAATTGTGCAGCACTGGAAATTCGTGAGGAAGAACCAATCGTTCACAGCATCACTTAGGTTTCTTGGCGTGAGCTAACACCAGATGAACTATAGTCTTCGTTTCCGCGGCCTGCGGTTTGGCAAGTGCCTTGCGCTTGTGGTTGTGGTGCTGCTATTGGCAGGTAGCATTCCGCTCGCACCGAGTCCTGCCATCGGTTTCCCGGTTTTGCGGTAATTTGTTTGAATCTAATTAACGGCTCGATCGGCTACCTTCCCCCGGAAGAAGATTACGACAAGGATATCTACCAGGTATGGCAAACACCGTTTGACCGGGGTGCGCTGGAGGAATTTATTGAAGCCCTTGCAGCCCAGATAAGTCGGCTGAGTGAGGAAAGATAACCGTTTCCAACAGCGCCTGTGGCTGAAACCTGTAGCGACCTGCCCTTCCCCGCTGGTATGGCCCCTTTGAACAAGCATCAACAGACTTTACTTTACAGGCAATCGATGCAACTTAACGAACGACAAAAGAAACTGCTGGGTCTTTCTTTCCTGGACTACCAGTCGAACGAGGCTTTTTTTGAAACCCCGCTTATTTTTTCGCGGGCCTCGGGCCTCCATTACTGGGACACCGAAGGTAAACGTTACTTTGACGGTATCGGCGGCATTTTTGTCGCCGTCCTGGGGCATGGCCATCCGCGGGTTGTGGAAGCTTTGAAGCGGCAGTTGGATCAAATGAGCCTGGCACCTCCCATGCACGGGCCGTCGGACGTTGCACTCGATTTCGTGGAGCGCATCGGGCAGGTGACCCCCGGTACGCTGAACTTTGCGAAAGCTTTCAGTGGCGGGTCGGAGTCGATGGAAGCGGCAATGAAGTTCGCTCGCCAATACCACAAGCAGACCGGGCAGCCGGGCAAGTACAAATTTATCTCCCGTTACCAGGGTTACCACGGAGGGACCTTTGGTGCGATGGGGGCCAGTGGCACGGGAAAACGCAAATCTCCCTTCGAACCCCAGATGGCCGGCTTTGTGAAAGTCTATCCACCGACCTACATGAGAGATCGATTTTCTTCGTGGGAAGAATGCAACCGTTTTTGTGCGCAGCTGTTCGAAGACGCCATTGTCAACGAAGATCCAGACACGGTTGCCGGCATCATCGTTGAGCCGATTGGTAATACAGGTGGCATTATTACGCCGACGACGGAGTATTTCGAGATTCTTCGGGAGATCTGCGACCGTCACAACGTTTTACTGATTTTTGACGAGATCATCACGGCCTGGGGGCGAACCGGGGAGATGTTCGCAGCGCAAAGTTTTGGCGTGACTCCCGACATTATTTGCGGTGGCAAGGCACTTTCGAGTGGCACCATGCCGCTGGGTGCGATGATCGCCCGGGACGATATGGCCGAGGCTTTTCGCGGTAGCCCGGCGGACCAGGTGAACTTTGCCCATGGGCATACTTATGCCAGTAACCCGCTGGGCTGTGCCGTGGGCCTGGCAGTGATCGATGAGATTCTCGAGCACAATCTTACCGCCCAGGCGCTCGAGTCAGGAAACTACCTGGCCGAAAAGCTGGAAGGGCTCAAGAAATATGGAGTGATACGCGAGGTGCGTGGCCGGGGCCTGTTGCGCGGTGTGGAGCTGGTCAAAGACCCCCAGAGCATGGAGCCGTATCCCGAACTTGGGCACGCGCTAAAAAAGACGGCGTTAAAAAACGGGCTTATTATGCGTATTGATCCCAGCTGGTTTGCCTTGGCGCCGGCCATCATTGCCTCGAAGGGAGACATTGATGAGCTCGTGGAGCTGGTGGATCGCAGTCTCAGGGATGCACTGGAGGAGGTCGCCTGATTGGCACCCTGATGCTGTTGATGGTAAAGCGAATCCTGGAAGCCTTACCGAAAATAAAAACTGAACAATTTAGCCGTCTTCATGCGGAACCGCAGGCGCACCACCTCTCCCACCAGCGATGACAGATCGGGGTGATTCTTCCAGGCAATCTTGTGGGCTAACCTGTTCGAGTCAAGCGGCCTGGCATCTGCGAGACCAAAGCCTTTGCGGGCCACTCCATTGGCGTCGATTACCTCGATGGTCACAGAGCCGTGGTGGGCATCCGCATTAACGAGCAACGTCTTGCCCGAAACACGAAATGGCCTGGTGATCATCTGGCCCATGGTGCCGGTTGGCTCGAGGGCTACAAACCGGTCCGGGCGGAGCGTGGCAAGCCCGATGCCGCTGGTGCGATTGGTCGAACCGTGCGAGCCCCTCGTTCCGCTGTAATAGAAAAGAAGTTGGCCGGTGAATTCAACCGGCGGCCCTACGAAAATTACCATCGATTGATCAAACTCGCCCTCGGCTCCATTGGGCAGAAAAACCTCCCGGCCGGCGGCCCGTTCCCAGTGGATGCCGTTCCGGCTTGTCGCTAACTGAATATCGATCGCGCCATGCTGCCGTGGATTTCGGTCGTTGGGCACATCGGCGCCGGTGTGAAAGATATGCAAGAAACACAGGTAGAGGTCGTCGATCATCATGATCGTGGGGATATAAAACTCCGTGCCTGGCGGGTCGTGTTTATCGGGAGCCAGGACCTCCTTGCGGTCGGACCAGTTG
>Ga0310120_10002906_pt1 | contig 12370 bp, 8 predicted proteins | sample CB27_AW_983_MG_FD_203506 | JGI IMG/M metagenome (GOLD analysis project Ga0310120, IMG submission 203506) | Marine microbial communities from Western Arctic Ocean, Canada - CB27_AW_983 | ecosystem: Environmental > Aquatic > Marine > Oceanic | place: Canada: Western Arctic Ocean | collected... | reverse complement strand
TCGGGGAATGTCAGTCCACTTGGCGCTGTCGACCCGACACCTATCGTCGAACGGGCAGACGTTGGGGGCAAAAGGACACACGCAATTGAAGGGAGTCGTGTAGGCGGTAAAACTTTGGCATCCCCTTGGGTGTTGAACTTCAATTCCGTTCCCTGCGGCGGGCGTTATTTTTTGGTTCTTCAGAAAACTCTGTGGGTAAATAACGGCGCGTGGTGATGGAGACGTGAGACCCCTCCGGGATCTGAACAACAAAGCCTGGCTTAGAAGTAGATGGAGGCAGCATTGTGTTGCGATTCGACAGCTTCGTCGTCCTTTCATCCGTCGGAGCTCACCCCCGGGCGCAGCGCATGGCCTCGACGGATGAAAGGACCATGAAGCCTGACATACTTGCAAAAAAGCACGAGGAGTATTTGATTTAATAGCGTATCCTGCACGACCTTCGGTTATGGATTGTGTTGCACAACTATCCAACCCAAGGGGCGCAGGATGCACCTGAAAACTATCCTCAATCGCGTCACGAATTACAAGTTGTTTGTGTTTGGAAAGGTCACTTGGAAGGGCGATTCCCTGACTCCGGCGTTGGACGTAGAGGTTAAACCGCGGGCCAACGGGCAGCCAGTCTGTTTCGGCTGCGGAAAGCGGGTCCCCGGCTATGACACGATGCCGACGCCGCGGCGTTTTGGCTTCATTCCGTTGTGGGGAATTGCGATTGTGTTCGTTTACTCCATGCGACGGGTCGACTGCCCGGCGTGTGGAGTGAAGGTGGAACGAGTTCCCTGGGCCGAGGGGAAGAGCACGATGACAACCGAATACGCGTGGTACTTGGCCCAATGGGCGCGACGGATGTCTTGGAAGGAGGTTTCGGAATCGCTTCGTGTGAGCTGGGACAGCGTGTTCAAGGCAGTAAAAGAAGCGGTCAACTGGGGTTTGGAGCACCGAGACCTGGAAGCGATCACGTCGATCAGCGTGGACGAAGTTCAGTGGCATCGGGGCCACAAGTACCAGACGGTGGTGTATCAAATCGACGAGATTCAAAAACGCCTGCTGTGGATCGGCCCTGACCGGAAGGCGAAGACATTGTTGCGGTTCTTTCGCTTTCTGGGAAAGGAGCGGACGACGCGACTGGATTTCATCTGCAGCGACATGTGGCAAGGTTACCTGAAAGTCATCCGTAAGAAGGCGAGCCACGCCGTTCATGTTCTCGACCGGTTTCACGTGATGCAGCGCATCAACAAGGACCTCAACGACGTCCGCGCTGCAGAAGTCAAGCAGCTGAAGAATGACGGCTACGAGCCGGTGCTCAGCGGTAGTCGTTGGATCTTGTTGAAGCGCCCCGAGAATCTCACAGAGCGACAGACTACGAAGCTCAAAGAGTTGTTGCAATACAACCTCCAAAGCATCCGGAGTCACTTGATGCGGGAAGACTTCCAGCGACTCTGGGGGTACACCAGCGCGACCTGGGCCGGCAAGTTCCTCAACGCCTGGTGTACTCGCGCCATGCGGAGCAAGATCGAGCCCCTGAAGAAAGTGGCTTGGTCGTTCCGTGACAAACGGGACTTGATTCACAACTGGTTTCATGCTGACGGCGTCATCTCAGCCGGAATTGTCGAGGGATTTAACAATGAGCTAAAATTGATCACCAGAAAGTCGGACGGATTTCGCACCCAGCAAGCCTATGAAATCGCTCTGTATCACAACCGTGGGGCATTACCCCAGAGAGAATTCACCCACACATTCCTCTGAAGAGGCTGTTTTTTAAAGATCAAACCACCTTCGCATCGTTCGGACTGGTCACAACCGAGGTCGGAATCGTTGAAGAGTGTCAGGCCAGAGAGGTGGTACAGGTTCGGAGTGCCGTGTGTAGTCGGCGACTCGGCCGCCTCGGCAAGAAGTTCGTGCATCAGCTCAAGCGTCAGGCCACGCCGCCCTGGCGGGTTCTCACGGGTGGGACCGATGATCGGGCTGGCCACGACGATGGGAATGTCGCGCTGTTCATCGCGAATGAGTTCGATCGTACCAATCGCCTGCCCACGGAAGGTGTGGGAGTTGAACATGCCGGCGGAGCGCCGTTTGACGGCAACAGCCCCGAAAGCCGGATGCCCGTTACTGACTGCTGACGCGTCCCAGTCACAGCCGAGTGCCGATACTGGATTCCAAATATTGGATGCACGATTACGGTACGGCACAACACGGTTCAGTCACTCGGTTTCACAGAGTGTTTCCAGATGATCGTTAGTCTCAGCCCACAAACCGTGGGTGTCGGTGACGCGTGGAACATGCTTGTCTTTGTATCGCTGAGAGCCGTATCCGTCGACAAAATGGGCCCTGTCGGATTTAGAGGAGTGAGGACAAGGCAAGGACAAGCCCAGTGGACTCTTTCATTCACGCTGGCACTAAACGAGGGAGGCGGTCAGTGGTCCGAACGCCAACGACCTTTCTTGCGAACTGCAAGCCGCTCTGGCTGCGGGTCAAACCCAAGGAAGCCAGCCTCGACGGCGGGGATACGCTGAGACGAGTGCAAAGAGTAACAAGTATGCGGTCGACGGTTCTGGCACCAAGGCAGAACTTGCGCTGGCAGCGACGCTACCGAAATTTGTCTTCCACACAGCGTAGTCCGCCCGGTCGATGGTGCCGTTGCCACTGCCGTCGGCACCGCTGCTACGCGCCACCTGCTCACCCAACGTATCCCTCCAACGCGTGAAGTCGGCGGCGTCCACGATCCCATCGCTGTTGTAGTCACCATCCAGACTGGGGGAAATTGTTTCCAGGATGACGGTCGAGCCTCCCACCACCAATCGAAATCGGTCCGCATTGGGCCCGGTGAGCGCAATGCCGTTGTGGAGCACATCGGCAGCGGTAAGAACCAAAAACATACGGCCGATTTCCGGCTCGTAGTCATCCGCAAGCGTGACGTCAAGCGTGCCGGCCAGCCGGGCGCTGCCCTCAATGACCAGCGAGTCGTACGCGGCCGTCGAACTGCCGGCAATTTCGAACTCGAGCATCCCTTCCGGTGCGAGCGAGAAATCACCGCCCAGCTGCAGCCGTCCGATGTCGTGGCCAAGCCGCAGCGTGCCCCGCGTGACGTTGAGATCTCCGTTGACGATCCCTTTGCCTCCCACCACACCCCCAAGAACGTCGAACGAACCTCCGTCGGCAATGGAAGACCCGTCCAGGTACAACTCACCGGCACCTTGCTTGGTCACGGTAACGTTTTCAAAATCAAATCTGCCGGTTATGCTTAGCGATGCCCCCGCCGTCACGTCGATCGACGTATCCGTAGAGGTGGTAACGTTCACATCCCACACATGGTTGCCTGCGGTGACCATGACGCCGGCGGCACCGTCGTCAGAATCGAGCTGCAAACTGTTGCCGGTAAAATGGTAGGCGCTGGTGCCATCGATTTCAATCTGGCCAATCGTGATGGGCACGTCAAGCTGGATGGTCGTGGTGGGGGAAGTTCCACCGGTGATCCGCACGGCTCCTCGATCCGGTGGCACGATGGCGGGGGACCAATGGGCCACCGTCTGCCAACTGCCGCCGGTGGCAGAGGCCCATTGATAAACAGCCGGTTCCGGTCGAGCGCGCAGCAGGATCTGACCTGAGCCCAATTCCAGGTCGAACAGCGTCGCGGCAGGACCCGTGATGGTCAGTCCATTGTCGACCAGATTGCCGCTGGTGAGGACCAAGTATCCCCGGCCGTGTTGGTGTTCGTACTCATCGGTGAGCACGATTTCCAGCGAGCCTCCCAGCTCCGCCACGCCCGCCACCGAGAGGGAATCAAACTGCGAAGTCGATGGCCCTTCGATTTGAATTTGCAGGGTGGCCTGTGACTGGAGTTCGAAGTCGCCGCGGACCTGGAGTTTCCCCAGGTCGTGCCCCGGTGCCACGACCCCACGGGTTACGGTGAGATTTCCGTTGACGGCGCCGTCACCACCGATCACCCCGTCGAGCACGTGCAGCGAGCCGACGCTGGCAATGGCCACACCATTGAAGTTCAGTCGACCGGCACCATCCTTCACGACGGTAGCGCCGGCGAAGTCGAACTTCCCATCCAACGTGAGTGAGGCTCCACCGGCCACGTCGATATTCGTGTCTGCGTCAGCCTCGACGGTCGTATACCACGAGTGATCACCACCTTTAACCGAGACATGAGCCTCACCGCTCTCGGCGTTGAGACGCAAGGTGCCATTACCAGACAAATGAAAGGAGCTGCTGCCATCGACCTTGATGTCCTGGACGGTGACCAAGGACGGAAGTTCAATATCGGTGATCGACGACGATCCGCCGGTCAGGAAAACGGTGGCGGCGTCCCCGGTAGGAACGGCCCGTGGGATCCAACTGGTGGCGGAAGTCCACAGACCGGCCGAGGCGCCACCCCAGCGAGCCAAGATGTTTCCGGGGGCGTAATCGATCGTGGCAAGCTGATCGATCGCGACATTGTCGGCGAATTGCGCCTTCCCGCCGGGCCACAATATCTCCAGGTCCACCAGTCCCGAGTGTTGACCGAGCCCGAAATGGAGGGTGGCGTCGTTCTGGTTGCCCTCACCCGTGCCGAACTCGACCTGACGGAGCAACGTCTGGCTGCCCAATTGAATTCGCACCTGGGCCCCGACGGCATCTCGGCTGATGGCCTGGCCATCGCCAATCAGTTTGACTTTCAGCCAGTGGTTGCTGTTGCCCTGGTTCCGAAAAAGCTTGGAATCGGTGACCAAGTCTAAATCGCCGTCATTATCGTAATCGGCGAACCCAGCCTGGTAGGTAGGCCCGAGGCCAGCCAGCCCCATCGTGTACGTCACGTCGGTAAATTGCCAGTTTCCATTGTTGCGGTAGAGGCGCGGCTCGTCGCCACTGTAGACGGTCGTGAAATAGAGGTCCAAGTCACCATCGTTGTCGTAATCCCCCAGGACCGGCGAGCCGTACGACTCCTGCCAGACGACGCCACCCTGGCCCATGTCCTGAAACGAGTAACCGCCCGCCGTCCCCGTGTTGCGGAAAAAATGCGAACGATCCTGATACGAGGGTGGATGCGAAAAGTTGCCGTTGAACAGATCGATCTCGCCGTCGTTGTCAAAATCTCCCCAAGTGGCGCCAATGCTGTGTCCCCAAACACCGCTGCTCCGGGTCCCTGCTACGCCGCGGGCGGTGGCTTGTTCGTCGAAATCGCCCTGACCGTCGTTCACCCACAACTGATTCGGCTCGAGCCGGTAGTTAGAGACGTAGACGTCCAGGTCGCCATCGCTATCGAAGTCGGCGGAAGTAATGCCACGTCCTGGCCGCGGGCGGTTCGGTGTGACGACGGCGTCGTTGGATTGCGTCCACGTCCGAGTGAACGACAAACCCTGGTTGTTGCGCAGCCTCACATCAGGCCGATACTCGCCCTGACTCCCCTGGTATCCACCCACGTAGAGATCAAGGAAGCTGTCGTTGTTGTAGTCGCCCCAGCTAGCCCCCATGGGGTCGATCGTGGGCAGGGATGGCAAGTTGGCTTCGGTGAAGCCGGTACCTCCATTGCCCCGATACAGACGCGGCGCGGTCGCATAGACGAAGAAATCGAGAAAACCGTCATTGTTGTAGTTTCCCCAAATGCCGTCCCTGGACATCACTGTCGCCATCCGCGTGAAGTTCACGCCGCCATTATTCCGCCACGCATACCCACCCGCGTGCAGGTCCACAAACCCATCGTTGTCAAAGTCGCCCCAGGCCACCTTCCGACCGTCCATGCCGGGAATGACGCTCGAGGTAACGTTCGTGAACGTGGCGGCGGGCAGAAAGCTCGCAAAATTGGCCAGCAGAAACACCAAGGGGGCGATCAGCGAGATTCGTAACACTAGGAACTCGTTCATCCTACCCATCTTGGTGCCCCCCCATCTTGGTGCCCCGACGACGCTGATTGTACCTCAATTACATCTTTGTGGGAAATACGAGGCAATATTTCGAGATACCCCGTTACATTAACGACGAAAATGACCTGCTTTTTCGCAAAAATACCACGGCAATCATTGACACTCGTTGCGATTGGTGGTACGAAATAGAAATTGTTTGCATGGTTGGGACCACGTCTGCACGTCTGGGACACCCCGTAGTTTTTCACGATCCAGAGTAATGGACGGCAGCAGCACGAGCTGGCTTTGGGAACCCAAGGATTTCGCGCACGGGAAGCTTCGATATTTCAGCAATGTTCGTCAGTTTTTTTGAATTAAATCAAATGAGGAGTGGATACATGGCTCAATTCGCGGCGAATTTGCGGTGGGTGTGGTTGCTGACCGTCTTGTCGTTGGTCTTGGCATTCGACAACCTTGCCTTGGGTGTCGAAATCACCACGGCCGAGGGTGTGGGGGCCGATGCGACTATCATGTACGACGATCAAGATCCAGACGTTGTAGATTTAAACTTTAACGAGAGCGCGGCCGATAATTTTCTGGAGGTGCGTCAAAATCGCTATAGTTATCTGCGGTTTGACTTGGCGACGGCGCCAGAGACCACTGCGGCTGCCGGACTGACGCTGATGCTGGGTTTTCGGCAAACGCCGCCACGTGAGTATCACGTCTGGGCATTGAATGACAACGTAGCTGGCCAGGACTGGGGTGAGGAGACGATCACCTGGAACACAGCCCCGGGAATTGATAATACAAAAGACCCCAATATAGAAGAGGCTTTCGTCCTCAGCGACGTGACCTTCTTGGGATTGATGCCAATGCCCGTTGAACCCCCGCCCATTGGACCAGGGGGCATTCTCCTGCTTTCCAACCAGTCGTTGGTGGATTTTGTCAACGCCGACACCGACAACCAGATCACGCTCATTCTCAGAAGCACTGGCGTCACTTCCCAGGTCATCGGCAGCGACAATACCGATACCTTCAACCCGCAAATCGGATTTGCAAACATCATGTTTCCCACACTGAGTCTCCCGACGGACTTGGAGACGTTTGAGTGGCAAACGGCCGACGGTGGGTTATGGAACAGTCAGCCTAACTGGAATCTCCTCATCGGATCGCCACCCAACCGCGATACCGACTCCGTGCTGTTCGGTGACGCCGGAGGCATGATCACCACCGATACCACGGTCGTGACCAATACCGAAGTGAACGCCAATTCAATCGAATTTGACCTGTCGGGCAGCACCTATGCCGTGGCCGGCAGCGGCAGCGTCACCCTGTCTGGAACGAATCCCACCATTATCAACACCAACGGCAGTCACCAGTTCCAAGTGGAGGTGAACCTCGGCGCAAACACCACCATTGCATCGAATGATCCCAGTGGCAGTCTGGACTTCAACAACCAGATCGATCTGGCCGGCAACGTGCTTACCACGTCAGGCACGGTGAATATCAACCAGAGTGTGGTCGACAGCGTAGGTGGTGGGATGATTTCAAGTTCCGGCACCTTGGGGACACTCGGCGCCGCCGAAATCGCTGGCGGTCTGACGAGCACCGGTACACTTGAGATCGATATTAGCGGCGCTGGGACGGGACAAAGCGATGTCTTCCACGTAACCGGCTCGGCCAATCTGGAAGGGAGTGTCGCCGTCGACGTGTTCGGTTCGTTCACTCCGGACCGCGACGTGACCATCATGACCACCTCCCATGGCATCAACCTGACCGGACCGCTGTCGCTTGCGGGAGACGGCGCAGGGTTCTTTCCGGGGGGAGTGCGTGTCGTTGGAAATGACCTCGTCTTGTTAGTCGGCAGCGCGATCCCCGAGCCCACCACCTGGACACTGGCCATGCTTGGGCTGTTGGCCCTCCAGCGGCGACGCAAGCGGCCAGTGGAGAATAAACCGAGGACACGACTGGCACCGTTGCTGCGGCCGGCAGCGTTGACAATTGCCTTGGCCTTGAGTGCGGCAATCGGCAACGTTGCATCTGCTATCGAAATCACCACGGCCGACGGGGTGGGGGCAGACGCGACCGTCATGGACGCATACTATAGTACCAACTTTAATGAAGGCGGCACCAACTTTCTGGAGGTGCGCATAGATCGCTACGGTTATTTGCGGTTTGACTTGACGTCGGCTCCACTGACCACGACTGCTGCCACACTGAGTATGATGGTCGCCTTTGTTCAAGAGGATCAGCTTGACTACTTGGTTTACGGATTGAATGACAACGTATCTGGCCAGGACTGGGATGAGGAGACGATTACGTGGGAAACTGCCCCGGGAATCAATTTTTGGGCGGACCCCACCGCAGAAGAGGCTTTAATCCTCAGCGCAGTGACTTTCTTGGGAAACATGCCCACACCCTCCCTTGCAACTCGCGCCCCGGGTGACATCTTCACGTTTAGCTCCCAACCGTTGGTTGATTTTGTCAATGCCGACACCGACGGCCAAGTGACGTTCATCCTCCGCAGTGCGGGGATCACGGTCCAGGCCATCGGCAGCGACAATACTGATACCCTGCCGTCGATCGCGCCGGACCCGGTCATGTTTCCCACGCTGGAACTCGTGGAAATGGCGGCCGGACTCTTTGAGTGGAAAACGCCGGAATTTGGATTTTGGGACGATCAGATCAACTGGGATCCCATCACCGGATCGCCACCCGACAGCGACACGGATACCGCGGTGTTCCGAAACGCCGGAGGCATGATCACCACCGATACCACAGTCGTGACCAACACCGGTGTGACGGCCAACATGATCGAGTTTGACCAGTCGGCCAGCACCTATGTCGTGGCCGGAACCGGCAGTGTCACCCTGGCTGGCATCAGTCCCACCATTGTCAACACCAACGGCAGTCACCAGTTCCAAGTGGAAGTGAACCTCGGCGCGGACACCAGCGTTGCATCGAATGATCCCAATGGCAATCTGGATTTCAACAACCAGATCGATCTGGCCGGCAACGTGCTCTCCACGTCCGGCACGGTGAACGTTAATCACAGCGTGAGCGACACCGTGGGGAATGGTTCCATTTTTAACTCAGGCACGCTCGGTACGGCCGGTACCACCCAGATTGACGGAAACCTGACCAGCACCGACACGCTCGCGATTGACATCAACGGCACCGGTACTGGACAAACCGATCACTTTGTGGTCAATGGGACCGCCGATCTAGCCGGTAATTTAAGCGTCGACGTGGCGGATAACTTCGCCCCCAGCGGTACCTTCGAGGTGGTGACCGCCGACACGCTCCTTGGTAACTTGACTTTGGTCGGAGCGGACGCCGGCCTGTTTTCCCTTGATTTCAACACCGTCACGGGTATTGTGAGCCTCATCGCTGGCAGTGGTGGTCTCGCTGGTGACTACAACAACAACGGTGTGGTCGACGCAGCGGACTACGTCGTCTGGCGCGACACGTTGGGTTCGACATCCGATCTAACTGCCGACGGAGAGCCAAACGGCGTCATTGATGAAGCCGACTACGTCCTCTGGAAGAATAATTTCGGTGCGACCTCCAGCGGCAATGGAGGCTCCGCGGCGGTACCCGAACCGAGTAGCTGGGCACTGGCAATGCTGGGGCTCTTGACGCTGCGACGGCGACGTAAGACCGTTTTCGAAGGAAACTAGGGAATGATTGGTGGGTGTGCGCTGAATGAAACTCCTACTCACGTGTAGGGGGAGCGGTGAACGGTTACCCCCGGCGCAGCGTTTGAGTCAGAGCCACTGTTGACGGTACACACTAAACGTTACAACCGTTAGCTGAGGGCGATTTAAAGTTTCATAACGCTTATTCTAGCGAGTAAGTGGTCGACCGGGTAAGCATTTGTCCTTGCCGCACCAACCGCGTTGCGGGTTTCGGTAAGGCCAAAGAGATTGATGGCAGCGTTGCGAAAGGCGACCATGTTCTGGGCATCGTTGCCCGTTCGGATCCGACAGCGGTCCTCACGCCAGTGGGTGTTGCGAACTTAGTGGACCCGATTTTCGGTCCCCAATGCGCCCTCAAAAACGAAAGCAACATAGCTACGTCAATATGGTCGAGAGCAGGACTGGTTATGGCGTACTGAACTTCGCGCGTCGTTTTCTCATCGCGACGCGTTCGTTGTTCCAAACGGAAGACTTCTTTCGGGCCAGGCTAACTAATCTGTGAAACGATTCTCGTACTGACTTCAAGACGCCGCTTGACTAAGCGACCGTGCTCTTTCGAAGAGGTTTGGGCAGAGGAGAATTACGACCGCTTCTTCTGTTCACTGGAGGGGGGATAACGCCCGGATAAAAACCCCGGCAAACACATCTTTCCGTTCCCTTTGGTTGTCGTTACACAATAATCAGGTAATTACCACCTACTTCAATAATCGTGTCACAGATAGGCTTTTGGCGGAACGTCGCGTCGGCGGTGAGCACACGCCCTTCCAACACCAAGGACTTAAGAATCTCTAACGATGCCTTCGCCGCAATGGTGTTGCCCGGCCCGGCGGCCTGACTCAACACGCAGCCAGGGTGTTGGTCGAACAACGAGAGCAATCGGGCTGTGACATCGTGCCGCAGAGCGTCTTGCCGTCGCTGGCAGCCGCTTCGGCGATTGACAACTGGTCGGTCTGACTGGCAATTTAACCTCGCAGGCAGGCTTCGAGAATCTCCCAATTGAGTTTTAAAAGCAAATAACGAAAACCGCTGTCAGTCGGTGGACGCTTGAAGTACCCCAACAGAGTCCAATCTGCCGAAAGTTGGGTATGAAGCAATTGCTTAACCGCTTCCAAACTTCGCGCGCCGCACATCGCGGAACTGACAATTGTAGCCGGCCTTGCCTCAGAAGAGTGGCCCCATCCTTGAATCCCCTGCCGATTGAAAATCGGCTGCAAACAAGACAGCAAATTCACCGCGTAAGTGGCATCCACAATAAAACCTGCTTGAAGTACACGGGGGAATCAACAATCGATTTTTGCCTCCTGCGATACCCACGGCACAACAGGTTCATCTTTTCGCTAGCCCAACTTGAACACTTGGCGTGAAGACGTGGCAATTTTGAAGTGTTTTTGAGCGGTCGTTTGTCGTAAGTCGTTTGGCGTTGGTTCGAGTCTTGCGAAATCGTCGGCAATCCGGTGGTGATCGCATTGTAGTGAAGACCTTGAGCTTGCGCGAGGCGGATTGGATTTGTTCCATTGACGAACATGTTTGTTCGTCCGTGTTACCGCAACAAAGATGAAAAGCGACACGCGTATTGGGCATTGGTGGAATCGTATCGCACCGAACGAGGCCCTCGTCAACGCGTGGTCGCGTACCTGGGCCGACTCGCTGAAGAGGGGCGCTGGGGTGTACAGGAAGTGGCCGCACCCAATACGCACGGCGACGAGCGGCAGCATTGTTTGCCTTTCGTGGATGAAACGTCGCACGATGATTAATGAGACGCGAAACCGCGATGGGTCACCGTCAACGCTTCCGCGGTGCGTGTGGAGAACTGTGTCCAGTTCGGCGGGCCGTGGTTGGCACTGGAACGGATCAAGAAGATCGGATTGGACGACTTCTTGCACCGTTTGCCTGCCAATCAAACCGACATTCGTTGGCCAAGTATCGCATTGATTTTAGTCGTCTTCCGGTTGTGCAAACCATCGAGTGAACTGCGTATCGCCGAGCACTTCTATCACGACACGGCGCTGGCACAACTCCTGGGAGTTCCAGCGACCAAGGTTTATCACACGCGATTGTATCGCGCAATAGATCAACTCCTGCCACACAAGGAAAAGTTGGAATTGTTTGTGAAGCATCGACTAACAGAGCTCTTCGAACTGGAGTACGACTTGCTGCTGTACGATGTCGCCAGCACCTATTTCGAAGGGCAAGCAAAAGCCAACACCAAAGCCAAATACGGATATTCATGCGATAAGCGTAGTGATTGCAAACAGGTCTGCATTGCACTGGTCGTATCCCGTTGTGGAATGCCCATCGGCTACGAAGTCTTTGACGGCAAACGCCGGGACAGCACAGCGGTCGAGGAGATTGTGACGACCATGGAATCACGTTACGGCAAGTCCAATCCTGTCTGGGGCATGCTATCGCAAGCCAACATCAAGTTCCTCAAGGATGGAGTTCGGCGTTACATCATCGGCACTCCCCAGAGCATGCTGAAGCAGTTTGAACGACAGTTGCTTGAGGAATCGTGGGATCATGTTCGTGAAGGTGTGGAAGTCAAACTTTGCCCATCACCCGACGGCGATGAAGAAACGTTCATTCTCTGTCGAAGCGGTGACCGCCTGGGGAAAGAAGAGGCGATCTTCGCGCGTTTCGAGTCGCGTATCAATGAAGGGTTGAACAAGATCCAAGCCAGTTGCGAGCAGCAGAAACAGTCAGCGGTCAAGATCGCGGAACGGGGTGGTGGGCTTCCCCCCTTTAACTGATCCAGGTCTATGAGAGAATCGCATCCGGGCGTAGCCCGGAAAGGATTTCCTCAGATGAAGAAGAACCGACACACGACCAAGCAGATTATTGAGAAGCTTCGTC
>Ga0310120_10002903_pt1 | contig 12372 bp, 1 predicted proteins | sample CB27_AW_983_MG_FD_203506 | JGI IMG/M metagenome (GOLD analysis project Ga0310120, IMG submission 203506) | Marine microbial communities from Western Arctic Ocean, Canada - CB27_AW_983 | ecosystem: Environmental > Aquatic > Marine > Oceanic | place: Canada: Western Arctic Ocean | collected... | reverse complement strand
CGTGGCCTGGTCGACGATGCCCGTGGCCGTCAGCGCGCTCGAGTTGAGGTCGATGTCCGTGAAATCTTCGACCGTCAGCAGGCCTTCACGAATCAGATCACCCAGTTCGGCCAGCCCCGCATTGAGGACATCTCCGACAGTAATCGGCGCCAGCGGGTCAAAGCCGAAGCGGTCGATCAGTTCGGCCTGGACCAAGTCGAGCAGCGAAACCAGTCCGCTGCCGACAAGTTCAACAATGTCGATGATAGTGTCTTCAAGGAAATCGGACAGCCGGGCCAGTCCGTCCTCGACAAGCTGTCCCAGATCGAACCCGACGTTCCCCACCACCAAGTCGATCAGCCCGTCACCATTTAAATCTCCTGCTTCAACATCCGTCGTGAAATCGGCATCGAGCGAGATGGTGCCACCGGCGGCAAAACCATTGCTGTTGTTGATGTAGAGACGATTCGGTTCTCCAAGGTTTCCAACGATGAGATCGTCGTCCTGCATGTCGTTGTCGAAATCGGCCAGCACGATCGACGTAGTTGCGTGAGCATCGGCCAGCGTTCGAATCGGCAGGGTGACCTGAATTTCGCCAGGAGCCTGCGTGACCGGATCGATAACCAGGATCCGTCCGTCACGTCGCGCCGCCGCGATCCTGCTTTCGGCTTGGGCTGCGCCAATCGCTTCAAATGTGTGCGTTTTCAACTGCAGGCTGACGATGTTTATCTCGTCGACGGTGACTTCGATCGATCCAGCTGTGGCGATATCCGGGTCCGGAGCGGCCAGAGCCACGTCGATTGCGGACTGAATGTGCGCCCTGAGTTCTTCGGCCGTCGTGGTCGCGGCGGCGGCTATTGTGACATCCAACTCTGTGCCATCGTAGACCAACTGGAACCACGTCTCGGCGACGTTCAGTCCAGTTTGCTTTTCTGCAATGGCCGTTTCGGCCTCCGCAACGCCGGCCAGCGCACGAGTGGGAAGCTGGAACCCAATCGAGTCGTTGGCGTTCAAGACGACGTCGATATCACCCGGCAACAGTCCCGCGGTTGTCAGGCCCGTGTCAAGAGATTTCTGAATGTCCGCCACCAGGTCGTTGACAGTGCGGTTAAGGGCCGTTTCCGCCGAATCAACAGAAAAGGTGACGGTCAGGCCGTCGTACACGAGCCCAAGATCCAGTGGATCGCCGGCCCCGTTTGTTACCAGCAGACCGTCCTGGCGACTTTCCGCCAGCAGTGCTTCTGCATTGGTGGTGTCAATCTGAAACCGATCAGCGCGGAACACAATTCGACCGCTGTCGTTCAGCTCGACTCGAATGTCATTCTGCTGCGAACCGGAGGCGACGAGCAGGAGATTGAGCTTCGACTGCAACAGCCCGACCAGGTCGTCAACCGTGTGGTGTCCGCTGGTCTCCGAGGGCTGGACCGTCAGTGGAAACTCGTTGGCTCCGATCAGCGATGCCGGAACGAAATCACCTTCACCCAGATTTTCATAGAGCCGGTTGGCCTGAGAAAGATTGCCGGCGATCACATCCAGATCGCCGTCGCCGTCAAAGTCGGTCAGCGCGATGTCGAGCGTCAGGTCGGGGACGAGCGCTACCGAGACGTCCGTGTCATCAGGAAGGTTGTCGCCAAACGAACCCGTCACCAGATCCCAAAGCCCGCCGATTTCTTCTTCGTCTTCGAATGTCCCATTGCCGTCGTTCAGAAATCGACGGTTGAACTGTCCGAAAGACCCGGTGATGAGGTCCTTGTCGCCATCGCCGTCGATGTCACCAAGTGCGATGGCGGAGGTAATCGAATGTTCCCCACCGGCATTCGACCCGGCAACAGCGTTAAAGGGATTCGTTGTGCCGTTGCTCAGATAAATTCTATTCTGCGGCCCGGAGGTCGCTTCGGCCCTTGATGCAGTGACCGACGTTATGGTCTCGTGCGTGTTGCCCAGGACAACGACGTCATTGGGTGAAACCACCAACGCATCGTTACCAATGTAAGCCCGGGCGGCATTTGCCAGTTCGCCCAAGTCAACGGCCACTCCTGTTGAGAGAAAACCGACGTCGGCCTTGACGGCAGACCCGGCATTGGAGACCGAATTCAGGGTACTGTCGGCTTCCAGCGTGATGTTCGTGGCGTTGGCCTTTGTCCGCGGGCCGATGGCCGCTTCGGCCGTGTTGCTCACGCGGTGCAGATTGACGCTACCGGCGACGGCCAGATTGGCCTTCGTTTCCGTGCCACCGCGCGAAAACGACATCACGTTGTCGGTGGTCGTTGCCGTGACAACCAGGGTTTCGGTGTCGATCGTGGTGTCCTGCGTATAAGCCCGCGTGATCGCGTTCTGACCGTTGGTTGCCAGCGCTCCACCGATGCCCTGGTGATTGGCGAACACAATGGCTCCGGCGGCACTCATGACGCTCGGCGCATCGGAAGCTTCCAGCCGGACTTCATCCGGTTCGCCATCTCCGCTTTCGTCCAGCGCGGTCACCCGGGCGGTATCGCGGATGAAGGTCTGAACACTGTAATTGAGATCGTTGAACGCCACATCACCCGAAAGACCGACACCGAACTCGAGGCCCTGAAATCGTTCGGCAATTCCAGCGGCTCCCATGCTGCTATCGGTCACGGCACCGGATCGCGCAAACGTCCAGGTTTCCTGTGCGTTGTGAGCATTCAGCAGCACGTCGTCTCCGGCAGTGACAGAACCGGTTTCGCCACCGGTTCCGATGGGTCCGTAAGAAGCCAGTGCATCGCCAATGAAAGCGTGTGTCTTGCTGAAGCCATCCAGTTCCTCGGCGTGGGCGGGACCTTCGTCCAGCGCATGCGGTTCGGTCATGATCGTGAAGGCCGCGGCGGTTCCAACCGCGACCTCATTGGCTGTGGAAATGCTTCCGGCGACGTTGACGATCACGCCATCATTGTCGGCATCCAGCAACACGTCCCGTCCGACAACGACCGTCGCGCGGTCTTCGATGTAGGCCAGCGATTCCTGACCAAGCCGGATCAGACCGAAGGCTCCGTCGACGCTCACTTCCGAGCCCAGGGCACCGCCCTGAACAACAGCCAGAATGTCGTTTCGCGTCAGCGACTTCAGCCTGACATCCTGCTCGGCCTGAACGTAAGCGCGGTCGTCGATGTAGGCTCTCGCGTAGTTGTCTGCGAACAGGCCGTTGTAATAACCACCGATGGAATTGCCAGGGCCGCCGGTGGTCAGGTTGAGCGCTGTGTCAAGGCCGGCCAGGTTAGCAACCCGAATAGTTCCTTCGGCATCCAGGAACACGTCCTGGTCGGGATCGGCTCCCTGGTCGCGTTGATTGACCTGTGCGCCGGCCGCGATCCCCGATGTAGCATTGTTGTAGAGTTCCAGGTGATTCACACCGCCTCCAATGGCGACGTAGCCCTCGGGCAGCGGATCGGGGGCCATGCCTCCGGAATGGACGAAGCTCGTTCCCACCGTGTCAGGGTTTGCCAGGTACGGAGCGAGGACGGCTTCCAAGCCGTCCATCTCGTCCGCAATCGCGCGGGAGACGTCGTTTGCATCGGCGAATTCTTCGGCGATGCGATCAGTGCCGGTCTGAACGTCGATGTCGACTAGATTGATGGTTGGATCGAAGACCGGTATTGGATTGGTGATGATAGCGTCGGAGGTAAGCGTGATGTCGCCGAAGATATCAGCGATAACATTCGGCCCGATGAACGACGTTGCCTGGTTGGCAACTCGCGAAAACACGACCGCGCCGCCAATGCCCACGCTGCTCCGATCGGCAGCGTTCGCCGTGGCCGACGCCTGGTACGGTTCCTCGGCGAGTGATTCGATGGTCAGTGCTCCCCCGACTTCCACAACTGCCCCGTCATCCAACATTGCGGCGGCTTTGTTTTCACTTTCCACCAACACCACCGACGCGGCCAGCGACACATCGGGCAGCACGGTACTGGGATCGATGTCGATATCACCGAACACGGCACTGAGGTCGATGTTTTCCAGGAATTCGGTCAAATCCTCCAGGAACGGAGTTGTTTCGAACGGGTCATCGATCTGGGCAAAGCTCCGCGACTCATTCTGGAGATTATCGGAATGGGCTTTGATGTAAAGATCGCCACTGACTGTTAGATTGGAAGCTACGTTCGCCTCGGCCGAAGAGTGATACGAACCGAGTACGAGTGTCGCGCCCAGTCCGGTGCTTTCGGTCGCCGTGAAGCCGGCTGTTTCGGCGATATTGGAAATTTCGTTCACGTTCTCGGCACGGATCGTGGCATGGTGAGCCTCGATGGTCGATCCCGCGTGGAGGTTGGCCCGCGCCCGGGTACGCGTTTTACCGTAGGCGATCGAAAAGTGGCCGATTTCGCCTTCATCAAGTTCGGAAACAATTGTTCTCACGCCGAGCGTATTGGTCGCCTGGGCAAGTATGTCAACGTTGCCAGTCGCAGTGAGGGCCGCTCCGTTGGCGACCTCCACCAGAGCCGATGGCTCGGAGCTGCCATAGGTTCCTCCCAGAAATCGTCCGTCGGCTGCCGCCAGAGACGATGAAGTTGCGTCAGCGCGTAAGGTGATATTCCCGGTTGCGTGGATAGAAGACCCCGCCTGGATACTCACTCGCGAATCCGATTCTGACAAGACGGCCGCCGCATCGCTACCAAATCGCATCAGGTCTTCGATCGATTTCGGTTCGTCGTTGTCGATGATTTCGATCTGCGCTACATTGGCCTGCTGGTTGCTGAGCAAGTTTCCATGCGTGAGGCTGGTAACGCCGACTCGGATGGTCTGATCACCCGGTTTTTCGTACAGGAGATCGTCGATGGCCGTCAGGCTGACACTACCACTGAGGTTACCTGCTGGAATCGAGATTTGGTTGCTGCTGCTGTGAAAGTCGGTTGCATCTGCTTCTCCGGAGAAGTCCAGATTGATGATCAAGTCGTGGGTACTCACGTCCGAAAGTGTCGCCTGGATATTGGCGACTCCACCTGCTTCGGAGAGGGTCCCCGTATCGGAGACGACGTTAACGCTCAACGCCGGATCCAAAGCCAAATCAGCGGCAACCTTATCGAACATCAGGTCTGTAACCGCCTCATTTCCCAGGCGGTTTAAATGCAATGTGCCTTTCGTCAACAGCGTGCTGGTATCGAGGGGGTCATCGAAGCCCAGTATATTGCTTCTGGGTCCCTGGTTGACGGCTGCGTCGCTCGCTGTGACCACCCAGCGCGCGATGCCCTGGTTGATTGGATTGCCGTGTTGGTCGTAGGGATCCGCAGCCTTATAGCCGTGTCCTTGGAAAGCATCGCGGATGCCATCGACCAGGTTCCAGCCATAGGTAAGGGCCGCGTTGGCAACCATATCGTTCAAGGGGGTCACAATGTTTGTGAGCGTCCAGGCGATTTCGTCGGAACTGATTTCGAGCTCTGTACCCCCAAAAATGTATTCTTCGACCCATGGGGGGATAATGTCGTCTGCGATCATGTTCGACTGAACGATCGCGCCATCAACGAATTCCGACGATGGCTCCGGATACTCGGTGATGTAGATCTGTTGCGGTGGTCCGCCGACAAGATCGTTGAGAGCCGTGTTGACAAGTGCATACTCATCCATGAGACCGTCCAGCCCCACGGTCTCTGTGTCAAACAGCGTTTCGGTTAGCAGCTGGTTGATTTCGTCTGCTACTGGTGCGAATTCGGGCGCCAGGTTGTTTAATCCCGGGACGATCGTTTGCTGAATAAACGCTTCCAGAAATTGCGGGTCCCCGGTGTTGATTGACTGCCGTAGCTGCTCGAGGGCATTGTTATAATTTCCGGCCGCCATATAGTCTGGGTCTGCAAACAACAGTCCCACAATGGCGTTCGAGAAGCCGATGTCGTTGCCTCCAATCGAGATGGTCATCACGTCGATGGGACGATCGCCGACGATATTATTAATCTGAACGACTTGGGGCAGCATCGGGTTGTTTTCATCAAAGCCAGGCTCATCGTGTCCTGCATAGGGTCCCAAAAGTCCTTTAGAGACTTCTCCACCGGACGCGGAGACGAAAACAAAACTGACGGATGTGTGTGGATCTTGTTGCTCGAGTTGCAGGGCCAGCCGGGCCGAAGCTGCCCAGGAAGAACGGTGCGAAATGCGATGTTGTCGATTCCGCTCGTTGATTTCCAGTCCCGACTCGCCGGCGCTCGCCCACTCGGCTGCCGATGCGTGTGTCCTCGATACTTCGGGGTTCCCTTCACCTGCTGAATACGAATCCCCGATCGCCACCACCAACAGGTCCTTGACCGTGACCGCTTGACTTTCCCCGTTGTTGGTGAGCGTGACGGTGTAATTGCCCTGCGGCAGACTCGTCGCGTACTGGTTGGGGGCACCTGCCAGTTGTACGACTTCACCAGAAACCAGGATGCCATGGTCATCCAGAATATTGAACTGTGGGTCGCCAACGACCTGGGCATTGACCTCGAACACCACCTGGAAAGTTGCAGGTGCGGCGTAGTCGAGGTTATTGGGCAGGGTGATGCGACCGTCCGCATCCGCGAACACGCGTTCGGTCATCCGCCAGCTGAAGGATGATTCCGGACCGGGTGGTGGCTGGGGAATGTAGAGCGTGTTCTTGAGGATCGGTGTGGCGATTCCACTTTCAATATTCTCAGAAAGGTGGGCTTCCTGATCGACCGTTGCTGTGGTGACAATGTCCACGTTGGCGGCGTCAATGCTGGCACCAAATCCGAGCACAATTGCTGCCTCGGAATCCAATGTTTGGAAATCATTTTCATCGAATGACCACGTACGACTGGCCGTCGACGACGCCTGGAGGCTGACGTCGCCAGAAACGGTGATCGCAACAGCCGGGGAAATGTGGATGGAGCCTGCGGTGATGGTCAGGTTGTCCAAGCCGCCGCCACCCACGTCGCCGACGATGCGTACACTTCCACCGGCAGTGAGTGTCAGCGAGTCGAGTCCATTGCTACCGTTGTTGTCGCCCGTGATACTGGTGATGATGACGTCGCCGGGGAAATCTTCGGTGTGGGTGGCCCCGCTGACGACGATGTCCACTCCCACGGGTGGAGTGACAGTCGTCAGCGCGTCAAACGGAGTTGCCAGTCCCGCCGCGTCGCCGGAAATCGAAGCATCGGGAACTATGAGCATCTGGTTCGGGTCCGGGGACGTCGCATCGCCCAAATCGGGGAACGGCAGTGACTCGTTCTGCCAGTCATCAAACAGCGCCCGAAACGCGGGCCTCAGCAGTTGACTTTCCCACAGCGGGAAATTGCCCGGTCCTGCTGGAAGAGCGAGGTCCACCCAGGTGCCGGTCTGGCTGTAACCGTCAGGCAGTTCGGCCAGCGTGTCGGGATCGCGCGTGAGTGCGATGATCTGCGCGGCGCTGCCATCGACCGGTTCGACTCGGATTGGCCCGGCAATCACGTGGCCATCTGCGGCGTTATCCAGTTTTACCCGAACAATGTGGTTGTCAAATTGCAACGTGGCGAGATCGCTGAAAGCCAGATTGCCGAATTGAGCGTCTTGATTGATCTCCCGCTGGTTGCGGGTCACCGACGTAATCGGATCTTCACTCACCAGTCCGTCGTAAATGCGGTACGTTGCATTCGTTGCGGGCAAGAATGGCTGATCGTCAATCATCTGCGACACATTGGCCAGCCACGACCCCTGGATCGTGTAGCTCTGGCCTGGCGTAACGTTGGCGGTCCACTCGGCTGTCGCGGTTGGGATCGCCGATGAAGCGCTGACCTGGTACTTCGTGGTGGTTGTCGTGACCATGTCATCACGCCAGCTGCCTCCGTCGATGAGCCTTAGCCACGGACGTGCATCGAGCGAAACGATTTCGTCCGGAACCGTTTCGCCAGGTCGCGGCAGCGTCGTCGTGAAGATATTACCGCCGTGAGTACCGTTGTTGTTCAGCAGCGACCAGTCGTAGGGCGTGCCGATGATGTCCGTCATCAACTGTGACAGTTCGTCGACGTGGTCTCCCGCACCACCTAACGGATCTGATTCCTGCAGCAGCAATAATTTGGCGAACTGCACCGTGTTGAAATAAGCCGCAAACTTTTCCTTATCGAATTCGATGTTCGGGCTGATCGATACCGTTGGATCGTCGTAGTACTCAACAAACCCGGGAATACCCTGCAACGGCTGGGACAGGATCTCGCTGTTGGCGATGCCTTCAATTCCCATGTAGCGATCCAGCTTTTCGTGATCGCCCGGTTTGAACAGCGGAATGTTGAGCCCCCCCAGCGTCAGCGTTTTGACGTCCATCTTGTTGGACAGCTTTGTCAGTTGATCAAACTGGTCGGTATCGACCCCCAAGCGTTCTCGAATCAGATCCTTCACAAACCGTTTGGGGATCTCCTTCACCGCCGTAAGCGCATCGCTGATGGGATTTAGTGCGAGTCGCATCGGCCCGACGATGTGGTCTGCGATCGATTCACTGAAGTTCTGCAGAAATGTCCGTACTTGCGTTACCTGTGGCGGTAAGCCGTACATGGGCAGCAGATGGTTGTTGATGAACGAGTCACTGTATTCGCCATCCTGATTGGGGTCTTCCAACAATCCGACCAGAATGTCAACAACCCCGATAGCAGCCTCGAATTCCGCTCGTGACGGATCAATGTCAATCCCGATCCGCGATCCCCCGGCATTCTGCACAACGCGGCGAGATTCAGGATCGAACATCGCCTTCGTAACGGCCAGGCCAAGGACACTCCAGTTGGCGATCCCTTGATCGATGGCGTTTTCCCAGTTCCTTAAATAGGCGATGTACAGCTCTTGGTTGTCCTGGGCCGACGGTGTGGCCGGGTTGCTGTCACCCGTCGCGTTTGCAAAAGCATCCAACAGATGGTCAAACGAGTCACTCGCCGAACCGCCCAATATCGCTTCCGCTGCTTCGGCTGCTTCGACCACGGTCTTCTTCAAATCGAAGAACCGATCGAGCAGGTCACCGCGCGAACCGCGTGTTACCAGGGCTTCTGCGTCGGTGTCCTCTCCGTTCGCGCTGTCTGCGACTAGCGGACTCATGACGTCGACGGTCAGTGTATTGGCCGTGACGTCGGTGACTTCGAATTCACGATTGTTTTCGCCGGCAAATCCAAAGGCGTAAATCGTCTGGCCGGATTCAAAGCCGTCGGTCAGAAAACTGCCGGTTAGGCGCGTAAACGTATTGGTCCCTGTGTTCAGCCCAATCGTCGTGTATCCGGTATCCGCAACCGCAACCGGATCACCTGGGAATGGTTTTATCAGCGCTTCGTTGATAAAGCGGATGGGAACGTCATAGGTGATGCCGTGCGACGCGCTGTCACTGATGTCGCCGTTGGGAAGCACCGTACGAGCCGGGTCGTTGTCATAGCCGGGAGTCACTTCCCCGATGTATTCCTCGATTATCAGGTGACGGACTACGTTGGCTAGATTGCGGGTCCCCCCAGTAACGGTTTCCTCAGCGATATCGCCAACAGCTGGAAAAATCCCCTCGCTGAATTCATTGACCATCGCATGAGCAAAGGCATCGCCCGCCGCATGAGTCGCGTAGCCATACGAATAGGCCAGAATCTGCAGCCGTTCCGCATCGGTCCAGACAGGATCAGTTTGAGCTGCCCACGCCAGATCGAATATCCGCTGCAGCCAGATTCCTGTGTATTCCGGATGAATGATGCTCTGGCCATACACTAGATCCGGCGTTCCATCCGGCCCGACCGTACCGGCGTAATAAAAGCTTGGATATTGTCTTATCGCGTCCAGTAGCCGTGGGTGAACGTCATATTTTCTGCCGTTGATATCAAGCTGATCGTCGATCATCAGATCAGTGCGAACATCTTTGGCAGCCTCCACGTGCGTTTGGGGTTTGAATGCCAGGCCCGGGTATGCCGGGACCGCGAAGGAGCCCGCGGCTTCCGATCGACCGGCCTGGTATTCGAGGTTCCAGTCCCCTCCCAAAAGGGGGTTGCCGGTCAGGTCGGTGGATGCGGCCACCGTGGCTCCGGTCAGCTCGGACAACCGGTCGACCAGGCTGCGGCCGGCCGCCGACCCCGCCAGGTTGCAGCCATAAACCAACAGGCTGGCATCGTCGCTCAGCAGCTCTGCCCAGCGCTCCAATTCATCGGCCCGGGCCAGCAGCAAGTTGTGGTCGATCGTCAGGTCGCCGAGCGTGAACTGCCCGGCCGATCCGTGGGAAAAAATGTGGACGGCAGACACCGGTCCGGATTGGTCAAGGGCCGCCTCGATTTGAGCCAGCGGGTCGGCATCGTCGGCAAGGATCAAGAGGTCAACGCCAGGGCCGGTGAGGCTGCCAACCAGTACAGAAACGTCGTCTAACCGTGGGTCGATAACGACCAGTTGGTGCGGCGCAGAAGACTCCGCATCACCGGGAACTGATGGTCCCGAATTCAGAAAATCACTGGAAAACACGCTGTTGGTAGCGCTCGCAACAGCCGGCGGTCCGCGAATCGGATTGGCAGGATGATCGTTGCTGGTAGCAATTGCCAGCGCTGGTGCGCCCGGCAGTTCTCTCGTGTTTTGGTCGGTCACTTCGGCCGGATCGACGGCCGCCGGCCAGCGAAATTCGGCGACCGAACTGGCCGGATGTTCCGCGCTGTCAGAGCGGTCCGGTTGGTCGGTTGCCGGGTCGGCCACCGCTGAATTTTCGGCCCCGGCAAGCGCTGCCAGAGCGTCGTCAGTCAGTTCGTTTTCGGGGTCGAAAAAGCCTTCTTCCAGACCCCCAAAAAGCGTGCCAGTCGGATCACCCAACGGGTCATCCTGGGGGTTCGTGTCGCCTGCCGACCCGTCGTGCCACGCCAGCGCTTCGTCCGCCAACCCGGCAGCAAAGATGGAGTCGACCACGTCGCCTGTGATCGCCGCCGGAGAGACCTGGCTGACAGTGGTGGGGGGCACCGTTTCAGCGGCTGCCACATCAGCGCTGGCAATTTGGGCGTAGCCGGGTTCGTCAGGGTCGAATGAGTTGTCCCACGGCAAGTCGCCGGCCAGCATGATCCGCGGTTCACACGCCTGGATGGCAGCATGCCGCGACAGCACGCGTCGATCGGAAACCCGACCGGCCTGAAAGAATTTACGGAGACCCTTCTTGACCTGGAAAGACAAGACGAACACTCCAACAAAAACAGAATCGAGTAAACGCAGTCGCGACGTTCAGATCACGAAAACCGGTCTACATACCCCGCCCCACAAATAGCGCATCACCGAACTCGGTCGTATCAACCGCGCAATTCGCACATTTTTTTCATGCATCCGGAAATGCGCAAACTACCAGAACCGACCTTAAAGTCAAGGTTCGCAAGCTAGATGCTGTCGTTTTGAAGTAAAAAAGTAGATTTTTTACTTTACGATTTTGTCGCCGGTGCCTCCCGCACGCATGTTTGGCAGAATTTTTTTCAATTTTTTACTTGGCGCCAATCGCTGTTGCTGACAGAACCGTGACTTGCGGGGTTGGATGCCGGTGGAATCACGGCAGGAGCGAATTTAAACGGTCGCACGTTTGGCCCCGCCCTCTTTGCGCACCGTTGGAAAGACTCGCGTGGCCCACGCAGGCTCAACGTCGATGCCCTTACCAGTCGTCAACCCTCGCAATTCGATCAGCGAGTCCTGCCCATCGTGCAGTCGACCAGCTTGACGGTCCAAAGATGTCGTGAATGAAGAGGGCGCCGCTCCTCTTGGGCACACCCGTGGCCAGTGCGGTTCCTGTGCTTGTGCGTGTTCAAGTACATTCACCGGTAGTCCTGAATCAACCGTAGAACGAAGCGTTCGAACGACGCTGGCGCTGATTTGGATTTTCAACTCCTGGTTTGCTTCCTTCACGCACGGTGTTTTTTCACCGCGCAGCCGGGCAGTTCGACGGCGTTCGTGTCATGGACCGTGTCGTCGGCCCGGTTCTCGCCTGAAACTTTTAGAAAAAAGGGAATTGTCGGTTGCTAATCCGTTGCCGCGAGGGTCCGTCGGAATTAAACGTCTTATTAGACAAGCTGCCCGAACAGTTCCTGACCGAGTACCACGACCGGGAGGACGAAATACCCGGAATCTTCGCGCTGATGGACCCGCTTCCCGGCGCGATCGACAGCTTTATTCAATTGTCCGAACGATTCGACACCTACATCCTGTCCACAGCGCCCTGGGGAAACCCGTCCGCCTGGTCCGACAAGCTGCTGTGGGTCAAAAAGCACCTGGGAAACCACGCGACCAAACGGCTGATCCTGACGCACCACAAGAACCTCAATCAGGGCGACTACCTGATCGATGATCGCACCAAAAACGGCGCGGCAAATTTTCCCGGGGAACACATCCACTTCCTGTCCCCACAGTTTCCTGACTGGGAAGCGGTGATGGCCTACTTTGTTAAAAATAGAGGCCTGACCAAAAACTGCCCTCCAGGTTCGCCATCCGATTTGTTACCTTGATCCTACCAACCGC
>Ga0310120_10002901_pt1 | contig 12373 bp, 9 predicted proteins | sample CB27_AW_983_MG_FD_203506 | JGI IMG/M metagenome (GOLD analysis project Ga0310120, IMG submission 203506) | Marine microbial communities from Western Arctic Ocean, Canada - CB27_AW_983 | ecosystem: Environmental > Aquatic > Marine > Oceanic | place: Canada: Western Arctic Ocean | collected... | reverse complement strand
CCGATCCGAACGTATCTGATTCCAACGCAAATCCGATGTAAATTTCCTCGGCGTAAGTTCGTATCTGATAGAGGTCCGTCACGGTGATCTCGCCGGCGGTCACCATGACAACCCACAATCCACACAGAATGGCCGGCACCGTCAACTGCGGCGCGCCCAGTTTCCAGAAGGTGGCCCAAGCCGATGCGTCCAGACGCGCCGCCAGTTCCGATTCGTTAGGTGTCGCCCGCAAGATGGCGACCGTCATGAGAATTACCCATGGCATCAAGGCCGCGGAGTGAATCCATATCGCTCCTCGCCAGCCGTCCAGCCATGGCCTGCCAGGCGGTTCGCCGGCGATTGTATGCAGCCAACCCTGCAATCCAAATCCGGCATCCCATCCCGCGGCGTAGAGATACAACGGGATGAACAGCATCATGAGCAGCCCATAACGGACCGGACGTCGAAATACGATGTCGGTTCGCTCCAACAGCCACCCGATCGACAGACCTAACGGCACGCAGATGCCGGCTGTGCAAAGAGACAGCCTCGCCGTGCTGGCCAAAAGTGCCCGGGCGCGATCGGTGAACCCCAGCCAACAAATCGCGCTACCTGCTAAGGCTAAGCAGAGCCATCCGATCCAATGTCCTGCCGTGATGGCACGCGAGTCCTGCGGAACAGACAAACTGGCACGTCCTCAGCGTTAGGAGTTGTTCACACTCTTTTCCCGCACGGCGACCCATTCGGTGGTGTCGGGATCGCTGCCACGCGCGTTGACTTCGAGAACGGATCGAATCAGGTTCACAGGCAAATGGATCAAACCGATCAGCAGCAGCAGCGCCAAGAATCCATACGCCAGCTGGACGCGGTCCCAGCCGACCCGCCCCATGGCTCCGATACCGGCGATCACAAGTCCATAGACTACCAGCAGCGTCTTGAACTCGGTAGGACCAAAACTGTTAAGTGTAAACTCGCTAATCATTTTGGCTTTGATATTGGTCAACACGGCCGAAGCGTAGAGGCAGATGACTGCGACCAGCCCCATATCCAAACGGTCGCACGACACGGTGATACCACAAGCCAATAGGAGAATGATAAGGGATCCGTGAAATGATCCAGCAATTCACCGCCGTTACGACACTGATTGGTCCGCCGCGCATGGGTCCCGTCCACGCAATCGGCCGCATGATTTCCGAAGACGCCCAAGGCGGCCAGCAGCCCTCCCCAAGTCGTCGACGTCGAATAAGCAAAACCCAGCGCCCCGGCGATCGCCGACAAGTGTCCCAAGCCAACAATGCCCTTCGGAGGAAACCAGCTGGGAATTGGCAAAATTTCGTAAAGCGACTTGATCGGCGGACCCACCCAAGGATCCAGCAGGCTCTTCGAAATGCGCTTGCTCATGGCGTGATCGTAGTCCGATTGGCACGTCAGTGAAGTGAATCGCTGGAAAGGTTTCGGTGTTCGGTGTTCAGTATTCAGTGTTTCCCCGGAGCATCCGTCCCGCGTTACTGACACCTGCAACCTGAAACCCAGGTCTCAAATCGCTGATATGGCTTATGTACGCATGACAATTGGTTAACGTTTGGGTGAACTCGCCATCCGAGGTTCGACGAGCTTTTCCGTCATGCGGCCGAGGTACTCCATGCGGCTGTCCGGACCGCTAAAACTGACCACCGTCTCGTCCCAATCCAATTGCTTGGACAACACCCTACCGGCATCGATATCGAATTTGATGACTCCTTGGGAGAGTCGCTGGATCAGTTGGGATTCGACTTTCGGATCATCAACTGGGGTGAGCACCTGTGTCTTGACGACAATCGTGGCCACTCCTGCCGCGACTTTTTCCAATTGATACTGTCGGCGGATTTTGATTTTCTTGACCGATTTATCCTCCAATCGAACAGTTACCGAAGAGGGCGATGACCAGGTTGAACCGATTTTCACCGGCTCGTCGGGCAAGGGCACAGCAATCGCGCCCATTCCCAAATCGATTTGTCCGATTTGGTCTTCACGACTGACAACCTCGCCTGTGGGCGACATCGTGATGATCGACAACGGTTTTCCGATGGTCTTGGCAACCACCTCGTACTCGGGTGGAGGTTCCGCATCGTCCCGACTGTCGTAGCGAATCGGTTGACGACCGGTTGTCTCCGACCACATGTCTACATATCCAATCGAGTTTGTAAAAACTGTCGCGCCGGACGAATCCTGGTCATGAACATCCCAAAGCTTCATTGATTTACTGCGGGATTGATTGCTTTGAGCGCTCCCCTGAACCTCGGTTTTTACAGTCACCAGATGGGTGACTTCGTAATGTACCTGTTCACCCGATTTCAGTTTGTGCTCCAATCGATAGCTGTGGTCCGTCGACTTCTCGGGGGCGGTGCTCGGTTGCTTGGCGCGGTCGGCGGATTTTTCGTCCGCCGCATTAGAAACGCTGATTGGCGCCAGCAGAAAACTGCCCAGCAGAACGAGGTGGGCCGTGCCAAGCGCGAAGCCGGCCCAGGTAACAGCACACACCTGTTTGAGTGGTAGTGAGATAGACACATCAACCTCCATGTAGCGTCAAATACCGCCGAGCAGGAACCGCGATGTCACGCCCAAATCGGCTCGGCGGGAGCCCCGCCCTCCCGACATTTATCTGCAAAACAAGGCACTAGTCTCGCCGGGATCCTAATCTCCGGAGATGCCCGCCCCACCCCAGTTTCTCTCGAAGCGTTGCATAATACGTGTGGCCGGCAATTTCGATCATCTTGAACTCCGCGTCAGCCCGACGAACGCAAACGCGATCGTCGGTATCCAGCCGGTGAATCGTTTCGCCGTCCACGACGACCCACGTTGCGTCGTTAGGATGACCAACGACGATCTCGTAGACGCGATGCACCGAATCGACCAGCGGACGAACCGTGAGCGTATGTGCGCTGACCGGCAAAATCACAAACGCCTGCAAATCCTTTCTCAGTATCGGACCACCGGCGGATAAACTGTGGGCTGTCGAGCCAACCGGCGTGCTGACGATCAAGCCGTCGCAACTATAGGAAGTCGCCAATTCACCGTCAACGTAAAGATCAAGCTCTAGAAGGGAGAACGGCGATCCGCCCAAAATGGCCGTTTCGTTCAGCCCCAGCTGCGAGGAGATCACCTCACCCTTGTGCGAAACATCGCAGCGAAACATCAAGTGAGGTACGACCCTGAATTGCCCAGCGACGACAGCCGGCAAGGCGTCAGCCACCTCGTCGGGGGGTAAATCAGCCAGAAACCCAAGATTTCCCAGATTGATGCCAATCACGGGCAACCCCGCTGTGCCAATTTGCCGCGCGGCACGCAGCATGGCCCCGTCGCCACCGAACACCAACACCAAGTCGCCGCTTTCGGGACTGATCTCCTGCTGGCCGTCATAGTCTTCCAGCACGATGTCGCAGTGTTGCTCGATGAGAGGCCGAAGATCGTCGGTCACCCGCCGAACTTCGTCTGGATCGCTTTGGCCGAGCAGAACGACTCTGGGACGGCGCGACTGCTGTTGCCAGGGCGGCGGCACGTCGGCTTCTAGAGGGGATTTTCCAGCCACGGCTCAAGCACCAAAACTTTCTGCTCGTTGCGCCGCTGTCTTGCAAGCACGTACAATGCCGATGGCATCCAACCCCAATTCCGCTAGCAGTTCGGCACGTTCAGCATGCTCGATGAACCGATCGAGGACTCCCAATCGTGACACATGTTGAGTCGAAATCGCTTCATCGGTTGCCAGTTCGAGCACAGCGGCGCCAAAACCACCCGCCAGGGCCGCTTCTTCGACGGTGAGCACAAAGGGACTCGTCTGCAAAGCTTCCAATATCGTCTCACGATCTAGCGGCTTGACGAATCTCGCGTTGACGACGGCCACTTCCAATCCATCGGCTGCTAACCGCTCGGCCGCCCTGAGGCATTCGGACAATTGCGTCCCACAACAGATGATCGTACCGTCATCTCCTTCTCGGAGCGTCTCAGCACAGCCCAACTCAATCGGATCTCGGCCTCCTTCAATCTCGCGAGCCTGGATAGTCTCCGCCGTGGACTTGGGATAACGCAATGAACAGGGACCAGGATATTCGGTCGCGAAGCGAATCATTTCGCTGACGTCGTGCGAATCTCCCGGCGCCATGACGACCATATTGGGAAAGATCCGCATGTAGGCGAGATCGAACATACCGTGATGAGTTGGGCCCTCGGGACCAGTCAGGCCGGCGCGATCCACAGCAAACGTCACAGGCAGATTCTGCAACGCCACCTCTTGGAAAATCTGATCAAAGCTGCGTTGGAGAAACGTACTATAGATGTTCACGATCGGTCGCATTCCCGCTTTGGCCTGGCCGGCAGCGAAGGCTACCGAGTGGCCTTCACAGATTCCAGTATCGAAGAAGCGATCCGGATAATCCTCACGGATCGGTTCGAGCTTGGTTCCCTGGCACATGGCCGCGGTCAGCACCGTGACGCGCCCATCCTCCTTCATGCATGCGTAAATTGCGTCGCGAGCGAAATTCGTGTACGCCGGCGTGCTCGCCTTGGCAACAGGCAAGGGACCGTCTTCGTCGTTTACAATTCGCGGTGGGGTGTGAAAAAAAACAGGGTCTTCTTCCGCTGGTTTGTAACCATGTCCCTTTTCCGTGACGACGTGCAGCAAGACCGGCTCGTCAGAATTCTCGACCATGCGTATATATTTTCGCAACACGCCAAGATCGTGACCGTCAATCGGACCGATGTAACGCAGGCCCAATTCTTCAAATAGCATGCCGCCATGCAGGCCGGCTTTGACCGCTTCCTTCAGTTGGGCGAGAAACCGCTCGGCAGGATCACCAAAAACCGGCATCCGATTCAACAGTTTGACAACTTCATCCTTCAGCCCGGAGTAGAAGGGATTGGAACGGAGTCGGTCCAGGTAGCCTCCAACCGCGCCGACCCGTGGACAGATCGACATCTTGTTGTCGTTGAGAATGATTAGCACCGGTTTTTGGAGACCGCCGACATTGTTCAACGCTTCATAGACGATTCCGGACGGAAAAGCGCCGTCGCCAATGACCGCAACCGACCGCCGATCTGCCTGGCCGTTTATATCGTCTCCACTCTTGAGACCGAGGATCGTCGAGATACTACTACCAGCGTGACCAGTCATGAACAGGTCATAGGGGCTCTCGTTGGGATTCGGGAACCCCATGAGGCCCCCTTTTGTTCTCATCGATCCGAAATCGTTATAGCGGCCGGTAACGAGTTTATGTGGGTAGATCTGGTGTCCGGTGTCCCATATCAAACGATCGTGACGAAAGTCATAGATGCTGTGCAAGGCAATACACAGTTCGACCACCCCCAGGTTCGATGCGAAATGCGCCGTGCGTGTCGAAACTAGATTACAGAGGACCTCACGAATTTCACTGGCTATCTGTTTTAGTTCATCCAGTTGCATCCCACGCAAGTCATCCGCTGACCGGAGTTTTGACAGAATATTATTCATGCGAATCCAAGGATGGTGTTCAACGGTCTCGATCAATCACGTATCGGGCAAGGGACAACAGAGTCGCGGCACGGTCGCCCCAGGAATCGATCGCAGCACACGCCTGGTCAATCAATTCCGCCGATCGTGTCCGACTCTCTGCAACGCCTAACAATCTTGGGAAGGTAAGCTTTCCGCGGCCCTCATCCTTACCGGACCGCTTTCCCAATGTCGCTTCGTCACCCACGATGTCCAGTAAATCATCCACAATTTGGAAGGCCAGTCCAAGGTTATTTCCGAAGGTCGTCAAAGCCGCCAGCGACTCAGCATCGGACTGCGCCACAAGGGCTCCCATCCTCAATGAAACCGTGATCATGGCCCCTGTTTTGCGGCGGTGAATCGACTGTAATTTTTCCAAATCGGCCGATAACGGACCATCTGCCACTAGCATGTCGGCGTCCGATTCCATCTCGAGGTCGTCGGCTTGTCCGCCCACCATCCGCGTGGCACCGGCTGCCGTGGCTAACTCATGACAACATTTCGCCGCCACTTCCGCTGGCGACAAGTCCCGCGCGAGGACCTCGAAGGCCCTGGCCAATAAAGCGTCTCCCGCCAGGATCGCCGTTGCCTCACCAAACGCCGCGTGGCAGCTGGGACGGCCGCGACGCATATTATCGTCGTCCATGGACGGTAAATCGTCATGAATCAAGGAATAGGCGTGGACCATCTCGACGGCGCAAGCCGCCGGCATCGCCCTGTCGTTATCTGAACCGCAGGCTTCGGCCGCCAGTAACACCAACAGCGGTCGCAGCCGTTTTCCAGGGGCCAGCAAACTGTGTTGAATGGCAGCTGCCAAATGTTCAGGGCACCCGTCAGAAAAATTAGCGTACGAGTTCAGCGCATCGTTGATGTTTTCGACAAGTGGTCGAGCCGAGCTGGCCAAAGTCCCGGATAGGGATGAAACCACAGCAAGCCTCTATTGAAAGGATAAACAATTCCGTGCCAGATGGGGTGCGTCCTTACCGTCGTCGCTGCGTCGCGAGCTGAAGGCTTCCAGCCCCCGCCCCAACAACGTCGTATTCTAGAAGAGTCCGCCCGACAAGTCCATGTTCCCTTCATCCTCGGCACCGTGGTCATCCGATATTTTTCGGGATCGGCGACGGCTCCGAGCGCCGGCTTTGGCCTCCAAATTGCCTTCACCTCCTTCATCGACGAATGTGGAAGTCGTCGGATTTCCGTCCGCATCCACGCCGCTGAGCAATTCGATTTTTTGCTCAGCCTTTTCCAGCAATTCATAGCATCGCTTGAGAGAAGCCACCCCCATCTCGTAACTCTCCAAGGATTTCGTCAATCCCAGTTGTCCGTTCTCGAGCACCGAGACGGTCTCTTCCAACTGATTCATCGCTTGCTCAAAGGAAACCTCCTTGTCTTCCTTCAGCGCCACCGATTTTTTTTTCTTTGCCATGTTTCCCTTTCAAGCGTCCCTTTCAAGCGTCCCTTTTGGTTTTTACGGCCGAAATCACCAGGCCCCGTGCCAATCGGGTTGTTAACTCATCACCGACTTCCAATTCGCTGGCAGCGGTGACAATCTGATCGTCCGCACTTCGCTGCGTCACGCTGTAACCGCGTGCCAGCACGGCCAAGGGGCTGAGTGATTCCAGCCGAGCGGCCGTCTGTTGCGTCCCTTCGTGAAACCGGCGATGGCCGCGCCAGATCGCCCGCGTGGCGCGAATTTGAAGTTCATCCACACGCCTGGCCAGATCACGAATCGACTCCAGTGGCAGGCGAAGGACGCGACGTTCGGCGATTGCTTTCAGGCGCGTGCGCGCCTGTGCCGCAACTTGTCGCAAAGCTCCTGACATGCGTTGCCGAAGGTGGTTCAAATGCGATCTGACGTCATCGGACGATGGGAAAACCAATTCCGCCGCCTCACTCGGCGTCAAGGCGCGGACGTCTGCCGCGAGGTCCGACAAAGTCACATCGATCTCATGCCCGATTGCGGAAACAACAGGAATCTGCGTGTTGAATATTGCTCTCACAACACTCTCTTCGTTGAATGACCACAAGTCTTCAATGCTGCCGCCGCCTCGCGTCACCACAAGGATATCCGGCTGGGGACGCAAGCGAGCGGCTGTCTCGATGGCTTGGACAATTTCCGCGGCGGATCCGTTTCCCTGGACGCGCGTTGGTACGATGAGGACCTCTCCGCCTCGCCATCGACGACGCGCAACTTCCAAGAAATCCCGCAAGGCAGCCGCGGTGGGACTCGTCACAACGGCAATCCTCCGAGGGAATTTCGGCAGCGGCTGCTTGTGTTCCGGATCGAACAACCCTTCGGATTGAAGGTTCGCTTGCAGCCGCCGTAGTGCCTGTTGAAGCGCTCCCTCTCCCCGTGGCTCGATGTGCCGTAAGACAATCTGATAGCTGCCGCGCGGTGCGTAGACATCAATATCCCCTCGGCACATTACTTCCGTACCGTCCTCGAGTGGGAAATTAATGCGGCCAGCTGTATTGCGCCAAATCACTCCTCGCAACACGGCTGACTCGTCTTTGAGCGATAGATAAACGTGGCCCGATTGGGGCCTGGCCAGATCACTCACCTCGCCAACCACCCATATCGACGAGAACTCCCTTTGCAGCGCGCTCTTGATGCTCTCGGTCAGTTCGGAGATCGACCAGATGCGTTCTGATTTATCGGGATCGATGGTTTCTGCAAAGAGGCTCATGTCATGTGTACGTTCCTAGAACGTAATGAGTTCAACAGGACTGCTAAACGCGACTCGGCAACCTCTCGAAAGGGCACTCGAAAGGGAGCGCAGCCAAGATCGTTCGGCAACCGCCACATTATATCGTCGGGAAGCGGTTTCGAGCATCCCCTAGGCGGCGTCGCGTGTGACCTCTGCAGATCGCGGTAACCGATGCTCCTGCGGCAATTTGAGAATATCACGGCCGCTGCGCTCGCGCCGTTTCGACTGGCGACGCGTCGGTAGCTGCCCAAGTTTGCGCGTGCCCGACTCGGCCCAGGCCTCCGCTTCAAGAGTCAGCCGATTCAATAACCGCTCGGCGCGTTGACGGTAATGCTCCACCCCGTCGCGGTCCAACCTTCGTGGCAGCCGCATCGGCGGTCCCCAAATGCAACGAGCCCGAGAGAACGGCCGCGGGATGGCGAACCGATCCCAACTGGAAAGACGCCAAGGGCGATCGTAACCCAGCCCCAACACGACCAATGGCATTTGCAAACGTGAAGCGAGGTAGATCGGCCCTTGAGCCAGCTGTCGTCGAGGGCCACGTGGACCGTCTGGAGTTATGGTTAAATGCTGGAGCTTGCTCGTCCGAATGAGGTTTCTCAACGCCGTCGAGCCACCCTCAAAAGTTGATCCGCGAATCACGCCGAACCCCATGAAACCAGCTGCGTGGCTCAATAACTCCGCATCGCGATTTTGACTGGTCAACATCGTCACGTCGCAATGCCCGCGCAAATAAAGCTGGTAGGGAATGAATTCGTGCCAAAAAACAAAGATTATCCGCTGATGATCGATGACGGCCATCACCGGATCGATCGATGTGTCATAATAGGCAGACTGGAACTCTAACGTTCCCATCCAGCTCTTGACCAACGAAGTGAGCATCAGTCCGCCGGCCCTGGTCAGAAACTGGCGTGGTACGAATGGTTCGAGATTCCTTTTGGTCATTTTCATTTACCTTGGCGGTTTTCAGCGCGACTGCCGGCCATTAGCTGTCGATTTTTCACGCGACAACCGTGCCGCGGGTTGGCTATTGGTTCCTTCGGAAGAGTTCAATTCGGGGAACAGCGATTGCAACGTCTCGTTCAGCCCAGGTAGGACTTCTCGCGTTAACTCAGGAGCCGCCATAGGCCCGGTGGCATGGATCAACAAAAATCGTTGGCTAGCCCGGCCCAACAAGGACCGCATCACTGGGAAAGAACTGTCTTCCCGCCCCAGGACGGTGTAGAAGTTCAAGTCGATTTCACGATTGAAGTTCATCTCGCCGATGCCCTTCATGGCAAGGGCATCGCCCATGAGATCAATGCGGTCGAGGTAGGCCTGCGTTCCCTTGATATGAAAGGCGACATCGCAGGCGTTGAATGCGCTGCGATCCGTTGATCCGGAGCGGATCGTTTTGAGCAGCGAAAGGATGACCGGCAGCTCATACATGTCAGCCTCGCGCAACTGGATGACTCCATCACCGCGCAACTGATGTTGGCGCTGCTGAACCCCTTGCAGACGCAGCTGGCCAGACAACAAGCCTTTGGCATCGACGATCACGCCGTCCAATTCCCTCAGCACGTCGCTGAATTGCCCGTCGACAAGCGCCAGTTGCAGATCAAAACTCGCCGCATCGGCCAAGGAAACCTGTCCATTGGCGGTAAACGTACCTCCGAAGGTTCGTCCTCGCATCGTGCCGGTCGACTGCTCCTGTCCAGCTGGCTTGGCCCATTCGCCCAGCGCCAGCCGTCGATCGTCCAGCCACAGCGGCCCAATTATTTGCGTTAATTGAATCCCCTTGTAGGTCATCGAGTCGATGTCGATATCACCCTTAGTGAAGTATTTGGCGCCCCGTGTTTCTCCGGCCAATCGCACCGCCCCCGATACATGTTGCAGGGGAAGCCCCGAATTGAAGTCAACATCCTCGATATTGATGCCCACATCCCAAGAGGATTGGACCGCGGCGTTATTCTTGGCGGTTCCTTGCAGGCAAACGGTTCCGGTCAGGTTGAGCCGTCCGTCCATCGCGACCTGCGATAGGGATCGGCGAAACCGAGGCGATAACGCTGACATGAAGGAATCGTCCATGTGCAATTGGTCGACGATGATGTCGGAAAAATTCACCGACCAATCACCGTTGGGAGCCACCGTGCCATGGCCTTGCGTGGCCAACCGCACGCGACCGTGACCACCTCGCAGTTTCTTCATCCAAAATTGTCCATCCTTGTAGATAACCGTTCCCGAAATGTTCTCGACGCGATATGGGAACGCTTTTGGATTGACCGTAATCGAGCGCATGGCGTCGTTTTGGTCCACTGGACCCTGCTGGATGACAACCTCCATATGGGTTTTCCGTGCGGCCGGCAAGTACTCAAAATTGGCTTGCACGTTGTGGATGTCACCTTCCAGCTGCAGGTTTTCAATCTGTCTGCGAATGTTCGGGCTCAACGCCCGCCGCAATTCGTTATCGATTCCGATGTTCGCGCCCGATCCTGTCAACTTGACCACGCCACCACGATCGTCAGGATCCCAACTTCCTTTGGCATGAATAATCCCGTTGTCGTTATAGCCGACCAGATTCTCGAATTTCCAATGTTGATTCGACTTGATCAATCGGCCACTCATGCCTTGGATGGGAAGCGGAAACTTTTGGTGTCGAATGGTGCAATTGTTCAGATGGACTGTGGCGTCCTCGCGCACCAGCGTGGCGCCGGGGGGACGTTGGTACATGGCGTCGATTCTCACCGTCCCGCTGGCAGCAAACGCCCGTACGATTTCCTGTGTCTTCGCAGTTGTCGCCGCCTTTAATCGTTCGTCCAACGGCAGCCAGTTTTCCGTATTCGCAGAAAACCAACCGGACCATTGCGAGCCCGGGTTGTGCACTTCTGCCTTCATTCGAATCGGCTGCTGCGGATCGCCGGCAGTAAGATCCACCTGAAGCAGCTCGTTCTTCAATCTTGCCTGGCCACGTACCGACGTCAGCGGGTATGGAAACTTCTCCCACAGCACCGAAACGTCAAGGCATTTTAGGGAGATGTTGGGAATCCATTTCTGGCCGTCGTACGCCAGGTGAAAGCCGCCGTCGATAAGGCCAAGAGGCTGGAACTTACGCCACTTCGCCTGGATCGACTCGGGAAACATGGCGATGAGTTCTGGCTCGACTTCCAAACGCGAGACCTGCCCCTCCAGGTATCCCGTCGGTGTGTGCAGAGGAGAATTGCATCTGCCGCTCAGCTCGATTTGCGAACGGCCAAATCGTGCGGACATTTTTTCAATGACGATGCCCGTCCGGTCCAATTGCAATTGGCCTCGGAGATCACTGATTGGAGTTTTCAGCCGAGGGTCGTCCCAACCTCCGCCGACTAAATCCGCTTGGACCTGATACTGTAGGTTCGGCATCCGAGACATCAGCCGAGACACATGGAATCGCATCGAGCCCTCCATACGCAGTCGTTGTAGCCATGCAAGTGCGGCCGTCCATTCGGTTGGCAGTGCGGCGTGCATTTCGGGGGCGACCACGAATCGGTCCGTTTTGCCGTCCAAGGTCCAATCGCCGCATCGTGGATCGATCCAACCGTGGCAGGTTGTGCGCTGACAAAAGTCGCTGGTCAATGATCCCTCGTATTGATACCGTACGAGGCCAGTCGAATTGGGGGACTCGCGGGTCGCCGCGATTTCGCCCACGAACATCAAATTGACGTCGCGAATGGTAAACAGCTCCGTGGAGACACGCGTGGCATCGGTAACTTCGACTGTACCATTCTCAATGCGGATTTTTGGCAATGCGACTCTTGCCGTCAAGGCGACTTCCATCAGCCGTTGCACGTTCCAGAAACCATCCATATGGCGGATCGCTCTGATTAACGGACGACGAATCGTGACGTGCCGAATGTTGACGTCACCCTCAAGCAACCCACTTAATGTGGGCTTGCAATGGACGAATATTTCGTCGAGAAAGGCAATGTCGCTACGCTGCTTGCCCTGAGTTTGCTTCTCGGCAATCGTCACGTCGCGAATCTCAAAGCCGTGACGTTCGATCAGACGAGCGGAACCGACCGAAACGTCCAGGCCGGGATAATAGGCCGCTAACCACTTCTCAGCGGCGGTGCGGATTTCCTGGTCGACCCGATTGTAGAAATACACACCTGCCAACAGCGCACAAACAAGGCCTACCGTGAACGCCCGGGTGATCAAAAACCAGCAGATA
>Ga0310120_10002900_pt1 | contig 12374 bp, 16 predicted proteins | sample CB27_AW_983_MG_FD_203506 | JGI IMG/M metagenome (GOLD analysis project Ga0310120, IMG submission 203506) | Marine microbial communities from Western Arctic Ocean, Canada - CB27_AW_983 | ecosystem: Environmental > Aquatic > Marine > Oceanic | place: Canada: Western Arctic Ocean | collected... | reverse complement strand
CTGGAGTTGAAATTCGAAGCGGTTCGCGGTTTCAATGCCCTGCGCCTGCGCGTGTCCGTCGCTCGAAGTGTCCGTTGGTTCGTCCATTGCCTGCAGCGTAGCGATCGCGGACGACTAAACACTAGGGTAGGATCCGTCCCGATGACCCCACCTTCGAGCTTTGCGGACAGCCTGATCGAGCGCACACGCACTCTCGGCCATCCGCTTTGTGTGGGCCTCGATCCCCATCTGGCGCTGATTCCCGAACTCTTTCAGCGCGGAACGATGGCGCCCGGGGATCCCGATACGGTTGGCTCGGTCGAAGAGTTCCTCGAGGCTGTGATCGATAGAATCGCCGGACGTGTGGCGATCATCAAACCGCAGATCGCCTTTTTCGAGCAGCTGGGTTGGCGCGGGATGCGCATGCTCGATGCTGTTTGTCGGCGCGCGCGCGATGCCGAGCTTCTGGTTCTCCTGGACGCGAAGCGTGGCGATATCGGGTCGACGGCGGACGGTTATGCCGCGGCCTATCTGACCGCGGACGCGGCGATGCCCGTCGATGCGATCACCCTGAATCCCTACCTCGGCTTCGAGACGCTCGAGCCGTTCGTGCGAGCGGCCCGCGAGGCCGGCCGTGGGCTCTTCGTTCTCGTGAAGACGAGCAATCCCGGAAGCGGCGACCTTCAGGATCGCGATGTCGAGGGCGAGCCTCTCTTTGGCCGCGTTGCCGACGGGCTCTCTCGAATCGAGGCGGACCTGCTGGGTTCGAAGACCGGCTGGTCCTCGCTCGGCGTCGTCTGCGGTGCGACCTTTCCGGAGCAGGCACGACGAGTCCGCGATGTGCTGCCAAAGGCGCTCTTCCTGGTTCCCGGTTACGGCGCGCAGGGCGCCTCGGTGCAGGACGCCGTCGGCTCCTTCGTGCCGGGGCCGAACGGTCTCGAGGGCGGGGTGGTCAACTCTTCGCGAGCCATTCTATTTCCGGAGATCGCGAGAGCCGCGTCGCGTGCGACGACCTGGGAACTCGCGCTCGATGATGCGCTCGGCAAAGCGATCGATGAACTCGGGGCCGCAGTCCAGGGTTAGTTCGTTCCTCGCCAACGGTCTCAGTGGGCGCCCGACATGGCTGGGTCAATCGAAGATCCAACGCGTCGCCGTCGTCGAAAATTTGCTGGCCTCTTCGAGGAAGCCGAACGCAACGATCGGCTCGACGCGGTAGACGGCCGAATCCGGGGGATAGGGCATCCCGTATTTTTCTCTGTACGCCGAGACGACTTCGACAAGATCAGCGGCTTGCTCGGTCGTGACGACGCAGTCGGGGCATCGCGCGAGATTGCGCGCCTTGACCGTCGTCTGGCTGGTACTGAAGTAGAGCTCGCCATCGACCCAGACCGCCCAGACCGCCATGGCATGCGGTCGGCCGTCGCTGCGCGAAGTCGAGAGCCAGAAATTCTGCGATCGATTCAACCGCTCCACCGCCCAGGACCAGGGCGAGAGCCCTTCCGGACTCTCGGAAATCCCGTAGCCGGGCATGCTGGATCGCTCGGCGACCGGTTCCTTCTTCATGAAACCGCCCTCGATTGGCTGTCTGTCATTCCGAAACGGCGACTCGCAGTCCCAACGCCATGAGCATGACACCGAAAACTCGCTGCAGTGTCTCGCTCCAGCATCCGCCAACTACACCGCAGACGAGCCCGGGCGAGCTGGTGCCCCTCGACCCGGCGCTATTCGATCAATGTGAGATTTCTCGGAACCCGCCCAAGCGCGCCCTAGCGATAGAACTTTCGCTCGCCGCCCGACTGCTTCTTCCGGACCCGACGATGCTTCGCCTTCAACTTCGCCCGATAGCGGCTCGTCTTGTTGCGCTTGATATGACCGCGGGACTTCTTGGCCTGGCTCATCGGGGCTTGCCTCGGAAAGGGTGGGGGGACTCGAAGGGCCGGGAACTTAGGGGAATCGCTGGCGAATTTCCATGCCCTTCGGGGTCCAAATTGCATTGAATGGAACCGGAGCTCGATCCGGCGACCGTCCGGCATGCACCGGACCGATTCACGATCTGCAGGCTAAGCTCGCTCCTCGAACCATTGACCGGCCCCCCAGGTTTCGCGCAAAAAGACCGATCCAGGTCGAAGCAGGCGCGCGTTTCGGGACGGCGGCTGGCATTTGCATCAGACGCCGAAGGAGTCCCCCCGAAATGAATGCTGCGCTCGAACGCATGATGGATTTTGATCTCACCGACGAGCAGCGCCTCGTCCGCCAGACGGTCCGCCAGTTTGCCGAAGCGGAGATCCTTCCCCATGTCGAGCGCTACGAACGAGAAGAGCGATATCCCAGCGAGCTGATCGCGAAGCTTCCCGAATTGGGACTGCTCGGGCCGATGATTCCCGAGGAATATGGCGGCTCGTTCTCGGACGTCGTCTCCTATGGCGTGATCTGCGAAGAGCTGGCGCGCGTCGATTGGGTGGTGGCCTCGGTCGTCTCGGTCGCCAATTCGCTGGTCGCCGGATCGCTGCTCAAATTCGGCAGCGACGAACAGAAGAACCGCTTCCTACCCGGCATCGCCAAGGGTGAAATCATCTGCTCGGCCTGTCTCACTGAACCACGCGGCGGCACCGACCTCGGCAACATGGATACGACCGCCACGAAAGTCGACGGCGGTTTCCTGTTGAACGGCACGAAGGTCTTCATTTCGCACGCCAACCATGCCGGTGCATTCTTCATCGTTGCCAGCATCGACCGCGAACTGAAACACAAAGGTGTCACCGCATTCATCGCCGACCCCCGCGAGATGAAGGGCATGACGATCGGCGACTTTCCGATGCGAACCCTGAAGCGCGATAATCTTGCCGAGGTTCATTTCGACGATACATTCGTTCCCGACGAAGCCGTGATTGGCGAACCCGGCGGTGGTTTTCCGATTCTCGGCTCGGCGCTCGACATGGGCCGGTTCTCGGTGGCGGCTCGATGTGTCGGTCAATCACAGCGTGCCATCGATCTGGCGACACCCTACGCGATGGAGCGAGAAGCCTTCGGCCAGCGAATCGGTGAGTTTCAGATGATCCAGTTGAAGATCGCAGAGATGGTGGCGCGAACGGAACAGGCCAGGTTGCTCGTCTACCGATTGGGTCGCATGAAGGACGCGGGCGTCCAGCGATGTTCGATGGAATCATCGCTGGCCAAACTGAAGTCGAGTCAGGCGGCGACCCAGAACGCGCTCGACGGCATGCAGATCTTCGGTGGCTACTCGGTCACCTCGGAATATGAAATCGGACGGCTCTTGATGGAAGCGAAGGCACTCGAATTTGGAGAGGGCACTTCCGAGCTTCATCAGAAGCTGATTGCCGAGTTCGCGCTCGGCATTCGCAAACAATGAAGGCTAATCGAAGACGATCAAAGAGGAGCGCTTTCCGAAGATGACCAATGTGACCCCCGCAGACCGACAAGCCCTGCTGAATCTGATCCTCGAAGTTTCCTTCGAGCGTAAGGACGTGACGCTGGCGAGCGGCAAGAAGAGCAATTTCTATCTCGATCTGCGACAGACCCTGATGCGGCCGAAGGGTGTGTCGCTGGCGGGTCGGCTCGTGCTCGACCTGTTGCAGTCGGGCCCCCCGGTCGAAGCGGTCGGTGGGATGGCGGTCGGTGCGGTGCCACTGGTTTCCGCGATCCTGGCGGCGGCGGCCAAGGATCCGGCGACGGATTCGCTGCTCGGGTTCTTCGTGCGCAAGCAGAAGAAGGAGCACGGCCTCACGAAGCAGGTCGAGGGGGGTTTCGCAGCGGGACAGACCGTCGCGCTCGTCGAGGATACGACGACGACCGGCGGATCAACGCTCGACGCGGTGGATCTCGTCGAAGCAGCGGGCGGAAAGGTTGCGCGCGTGATCTGTCTGGTCGATCGCGGCGAGGGTGCTCTCGAAGCATTTGCCGCGCGTGGGATTGCGCTCGAAGCCGTCTTTACCCGAGAGGACCTGCCGGTCTAGGCGTACGATGGACGTCTATCACATCTGGTGCAACCTCCGATCGGGGACCTCGGATCTCGAATTCTGCGAGAACGTCGATCGCTATCTCGGCGGGTTACGCGAGGCCGGCCGGATCGTGAGCCACCGGATGACCCGTCGCAAGCTGGGCCTGGGGCCCGCCGAGTTCGGCGAATTTCACATCACGATCGAATTCGAAGACCTGGCACAACTCGATCAAGCGTTCACGAATGTGTCGGCGCGATCGGGACCGGTCGAAGAATTGCATCATGCGGTGAATCGCGTCGCCTGCGATGTGAAATTCGCGCTCTATCGCGACTTTCCCGATCCTCACCGCGAACGCGGCGGTGAAAAGTTCTAGTGGCGACTTCGGTGACGATCAGACCGGCCACCGCCGAGGACCTTCCTCGCCTTCTCGAAATCTACAATCACTACGTGGTCCATACGCCGATCACCTTCGATCTCGAACCGATCTCGATCGAAGTCCGACAAGTCTGGTTCGAGCGCGCCCTCTGATGCGTTACCTCGCTGCGCTGTTGATTTCCGCGACTCTTCTTTTTCTGGTCTTCTGGGGTGGCGCGAAGATCGCGATCATGGTCGATCCGCCGCATCGCGACTACAACGACTACACGGTCGGGCGCCGGATGGATCTCTGCGGCTATGCGGTCGACATCCGGCACGTCGGCGGCGGCTACAACTTGAATCGCTGGCGCGGTGGCTGTGGGGAGTTGAGCGAGCTGGACCATTGCATCCTCGGCTGCCTTTCGGAGGCCGGAACCGTCAAGATTGGGGCCGGCTGCTATTCGGAATGCTTCGGGAAGTGAGCGCGAAATGCGCAATGAACACGCAGAGGTCGGAAAATCCCCGGACTCTTGGCCAAGGCCCTGGCCGGTTCGTGTGTGATAGGCTCTGACCCGCTTCCGACCGCGCTGGGTCAGCGCCCGCCCGCCCGACGCTTTCGGCTTTCTGGAAATGGAGATTGCCTTGCCCGCGATCGATCGCGTCAGTGTCTCGCTTCGAGTCTTCGGAGACAGTCTCGAGCCCGATGAAGTTTCGGCACTGCTAGGTCGTCAGCCCACTCGCTTCCATCGCAAGGGCGACAAGAATCCCCAGAACCCGTCGTTGATCGAGCCGACCGGCGCCTGGATTCTCGACAGTGCCCTTTCCGAAAAAGCCGAGATCGAAGAACACGTCGAAGCCTTGCTCAGTCCGATCAGCAATGACAGCGACGAATGGGCGAATCTTACTTCCCGATTCTCGGCTTCTATTCTCTGCAGCGTCTTTCTCAATCAATACAACGAGGGATTCGAACTCTCGCCCCGCCTCGCCCAGTCGCTCGCCGATCGCGGACTCGTGATCGCCTTCGATATCTACAGCGGCGATCCCGAAGCCTGAGTGTAGTCCCGAGGACATGAGCGTGGCGAACGAGAAAGTCGTCGTGCGACGAGCACGGCTCGAGGACGCGAGCGAGGTCGAGAGACTCTTCGAAATTCTCGACGCATACGCGCGAGGTCCCGGCGGTCAGTCCGCGCCGCTGTCCACCATGGCGAAGGAGAATCTCGGGCCGGGTCTGCGCGAGAACCCGAATGCCTTCGTCTTGTTCGGTGAGCTCGACGGCCGCGTCGTCGGGGCGGCCGTATGCGTCTGGAGTTATTCGACCTTTGCCGGGAGACCCTCGGTCAACCTGCATGATTTCTCCGTTCTACCCGAGGTTCAGGGGTGCGGCGTCGGCAGCGCACTGCTCGAGGAGTTGGAGCGACTGGCGCGGGAGCGCGGCTGCGCGAAGCTCACCCTCGAAGTTCATGAAACGAACGAAGCGGCCAGGCGCCTCTATGCGCGATTTGGATTCGAGGGCTGGGCGCCCGCGACCTACTTCGTGTCAAAGCCCCTCGTGTAGATCCCGGTTCGATTCATTCGGCCTCGTGGGCAGCAGAGTCTTCCCAGACTCGTTGAGAGCGTTCTAAAGTGCGCCATTCGGCGACACACGCGCTCCATAAGTAGCCACGAGCCCAGATCTCGCCGCGATGCCGGATTCGATGTTGGTCCGATCAAACTTCGTTGATCGACGATGGTTGCGGGGTTAGGCCAACCGGAAAATGTGACTCAGGGACAGATGAAGCGGCCGGAAAATTGAATTCAGGGTGGCGAAATGCGAATACGGGCTATTGTCTTCGTTAGACGTTTGTTTGTTCAACTATCATAATTGTTAGGTTAATCCCCATGCGGAAAGTCAGAGATTGGTCTTCGGTGATCGATCGACTCAACAGTAGTCCTAAGGGCGAACTCAAGGTCAAGATGGGTTCGCCAGGCAGTGCCCAGGTCACGCGATGTCGTCTCTTGGCCGAGTGGTCGAACCTCGAAGCGACCACCAAAGGCGCGACGCTCGTGCTTCGCGTGCCAGGTGGACGGAAGTAAATCGTTTGCTGGGAAGGCCGCGCGATGGGCGTTCAATCCCGTCTGCGCGGCCTTTCAACGCTACCTCCGTTCTCTCTACCTCCAAGTGACCCGCTCCGGCCTTACGGTTGGCCGGGTGCGAAGAGTTCTCGCGACGTCGGGATCGTTTCATTGATCTACGTTCTTGCAGCCTACTCGATCACCCTCTGCACCCTGGCACTCTACGGGGTCCTCATGCAGCATCGAGCACGCGTCTACGTGCAAGATCAGTCGCTCCTGCAGGTCTCTGTGCATCCCGGGGTTCTCGACAGTGGTCGACGCGGAGTCAATCTGGGCGCGGCACTGCTCACGCCTTTTTGGATGTGGGAGCATGGGATGCGGCCGGCCGGCGCAGTTCTATTCGTACTGTGTCTGGCGATCGTACCGCTCTACCAGCGCGAACTCTGGGTGCCGCTCCTCTTCGTCGCGATCCTTCCGCTGGCGGCCGGGACCGCTCTCGCATTCGTCGGCAATCGAATCGCAGTGAACCATAGAGTGGCGGAAACAGGGGCTGAATTTTCGGCGAGTCAGCTGCCCTGGTCGATCGCGGGAATCATTCTCTTCACGATCGTGCTGCCCTGGCTCTGGTATTTCTCGAACGCGACGGCCTGAATTCGATTCTGATCGACTCATCGGAGTTGATGACTCATCGAAGTCGACGACTAATCAAAGTTTACGACGTCTGCTACCGCCTTCAGCACGGCCTCGTGGATCGGGCCGTTCGTGGCGATCACTCCGGAATTGTTTTCGAGCATTCGGCCATGGCCGTAGTCGAGCGAGAATCCTCGCGCATCCGTCACTCTGCCTCCCGCTTCTTCTACCACGATCATGCCGGCGGCGTGGTCCCAGATCTTTTCGCGGTATTCCTTGCTCGTCGGCAGTCGCAAATAGATCTGCGCATCGCCCTGCGCGACGATCGCGTATTTAGCCTGGCTGTCGACGCGAACGGGATCCTCGGTGATTTCGAGGACCGCTGCGATATCCGCACTCTGTCCCTGATCGCTATGGCCGGACTCGACCGACTCGCAGAAGCGGGCGGCAGCCGTCGACGTGATGTCGCTGACGGAAATGCGAGTCGCGCCGTCCCGTCCCGATCCCATGAGGGGCCGGACCTCGGCACCCTGTCCGCGAACGGCGGTGAGCAGACAGCCTTGCTTTCCGTCCGGGCCGGGAAGATTCGGACAACCGAGGACGCCTAGCACGACGCGTCCGTTTTCAATCAATCCCAATGCGATCGCATATTGTTCGCCACGAAGAAAGCCTTTCGTGCCATCGATCGGATCGAGCGTCCAATACCGTTCGATCGAGTCATCGGGGTCGACGCCTCCGAGATCGATCCAGTCGAGAGCCTGGTCCGTGCTGACTTCGGCCCCCCGCGCGTTTCGGAGATGCAGGACGACCTTCTCTCGGGTCGCCTCCGCTCCGGCTTCTCGCAATTCCGCCGCGTTCTCCTCGCCCACGACCTCGGCGATCTTCGAGTATTCGGCCAGCGAGGAACAGACGAGCGCCTGGGAGGCGAAGTCGGCAACCGTGACCGGACTCCGATCCTTCTTTTCGAGCGTTGCGGCGCTGACCAGGTTCTTCTGAACGCTCTGGCAGACGTCGGCGGCGTCGCGGACAGCGACGACGGCAGCCTCGAGCTCACTGGCAAAATCGATTTTCGACACGATGACCTCTCGGTGGCGCTGGGGCCGACCCTCTGGAGATAAGCGCGCAGCCCCGCGAGGGTCGCTCCCTCAGACTCCTGGTTCTCGGCGCGCCGACCATAGCGAAGTCGATCCGTTCGGCGATCTGACGGGCCATCGGCCCGCGGTGGCGGAAGAATATCTGACTACAGCGGAAGGAAAGTTCCGTCACGGGCGGATGAGTGGGCATTTGATCTGCCTTCATATTCGGGCAAGCGATGAGCAGACAACTCTGCAGTCAGCGGCGGTGTCAGGATTTGTTGAGACTGCGCTTCTTCCTATTCGACGCGCCCCGGTCTGCGGCTCGTTCCTTGCATCGTTCAACGTGCGGCTCGGCGTTTTCGAGTTCGACGAGGAGGTGACATGCCGTTACGCCTCGGCACCTTCAATGTCTGGGGTCTTCCCGAAGCTTTCGCGGATGATGTGTCTTCCCGCATGCGCGGATTGGCGGCTCGGCTACCCGGACTCGATCTCGATGTCCTTTTCATCCAAGAGGCCTGGACCGACGAAGTTCGAGAAACGCTTCGCGAGGCCGCTCTCGTCGCCGATTTCGAAGTCGCAGAAGGCAGCCCGTCCAGTGGCGGGCTGATGGTCTTTTCCAGACTCCCAATTCGCTCCAGCCGATTCGAGAGCTTCCACTTTCGCGGCGATCCGGAAAAGCTGGCTCAAGGTGAGTTTCTGGGGGGCAAGGGCTTCCAGACCGTGGAACTCAAACGCGGGGCCGAAACGCTCTCGATCATCAACACTCATCTGCATGCACGATATCGGCGATCACGCCCGCAGTTGAACAGCGCCGTTCGCACCGCTCAGCTGTTGCAGATCATCGGCGCTCTAGAGGGCCTGGACGGTACGGTCGTCGTCGGTGGCGATTTCAACTGCACGCGAACCGATCTGGAATACCGGGTCTTCAGCGGACTGACGCGATCAGCCGAATTGGGCGACGGTCGCTCGCATCCGACCTTGTCGAAGACCAACTACTACAAGCGCCATCGCAGCGGAGCCGACAAACGCATCGACTATCTCTTCGTTCGTCCCGGGGCCGACTTGAAAAGTACGACGACGAGCTCGGCCACTCTCTTTGCAGAACCGGAGAGAATTCGTCTCCGCGATCGGTCTCTCTCGGATCATTTCGGATTTCGCGCCAGTTTCGAATTGAATCCGATTCTGACGGGCGAGAGAGTCAGTCGCTCGGCGATTTTCGATCCCGAGATCTTCGACCTCGCGCGGAGTCTTCTGCGAATCGGACAGGACGAAGCGGATCGACGTGAGCGAGCGCATTTCCAATCAGCCGGGAGCTGGGCCCTCGCGGCGATCGTGGCTGCGGGCGTTCGGCGGCATCCGCAGGTCGGTCGCCGCCGCTTCCTGCGCTCCGGGGCGAGCCTGCTCGCGGCCGCAGCGCTGATGCCGACCGTCGGATACGGGACGCTTGCTCGGCTGGACTCGGACTATAAACGCGAAGCTTTCGACGATGCCCACGAGATCCTCGTCCAGCTCGAGGCGCGTCCGCGCGGCGGCACCGCCTAGCCGGCACCCCGAGTACACGAGAATCGATCCAGATACTCCCTTCCACCGACCTGACCACGAGAAGCTTCCGCTTCGGCGTAGGCTCGATGCGTCATGAGTCGTGAGTGGTACTTTCCAAGGCGCCATGGCCGAGTCTTCAGATAGCGTCGATCGAGAAGGGGAATCCCGACGGCCTCGCATCTGGCTCATCGTCGGCGAGAAGCCCGGCGACAACGCGCAGATTCTCAATCTCGCAGAAGCCACAGGCTGGGATTTCGAAGCCAAGAAGATTTTCGTGAAAAGCCAATGGGTGACGGGGAAGCCCCGGGTGAGACCCACCCTCGACCATATCGACCTCGGCCGCTCCGATTCTCTCGAAGCGCCGTGGCCAGATCTGGTCATGACGGCGGGCCGGCGACTGTCTTGTGTCGGGCTCTTCATCAAGAAGGCGAGTGCTGGGCGAACACGGCTCGTGATGATTGGCAAGCCTCGTCGCATGCTCGATTCCGTGGACCTGATTGTCGTAGCCGCGCAGTATGCGCTGCCGCCAGCGCCTAACGTGGCCTATCACGAACTCCCCTTGATGCAGGTTGACCCCGTACTTATCGAGAGTGCGAGAAAGCTGTGGGAGTCGCGTCTGGCGCAGATGCCCCGCCCCCTGACGGCGTTGATGATCGGGGGACCGACCGGAGGGCTTCTTTTCGACCTGGTGACGGCGGAAGATCTCCTCGACAAGACGCTCGAGACCGTTCGAGAAAGCGGGGGCTCACTCTACGTGACGACGAGTCGTCGCACACCGCCCGAAGTCACCCGCATGCTCGAGCGCCGATGTCCTCCGTCCGCGAAACTCTTTCGATTCGATCCGCACGCGACTCCGAACGAGAACCCCTATCACGGGCTGCTCGCGTCGGCGGATCGATTCGTCGTCACGACCGACAGTGCATCCATGATGGTTGAAGTGGCCAGACTCGGTCGCTCGCTGGCGATCTATCCTCTCGAGGCGCAGATCAATTTCCTCGAGCGCGCGCTCGCGGCGCTCGGTGTCCTACGTCCGCTCTCGCCCCGGTCGGAACCCCATCCGGCAGGCGGCTTTCGGGCACGCAGTCTGTATCGCCTGGGACGGCCTGTCCATTCACGAGATCTCTCGGCGATCCCGCGGCTTCTCGTCGAGAAGGGTCTGGCGAGCTGGCTCGGCGACGAATGGGTTCATGCAGCTCCCTTCGTGGATCAAGAGCTCGATCGGATCGCGACGAGAATTCGCGCTTTGATCAAAACGCCTCGAGAAAGCTAGCAGAAGCCTGATCCAATTCTCCGCTCTGTACCGCACGCGTCCTCTTGCGTTTGTGATAATCTCTTCGCGCGTTCATCGGTGGCAAGTCAAGGCCCGGAGGATTGCGCGATGAGTTCCCCTGATCGACCGACCGTTTTCATCCATACCAACCACCGACAGATGCTCGGCGCGCTGGTCTCCCGATATTCGATGAAGCGCAATGCCCGGAACCCGGACGAGTTCGATGTTCGTCTGATCGATCACGCCGATCATGAATTCTTCCAGCGATATGAAGGACGCGAGTATTTGCGCGATGGCGCGGCTCGCGTTTGGCGAAACGACGATCTGCAATCCTTCACCCCGCTTCGTTTCATGCCTCCCGAACTCATGGGCTATCAGGGGCGCGCGGTCGTGACCGACCCGGACGTGTTCGCGGTCGGCGACGTGATGGAGCTACTGACTCGCGACATGCACGGCAAGTCGATCGTTTGTCGCGCGCGGTCCGGGGCCAAGAGGATCGAGGGTGTTCTCGCCACCAGCGTCATGCTGCTCGACTGTGCCAAACTCGAACATTGGAAATGCCAGGAGCAATTCGATCAGCTCTTCGAGCGGACCTTCGATTATGCCGATTGGATCGGCCTCAAGAAGGAAGATCGATCGAAGATCGGGCTCTTCGAGAATGAATGGAATGACTTCGATCGCTTGAGCGAAAAAACCAAGTTGATTCACAACACGAAGCGCAGGACCCAGCCCTGGAAGGCGGGACTGCCAGCTGACTATGTTCCCGCGGAGAAATATCGAATCTTCCCGCCCATTCGCTGGGTGCTCCGGGCGCGTCGGAAGATGTTCGGGGACTATGCCTTCGTACCCGACTACAAAGCCCATCCGGACCAGAAACAAGAAGACTTCTTCTTCGGTCTACTCCGCGAATGTGTCGACCAGCGAATCGTCAGTGAAGAGTTTCTTCGCGACGAGATGGAGAAGAACCACGTGCGACACGATGTCTTCGAAGTCCTGGACCGCGTCGCTCCGCTCGCGGCCTGACGCGCCGATCCGCGGTGACGTCCCTATGAATCGGTCGGGTAGGCGGCCCCCGAAGTCGTTTCGTTTGAGCCATCGAAGAGTTCCTGCACACGCGCGACCGCGCGCCGCATATCCTCGAGCGGACGCGACTCCAGCTTCGGGCGGCCATCGCCGAGCCAGATGGCGCGATCGGAATCGATCAGGAGCTGCTGCACGATTCGGATATCGCGGGTGAGACGCCTGGGACCGAGGCGCATCGTCAATCGATAGACATGCGCCTTGAGATGCCAACGGTTCAATCCGATTCCAGTCGCATCTTCTTCATCGCTGGTGCTCGCCAGACCCGACACCCCATCCAGCCAGGGATTGTGTTTCATCGAGGTTCGACCTTCGCCGGTATCGAAGAGGTAGACGGCCCGGCCGGTCACACAAGCCTCGGCCATCATCGAAACGCTATCGGCCGTGACGATTACATGATCCGCCAGCCCAAGAAACGCGAAGAAAGGATTG
>Ga0310120_10002898_pt1 | contig 12377 bp, 12 predicted proteins | sample CB27_AW_983_MG_FD_203506 | JGI IMG/M metagenome (GOLD analysis project Ga0310120, IMG submission 203506) | Marine microbial communities from Western Arctic Ocean, Canada - CB27_AW_983 | ecosystem: Environmental > Aquatic > Marine > Oceanic | place: Canada: Western Arctic Ocean | collected... | reverse complement strand
CTTCGGGGTCACGAGGTCGTTAGTTGTAATAATTTCAAAGAAGCAATTTGCTCCATCGAAGCGTCGACACCGCAGCTTGTGTTGGCCGACCTTCGACTCGAGGGCGGCGGTGGATTCGAGTTACTCGATCGAATACAAGCGAGGGGACGGGCTTCCGTCGTCATCTTGACGACGAGTCTTGGAAGCATCGAGAGCGCGGTCGAAGCGATCCAGCGCGGTGCGCTCAACTACCTCCGGAAACCCATTGAGATGAGTGAGTTGGTCCGGGTGGTCGAAGAGGGGTTGTCGAAAGTCGGAGTCCGTGCGCCGATCGTCGAGACTACGACGGAAGCCGATGACCTGAGTCTGTTGACTGGGATTGTCGGAGGTTCGCGAGTGATGGACGACCTTCACCGGTTGGTTGAGAAGGTCGCAGCCACAGATAGCTCGGTGCTGATTACTGGCGAGACCGGAGTTGGCAAGGAACTCGTCGGCCGTGCGATTCATCGACTTTCTCGAAGGTCCGGTCGCGTGTTTTGCGCGGTCAACTCGGCGGCCTTCCCTGAGGCGCTACTCGAAAGTGAACTGTTTGGACATCGACGTGGCGCATTTACCGGCGCCACCGAAAACAAGAAGGGGCTTTTCGAGTTCGCGCATGAGGGGACCGTCTTCCTCGACGAGGTGGCAGAAATGCCGCTCTCGATGCAAGTCAAGCTGCTTCGATTCCTACAGACCGGCGAGGTTCGATCGGTGGGCGAAGAGTCCTCCCGATATGTGGATGTTCGACTCGTTGCGGCAACGAACAAGATTCTTGAACAGGAAGTCGCAAGCGGAGCGTTTCGTGAGGATCTCTACTACCGCCTTGCGGTCATTCCGATTCACGTTCCGGCCCTTCGCGATCGTCCGGAAGATGTCCGCTCCCTCGCCGAGCACTTTCTGTTGAAGTTCTCCGATCGCGCGGGAAAGAATGTCCAGGGTATTACGGCGCACGCGATGGATCTACTCTCGAATTATGCATGGCCGGGCAATGTGCGCCAGCTCGAGAATTCTATCGAGAGAGGCGTCGCGCTTTGTCAGGGCACGGAAATTTCAGTCGAGGATCTGCCTGTGCGTGTCCGAGAGGAGTCCCTGGTTCGTGAAGGCGAGGCCATTCAGAGCCTCCAAGTAATGGAGCGGACGCATATCCTGAATACGCTGGAACAAGTGAACTGGAATCGTAAGCGCGCGGCGGCGCTCTTGCAGATTTCTACGACCACGCTCTGGCGACGTCTCAAAGAATTCGGAATCGAGATGGACGGGTCGCGGCGAGTCGCGATCGCGCCAACGATGCAGCGATAGCCCCGGTGGCAGTCGCCCGTAAACCAAAGTCGGACCGGATCGAACTGGTGGAATCGGCTGCATGATTGCGGACTCGGCATAGCGAGGCAAATGGAGAACAACGATGGCGAAGGACAAGGAACAAGAAGAGGAATCCAAGAGCGAGGGCGGCGGTAAGGGCGGACTGGCCATGATCATCGTGGCTGCCCTCATCTCGTTGTGATTGGGAGCGGGTGGAGCTTTCTTCTTCGCGAGTTCGCAGGTTTAGCCTTCGCCTCCAACAGCCAGCATGGCGGCCGCCGACTTCGTGGATCAGGACGGTTTCTCGCCCGGCACCCTGAGTGCACTCGAGATCGACACGAACGGGTTTCTCAATGGCGTCTTTTTGAATGGTGTAACGACGTCACTTGCGCAAGTTGTGCTGGCCAACTTCGGCAATGTCGAGGGATTGACCGAGATCGGTGGAAGTCGCCTGATCGAGTCCGTCCAATCGGGCGCCCCCGTCATCGCCGGAGCGAACACCGGCAACCTGGGAAGCATTGGTGCCAGCTCGCTCGAAAAATCGAACGTCGACCTCGCCGTACAATTCGCCGCCCTGATCGTTGCCCAGCGCGCCTTCCAGGCGGATACGCGAACGGTTTCGGTCGCGAATGAATTGCGGGCAAACCTGGTTGTGCTCGGTCAATAGTCTCGCTGAGCAGTCGAGTCTCGCGCTTCGGTCGAGTCCATGATCCGACGCGTGTGGCGGCTCGCCTGACTCTCGGAGTCCGTGGTATCGTCCGCCTCGAAATTGGGGGATGAATCTTGGTTGGGCAGCTTCGATCCGTTGGAACGCTCACGATCTTTCTGATTCTGCTTTGCTCGCCGCAGGCTCTGGCGGATCGATCCTCACAGTCTTCGACCGCGAATGCCTCGCCGGATCGCTTCGATCGCGTCGTGCTCGACGCCGGGCACGGCGGTCATGACGAAGGTGCGACGGGCCCGTCCGGACTGCAGGAGAAGGATGTCGTCCTCGACGTGGCGAAGTTGCTGGCCGGAAGACTGCGCCAGCGCGGCGTGCAGGTCGTGATGACCCGCGCCTCGGATGAATTTCTCTCACTCGAGCAGCGGACGGCCGTCGCCAATGACGCCGATGCCGACCTCTTTCTCTCGATTCACGCGAATGCGTCCTCGAGTCGCAAGCCACAGGGAATCGAGACCTATTTCGCTTCACTCGACGCGACGGATGAAGACGCTCGAGCGACGGCCGAACGGGAAAACAGCGCTTTTGGTGCGGCCGCACCGGACTTCGGTCGCGCCGATCCGCTGGCAGCGATCCTCGGTGACCTGATCGAGAGTCAACATCTTCAGGAGTCGAGCGAGTTTGCGAAGATCGCTCAGTCGCAACTCTCGAAGGTCGGTCGGGCGCCGTCTCGGGGTGTCAAGCAAGCGCCCTTTGTCGTGTTGATGGGCGTGCAGATGCCGGCCTCTCTGGTCGAGATCGGTTTTCTGACCAATCCCGACGATGAGAAGGGTCTCCGCCGAAAACAGCAGCGCGAAGACCTCGCTGAGGCGCTGGCGGATGCGGTGATGGTCTTTGCCAAGCGGTACGATGCACGCCGCGGCGTGCGCGCGACCCTCGAGCGCGCTACTTCAAGAACCAAATAGAACGACATCCGTCGGATCGTGGCGAGCCGCCAGCAAGCGATCCGGTGATCGACGACGGGGAATATCATGCGCAGCGATGGACGACTGGCCGACGAGCTTCGGCCACTCGAATTCCAGATCGACTTTACGCAGCAGCCGCTCGGATCCGTGCTCTGCACGATGGGTCTGACGAAGGTGCTCTGCACGGTCTCCGAAGAACTCTCCGTGCCGAGGTGGCTGCGCGGCAGCGGCAAGGGTTGGTTGACCGCAGAGTATTCGATGTTGCCCGCGGCAACAGACCGCCGAACCGATCGCGAGGCGAGTCGTGGAAAGCTCTCGGGTCGGACCATGGAGATCCAGCGCTTGATCGGGCGGAGTCTACGCGCGGTCGTGCCGCTCGAAAGCCTGGGGGAGCGCACACTGTGGGTCGATTGCGATGTCTTGGAGGCCGACGGCGGAACCCGCACGGCGTCGATCAGCGGGGCCTTCGTGTCGCTCGCGGTGGCACTCGCGCGGCTCGACCGACGCGGTGTGCTGGAAGGCCCGCCGCTGCGTGATCAACTGGCGGCGATTTCGGTCGGTGTGATCGGCGGCCAACCGATGCTCGATCTACCCTACGAAGAAGATTCGCGAGCCGAAGTCGACATGAATGTGGTGGCAACGGGGGCTGGGCGTTTCGTGGAAGTTCAGGGCACGGGTGAAGACGGGACCTTCGACCGCAAGGAGCTCGACCAATTGCTCGACCTGGCGCTCGGAGGAATTCAGACGATCGTCGAGCGCCAGAAGAGCGCGGTCGAAGAGGCAGGCTATTCAATGGCGCGGCTGATCGACCCGAACCCGTAGGCGCCGTCGGCTTGTCGCGATTGGGGTGTCGCCGGTCTCCAACCGTCCAACTGGCGAACTGAAAAGCGGGCAGCCGAATCATGACGATTGCAGCGAGAAAACTGGTCGTGGCGACTGGCAACGCGCACAAGACCCGCGAGATTGCTCGGATCCTCGGGCGATTCGAGGTGAGTTCGCTTGTCAATCATCCGCCCGTCGAATTCCCGGCGGAGGGCGGTGACTACTTCGACAATGCTCGCGTCAAGGCGATCGTCGCGGCTCGAGCGATCGGGACGGTCTGTGTCGCCGATGACTCTGGTCTCGAAGTTGCCGCCCTCGGCGGCGCGCCCGGAGCCTATTCGGCCCGCTATGGTGGCGCCGGTCTCGACGATCGCGGCCGACTCGAAGCGCTCTTGACTGCGCTGCAGTCCTTCCCGACGCCGCGCGAAGCCCGTTTTTTTTGCGCGGCCGCCGTCGCCCTGCCGGATGGTCGATGCCAGGTTACGGAAGGGGTCTGTGAAGGGCAGATCCTGATGCAGGCGAAGGGGGACGGTGGATTCGGATATGACCCGATCTTCTTGCCGGAGGGGCAGGTCCGCGTCATGGCAGAGCTGGCGGACGTCGAGAAGGACGGCCTCTCCCATCGCGGCCGCGCCTTTCGGGCACTCGAGCCGGCGATCGAACAGTTGTTGGCGGGTTGGCGGGAATGAAAGGTTCGGCGGATGCGCTGGGCGCGGCGCTAGACCTCGAGTGAGTCCATGCGATTGGCAATGAACTCGTGCAGCGATTGGCGAGTCGGCTCCGCCACGTTCTCGAATTGAACACCCATGCCGAGCGGGAGATTGGAGCGCTGCAGGTTTCCGGGTACGTTCGAGAAGACGACGATGCCCTCGAGGTCGAAGCTGCGATGATCGAGAACGAAGATCATCCGGAGGCGAGCGCCTTCCATGCTCGCGCGCGACGACTCGATGAAACAACCGCCGTCTGAAATGCTGTAGAGCGAGCCTTCCTTTTCGCGCCTCGGGACCAGGATACGGACCGGAGTATGTGTGGGAGCTCGTCGTGAGCCACGGACGATGCCCTGCTTCTCAGCAGAAATGAGACGATTGACCTGGAAGCGCAGCACGCCGGCGTCGTAGCCATCCCCAGAGTGAGAGAAACACGCCGGCCCTGCTGGGTGTCTATCCGTTGGCCGTTCTTCTGCGCCGACTTCGCGGCTGATCTCGACAGTCCTTGGTCGGAACCCTACGGTGAGCAGCGATGACCGAGACACAGACACGACTCTTGTTGATTCGACACGGACAAACGCCCTGGAACGCCGACGGCCGTTGGCAGGGACATGGTGATCCCAGTCTGACGGAAGAAGGCCTCGCCCAGGCAGGTCGACTCGCGCACTCGCTCGACCAGGACCGACAGCACCGCTGGACTCGAGTGATTTCGAGCGATCTGGCGAGGGCGCGAGAAACGGCAGCGCCCCTCGCCGAGCGCCTCGGTCTCGAGATCGAATACGACCGACGATTGCGAGAGCTCGACGTGGGCACGTGGTCGGGTCTGACGCGGGATGAGATCGAGCGTCGCGATCCCGAGACCCTGCGTCGCTTCGAACTGGGGGAACCCCTGATTCGCCCGGGCAGCGGCGAGTCCAGAGTGGAGATACGAGAGCGCACCCATGAACTCGTCAGTGATCTCGCGAAGCGATGTGCCGGCGAACGCGTGATCATCGTGACGCATCTGGGTGTCATTCGTTCGCTCGTACCGGGGGCCGTTCCGAGCAACGCCGGGCAGGTCGAAGTGATCGCCGAAGAGCTGGCGGCACGGCCCATCGACCGTACCCGCCGACCGGAAGACGGCGCGCTCTAGTCCCGATTCACGAATCGGCTTCGTCAGGCGTCGACACTGGAGGTCTTGCTGAGAGTTCGGAAGCCTTCGAGCAGGATCCAGATGTCGAGCGCCAGGATCACGGTTCCACTCAGACTGAGGAGCCAGAGTTCTTCGAAATTCGCGTAGTAGTCGAAGAGATTCCCGACCATCGCCCAGGCCGTCACCGCCGAAACCGCGATCATGGGAATCAGCGTGTAGAGATAGGGTCGACCGTTTCGCTTCAACCAGATCGAAACGATCAGCAAGGTCACGCCCGCGACGAGTTGATTGGTCGTTCCGAAGAGAGGCCAGAGTGCGAGTCCGCCCTGACCCCCGCCTTGAGTGATGGCGAGAATCAAAGCGGCGCCGGCGCCGAGCGCGCCTGCCAGGTATCGATTCGCCAGCGGCTTGATGTCATAGGCTTCGGAGAGTTCGGCAAGCACCAGGCGCTGGATTCGCGCGCCGGTATCGAGAGAAGTCGCGGCAAACGCGATCACCATGACGGCCATGAAGGTCCGCGCGGTTTCGAAGGGAATCCCCAGCGCAGCGACGAAGCTCGCCCCGCCGCTCACGAAGGCGTCGAGTTTCGCAGCCAGGCCGTTGGCGGCGCCCCAACTCGAATAGTGGCTCCACCATTCGGCCGAGTCGGAGAAGCCGGCGGTCGCGGCGAGCACCGCCATCAACCCAAGAAATCCTTCGGCAAGCATGGCCCCGTACCCGATCGGGCGGGCATCGGTCATCTTCGAGAGTTGCTTCGAAGTCGTTCCCGAAGCGACCAGGCCGTGGAATCCCGAGATCGCGCCACAGGCGATCGTGACGAAGAGAAATGGGATCAGCGACGGCGCACCTTCCGGTTCGAGGTTGAAGGCGGGGGCGACGACTTCGGGCTGCAGGACGAGGAGACCCGCGGAGAGGACGGCGAGTCCGGTCAGGAGTTGATGGGAGTTGATGTAGTCGCGTGGTTGAAGCAGAAGCCACACCGGCATGACCGAGGCGACGAAGGAGTAGCCCAGAAGCAAACAGACCCAGGTCGTAATCGAGAGCGATGTGATGAATGGAAAGGCTGCTGCCACTGACTCGCCATAGTAGATCGCGATCAGCAGGCCGACATAACAAACGAGTGAAGGAACGAACATCGGCATTCCGCGGCGATAGACCAGCCACCCGAGCGCCATCGCGACCAGGATCTGTACGTTGATCGGGAAGATGGAACTCGGCGTCGACTTGAAAAGAGTCGCGATGATGTAGGCGAAGACGGCGAGAACCACCCAGATCAGAAGCGAGATGATGATCAGGAAGAGTATTCGGACGCGTGGACCGACGACGCTTCCTGCGACGTCGCCGATCGATCGGCCGCGATGGCGGGCACTGATTACGAGCGCAGAAAAATCGTGGGCGGCCCCCATGAAGACGGTTCCGATGCAAACCCAGAGAAGGGCGGGTACCCATCCCCAGATGACCGCGATGGCGGGACCCACGATCGGCGCGGCGCCCGCGATCGAAGCGAAATGATGGCCCCATAGAACATGGAGTCGCGTCGGCACGTAGTCGACGCCGTCCTCGAGTTCGCGAGCGGGGACGGGTTCATCGGTGCGGAGCATGAAGACGCGACGCGAGAGAAAGCCCGAATAGAAATGATATCCGACGGCGAAGGCGACGAAGACGATGGCAGCGAGCAGGGCGGCGTTCACTCGGGGTCTCCCAGGCGAGTTGTCCACGCCACGGTATCAGACCGCGACCCCGTTTTCTTTGAGCGCGCCTATTCAGACGTTTCGATTTGATCGTCTCCGCGCAGGCGGCGCGAGATGATCAGCACGCCGATGACGGCGATCAATCCGCCAGATACATCGAGCAGGATGTCGTAGGGGCTGCCGGTTCGCACGGGTGAGAAGGCCTGGCGTGCCTCATCGGCGCTGGCCAGCGATGTGACGATGAAGAGCGCGATCCAGCCTGCGGTGGCGAATTGGGTATTTCGAGCGGCAAGCAGGGCCGCACGAAACGTGAGCAGTGCGAGAATCGCGTACTCGATGAAATGGGCTGATTTGCGAATCGCCACTAAGATCCGGTAGCGGGTCCGGTAGTCGAGATCGCCGGTCAGCCAGTCGAGCCACGGAAAGATCGCGTCGTTCGTTTCGGAAAACAAAACCGAATCCCCACCCAGGATCCAGATCAGTGCGCCCCAACACAGCACCGACGTCCAGGCGAGAGCGGCGCGATACTTGGAAAATTTCGCAACGGGCGCCCCGGGTTCTGGGGACTCATCGGGCGTCAAATCTTGCCTCTTCGAAAGGTTGCCGGCACAGTAGAGTAGCTCTCCCTTTCGCCCGCTTGGGCCAGTAGCTTATCGGGATGCGCACTCTTCGAATCGGTCTGGTCTACGAAACATTTGAGACCTATCCGCGGCGCTCGGGTGACCCCGTCGACGCCCACGTCGAGTTCGAGCCAGAATCGACCCTCGAAGCCCTCGAAGAGGCGATCCTTCAGCTCGGGCACCGGCCTGTTTGCCTGGGCTCGCCGCTCGATCTGGTCGCGCGACTGGCTCCGGGCACAGCTCCCCCAAAATCCCTGGGCCTCGACGTGGATGTCGCGTTCAATCTCGCCGAAGGGTTCGGGGGGCGGAACCGGGAGGCCTGGGCGCCCGTGCTCCTCGAAATAGCAGGCGTCCCCACGATCGGATCCGATGCCCTGTCGTTGTCCCTTTCGCTCGACAAGGCCTGGACCAACCGCACGATGGCGGCGGCCGGCATTCCGGTGGCTGCGCAGACCTCGGTGGCGCAGGCGAGCGAAGTGCAAAAGCTCGAATTGCCCGCTCCTTTCCCTCTCTTCGTGAAGCCACGCTGGGAGGGAACGGCCAAGGGAATTCGTGCTTCGTCCCGGGTCGACTCCAGGGCAGCGCTCGCTTGCGAGGTCGAGCGGATCGTTTCGGACTACCGTCAACCGGCGCTGGTCGAAGCCTTCATCTCCGGTGCCGAGTACACCGTGACGCTGATCGGCAACGACCCGCCACGGGCTCTTCCCGCGCTGCAGCGTGCGCTCGAACGCGAAACGGGGATTGGACTTCATGCGCTCGAGGGTCCGGGCGGGGTGGAGTGTCGGACATCGCGCGGGGACGCACTCGATCACGGGACTCCGGGCATCCTGACAGCCGAATTGGAAGCGTGTCTGGCCGAGCGAGCGATCCATGCCTTTGAGACGCTCGACTGCCGAGACTTCGCTCGCGTCGATTTCAGGCTCGACGCGGCGGGCGATCCGATCTTTCTGGAGATCAATCCACTGCCGACCTTTGCGGTGGACGGCAGCTTCGCCATTCTCGCGGAACTCGAGGGATGTTCGCTTTCTGAGATGTTGGGTCGATGTGTGCAGGCCGGCCTCGATCGGCTGGCAATCGAAGTCCAACGGGAGCGCGGTCGAGGGCTCGAGCCTTCGAAGGGACGGGATTCCGGTGAGTGAGGGGACTCTCATGGACGGGCGCATGGACGGACGCGATGTGAACCCGGGTTGGCCGCTGCGGCCCACGATCGTACCGGCCGGGATCGCCGTGGCGGATTGGCAGGATTGGCGTTGGCAGATGCGTCATCGGATTCGGACCGTCGAAGCGCTACGCGAGTGGATCGACCCGACCCCCGAGGAGGTCTCGGCCATTTGCGCTTTGGCAAAACGATTCCGCTTCGTGATCACACCTTATTTCGCATCGCTGATGGATCCGAACGATCCGAACTGTCCGATTCGCAGGCAGGTCGTTCCGAAAATGGCCGAGCGACTCGACCCGGCCGGCCTCACCGATCCCCTCGACGAAGTCGCGCACTCGCCGGTCAAGAACGTGATTCGCGTCTATCGTGATCGCATCGCTTTTTGCGTGAACAACGAATGCGCACTCTATTGTCGATATTGCCTGCGCAAGCGAATGGTCGGCGATGAAGATTGGGCGATGCAGAAACGTGAACTCGAGATCGGACTCGATTGGATCGCTCGGACACCGGAAATTCGCGATGTCCTTCTCACGGGTGGCGACCCGCTGATCTTCTCGGACCGCCGACTCGAATGGCTGCTCACGAGGTTGCGCGAGATTCCCCACGTCGAGTTGATCCGACTCGGGACGCGACTCCCCGTGACGCTGCCCTTTCGCATCACGGATTCGCTCTGCCAGATGCTCGAGCAATTTCATCCCGTCTGGTTGAATACGCATTTCAACCATCCCGCCGAGCTGACCGCGGAGGCCGCCGAGGCTTGTGATCGCCTTCTGCGGGCGGGAATTCCGGTGGGCAATCAGAGTGTGCTGCTTCGGGGCGTGAACGATTCATTCGAGACCATGAAGAGACTCTGCGAAACGCTCGTTCGCATGCGGGTTCGCCCCTACTACGTCTATCAGGCACAACTGCTCGAAGGCACGGAGCATTTTCGCGTCCCGATCGAGGAGGGCCTGGCCATCTTCAAGGAAATGCGCGGCCGAACGAGCGGCTTTGCGATTCCCCAGTACGTTCTCGACACCCCCCACGGCAAGGTGCCGCTGGACCATCCCTTCGCGAAAGGGCGCGACGGCGACGACTATGTGGTGGAAGCCTGGGATGGTGCGATCTGGCGAGAACCGAATCCTCGATGACGCAGAGGGCGGAAATCCGGGAGACCGCGCGGCGTGAGTGAGTCGGGTCGCGGAATCCTGGGCGCAGCCGGCCTGCTTGCGGGCAGCGTCCTGGTGGCGCGAATTCTCGGCTTCGTTCGCGACGCTCTGTTCGCGAGCCAGGTCGGGATCGGTTCGGCCGGCGACGCCTATTTCGCCGCCTTCATGATCCCCGACATGTTGGGTTATTTCATGGCCGCCGGCGCAGCGGCCATCGCCGTCACACCTCCCTATCTCCGCCGGCTCGAGCGGGAAGGGCCCGAGTCTGCGGCGCGCTTCGCCTCCAATGTCGTTGGCAATGTCGGGTGCTTCGCGATCGCCGCGACCGTTGGCCTCTGGTTTCTCGCAGAACCTCTGCTGCGACTTCAGTTCAGTGCCTTCGATGAAGCCACGCTCGCGCAGACCCTTCGCCTGATGAGAATCGTCTTGCCGGCCCAGGTTTTCTTCCTGACCGGCGGGGTTCTGCGCGGAGTCTTGATGGCGCACGGACGCTTCGGACCCCAGGCGGCCGCCTCCGTCGTCTATAGCGCGATGCCGATCGTCGGTGGGCTGGTGCTGGCCGGCGCGGAGGGTTTCGCATGGGGAACCCTGGTCGGCGCCGTGATCGGACAGTGGGCGATTCCCGTGATCGCGCTGCGACGGCTACCGGGTGCCATCGGCGGCATTCGCGTAAATCCCCTGGCCGCGGATTTTCGCGAGTACGTCTGGCTGGCCCTGCCACTCATGTTAGGCCTGGGGTTGGCCACGGTCGACGAGTGGTACGAGAAGTGGGTCGGCGGGCAGCTCGCCGTCGGGGCGATCGCGGCGATTACCTATGCGCGCAAGCTCATGATGGCCCCGGTGGGCGTCGTGGGCCAGGCGGTCGGCGCTGCACTGCTGCCAACGCTGACGACGCTCTTTCAGCGCGACGACGATGAGCGCTTTGGGGAAGTCCTGACGACGACCCTGCGCGTAACCCTGGGTCTGGGAATGTTGGCGGGTGGAGCGCTGGCGGTCCTCGGGCTACCGATCATTCAATTGCTCTACGAACATGGACGCTTCAGCGCGACCCACTCGAGTGTGGTGGCGGGGTTGCTCGTCATTCTCGCAGCCGCCGTTCCGGGATGGGTCGTACAGCAGGTCGCCGTGCGGGGTTTTTATGCGCGCGGTGAGATGTGGCGCGCCATGATGCTCAGCACGGTGGTCGCTCTCGGCGTCTTTCCGCTTTATCTCTGGGGTAGCCAGAGCGCTGGAATTCGAGGTCTGGCGATGGCTTCGGCCTTCGCCATCAGCTTGAATGCTCTTATCACCTTGATTTGGCTGCGCTTGCGGACTGGCACACCCGACCTGATGAGGCTCGCGGAGACCCTCGTTCGAACCGGCGCAATCACGCTCGTTGCCGTCACGGCCTCGGCGGCCGGGCTCCATTGGTTGGGAGAAGGAAACGCGAGCCCGATCTCTTCGCTTCTCCTGGGCGGGAGCGTCTATGGAGTCGTGACCATTGCTGGAACCGCGGCCTTTGGAGACGCGCCGCTGCGCGAGGCACTGGTTCGGGTCGTCGCCAGGGTTCGAGCGCGCGCGTGATCCGAATTCCTAACTGATCATCGCCTCGGTAAACGATCCAACGACGGCCAGGACGGCGAAGGCGATGATCCACGCGAGGCCTTCTCGTTCGGTGCTCTTGGCGATCTGTCGTTGGGTGAGTATGACGCCCGTGAAGACCCCGAGGATCGCGAAGTTTCGCGCGAGCAACGGGAAGTATGAAGCGCTCGAGATGCCTCCGGTTTCGAGTTGCGCACCGAATGTCAGCGCGAGGACCACGACACCCCAGAAGAGCCACGGGCGTAGCTTGGCGGGCAAGACACGAAGCAGAGCGCGTGACCATGCTGGCCCGGACTCTGCGGAGGAGTCGGTCGTGTCCTGTTCGGCTCGCTCGAAGCGTTCGAGTCGCTCGATCTCCTTTGGCGTCGCGTCGGCTGCATAGGGACCGAGTTGACATCGTCGCAATTCCTGGATTGCGCTCTTGATGAACTCGTCGTTGTTGACCATCACCATGTCCACCAGACCGACATAGCCCTCGGGCAGGATCGGCGCCTCATCGCATACGCGCAGTTGTTGGTAGGGGCGGGCGGGATAGGCGTGATGATCCGCGTGACGCGACAACCCTGTGAGTCCG
>Ga0310120_10002896_pt1 | contig 12380 bp, 11 predicted proteins | sample CB27_AW_983_MG_FD_203506 | JGI IMG/M metagenome (GOLD analysis project Ga0310120, IMG submission 203506) | Marine microbial communities from Western Arctic Ocean, Canada - CB27_AW_983 | ecosystem: Environmental > Aquatic > Marine > Oceanic | place: Canada: Western Arctic Ocean | collected... | reverse complement strand
TTGATTTGGCCGCGGAATTTCAAATATTCACGCACCCGCATGTCCCGGTAGAGCGGAACGGACTCGGGCAGGTAGCCAATCCGCCGCCGCGCATCCACGGATTTGCGAAAGACATCGAAGCCATCGACGGAGGCCGCTCCGCTGGATGGCGGCAGAAATCCGGTCAACATCCGAAGGGTCGTGGTTTTCCCCGCGCCATTCGGTCCCAGAAATCCGACCACCTCGCCTTTTCCCACTTTGAAGGCAGCATTCGCCACCGCCGTGTGTCGACCAAAACGCTTGGTGAGGTTTTCAACCTTGATCATTTTGAACAGAGATCGGGTCCAGAGCGCTTGGGCGATTGACTCCGCGGGTAGGTGCTCTTAAGTAAAGCGAATTGCTGCCGACACCAAGGAAGAAAACCTCTTCGATTGATGGCCGGGGGCGATTGCCAGTGCACAATGAATTCCTCTGTCTCCGCACGATTGAGTGCTGATTTGCTCGAAGAGAATTACGAGCGGTGGTTGGACGATCCCAGATCGGTCGATCCTGTCTGGTCATCCTTTTTTGATGGGTTTGAACTCGGAGCCACTCAGCTGAATCAGCTGGGGGGAGCGGAGAGCCCTGGCTCGTCCTCTACCCCGGTTGCGCCGGCGCCCCCCATTTCGGGTGCTACCCCCGATGCCGAAGGGTTATCCTTTCGGGGGAGGGTGGTGAGCCTGGTTTACAATTACCGCACCCTCGGGCACACTCAGGCCCACATCAATCCGCTCGACGATGACCCGCCATGCAATCCCCGCCTCGAGCTTCTCAAGTTCGGATTGAATGATGGCGATTTCGAACGGGAGGCCGCGACCCAGTTTTTCCGCAATGGCGAGTCCATGCGCTTGCGCGAGATGGTGGATGCGCTGGAGGCCACCTATTCGGGGCCGATTGGATTCGAGTTCATGCACATCCACAACACGGAAGTGCGGAACTGGATTCGCAAACGGATCGAAGAGCGCGTCATGCGCGCCGAGGCACCGGCGGAGATCCAGGAGAAGACCCTGAGCTGGTTGCTTGAAGCGGAGTTGTTCGAGTCCTTCATCGGGAAGAAGTTTCTGGGGGAAAAGCGCTTCTCGCTCGAAGGGGGCGAAGGAGTGATGGCGATTCTCAATCGCATCCTCGAGTTGTCATCCAGCGCCGGGGTCAAGGAAGTGACGATGGGAATGCCTCACCGGGGCCGCCTCAATGTCCTTGCACAGATTGTGCGCAAGTCCCTGCGCACGATTCTCTACGAGTTCACCCCGAACTACGTTCCCGACCTCGTGGCCGGGGATGGAGATGTGAAGTATCACCTTGGCTACGAGCGGCTGCGTGAGTTTCCCGATGGGGATGTCAGGGTCAGTCTCGCGGCCAATCCCAGTCACTTGGAAGCGGTCAACGCGGTGGTGGAAGGAAAGGCCCGGGCGCGTCAGCGCATGCTTGGGGACGACGGCGAAAAGACGGACCGCAAGCAGGTCCTTCCGCTCCTGATCCATGGAGATGCCGCCTTTGCCGGCCAGGGGTCGGTGGCGGAGGTTCTCAATCTCTCGCAGCTTCCGGGCTATCGAACCGGGGGGTCGATCCACCTCATCGTCAACAATCAGATCGGCTTCACAACCATGCCCGCAGATGCGCGTTCGTCGTCCTACGCGACGGATGTCGCCAAGATGATCGAAGCTCCGATCTTGCACGTGAATGGCGAAAAGCCCATGGAGTTGATTTGGGCTGCGGACTTTGCCTTCGAATTCCGTCAGCGTTTCGGGCGTGATGTCGTGATCGACATGTATTGCTACCGTCGCCAGGGCCACAACGAAAATGACCAGGCGGCCTTCACGCAGCCGCAAATTTATCGCAAAATTGCAGATCGCAAACCAATCGGTCAGCTCTATGCGGACGAGCTGGTCGAAGCAGGGGTGATCACCCGGGACGGTGCGCAGGCGATCCACGATGAGATCTGGAATCGCTTCGAGAATGAGTATGCAGAGATGAAACGCCTGGAGGAAGAGGGGCGTCGCAATGTGTTCAGCGGATCCACTGCGGAAGCCCAGCCCGTGTTTTCTCACGATCCAGTTCTCACCGGAGTGCCTCAAGACATGCTGCAGCACGTTGGCAAGGTGCTCACCACGGTGCCGGAAGGCTTCAAATTGCATCCCACCCTGGCGAAGCGATTCATGCCACGGCGGGTGGAAACCTTGAAGAACGGCGGCCCCTTCGACTGGGCTTTTGCCGAGTCGCTCGCCTGGGGGACGCTGTTGTATGAAGGAAATCCGGTGCGTCTTTCGGGTCAGGATTGCCGTCGCGGGACCTTCAGTCAGCGACACGCGGTCTTCTACGATTACGAAACCCGCAAACGGCATATTCCGCTCCAGAATATCTCGGAGGATCAATCGAAGTTCTGCGTCTACAACAGCCTGCTCTCCGAGGCGGCCGTGCTTGGTTTTGACTATGGCTACTCCCTCGATTGTCCCACCATGCTCATCATGTGGGAGGCTCAGTTTGGGGATTTTGGAAATGGCGCCCAAGTGATCATCGATCAGTTCATCGCCTCGGCCGAGTCCAAGTGGCAGACCCCCAGCAGCATCGTGATGCTTCTTCCGCATGGCTATGAAGGGATGGGGCCGGAGCACAGCAGTGCACGCCTGGAGCGATTTCTGCAACTCTGTGCCGAGCAGAACATGACGGTCGCGAACCTGACCACCCCGGCCCAGTATTTCCACATCCTGAGAAGGCAGAAGCGGCGCTCCTTCCGAAAACCACTCATTCTCATGACGCCCAAAAGTCTCCTCACCCGCCCGGAAGCCGTTTCGCCGGAAGAGGATTTTCTGGAGGGACAATCATTTTGCGAAGTGCTTCCTGATCCCTTCCTTGCTCCCGAACAGTTCGAGAATATCGAGCGGGTGGTCTTTTGTTGTGGCAAGGTCTACTACGACCTCGTTCAGCATCGCAAGGAACAGAAGATTGAGAACACCGCGGTCATTCGCATCGAGCAGCTCTACCCCTTCCATGAAGAGCTCCTCAAGGAGACGATTGCTCCTTTTGAACACGCCACCAAATTTGTCTGGTGCCAGGAAGAGCCTCTCAATATGGGGGCGTGGTCCTATATCTGGCCGCGTCTTCAGGACAGCGTCGATTCCCATCATGTCCGCTATTCCGGACGCAATCGGGCCTCCAGTCCCGCGGCTGGATCCAAGGCCATGCATCTCCGTGAACAAAAGAATTTGGTCGAGAAGGCCTTCTCCGTCTAACAGAATTTATTCATCGAACTCACGTCCATGGCGCACGAAGTCAAGATCCCCGCAGCCGGCGAATCCATCAATTCCGCCACCATCGGCAAGTGGCACAAAGCGAACGGTGACGTGGTCACCAAAGGAGAGCTCCTGGCTTCCATCGAGACCGACAAGGTTTCCACTGAGTTGGAAGCGGAATTGGGGGGAACCTTGAAGATTGTCGTCCCGGAAGGTGAAGAGGTCGCGATTGGAACCGTGGTCGCCGAAATCGAGGAGGGGGCGGAAGTTCCTGCCACGGTCCCGGCTGAGCCCGGGCCCGAGGCGGCGGCCCCAGCGGCGGAGCCACTCCCAGATGCCGGGGGCGGGCCCGACCACCCGGACGAGGAATCCGAGGTGATTGTGATCAAGGTGCCGGCCGCTGGCGAGGCGATCACTTCCGCCACGATCGCGCAATGGCACAAGCGCGAAGGAGCCGGGGTGAGGGAAGGCGAAACCCTGGTCACGCTCGAAACCGACAAGGTTTCCGCCGAGCTCGATGCCGAGGCCGACGGCGTCATCAGCATTCTTTCTCCTGAAGGGAGCGAGGTCTCCATCGGAGCGGTGATTGGCACCATTACGGTGGGGGCGGTGTCCGCTCTCGAGCCTGAAGCCAGCTCACCCGTTCCGCTGCCCGATCCCGCCCCGCCGATGGAGAGCGCTCTCTCCAAGGAGGAGTCCGCCCCGCTACCGAGCGCGACTCCCGTTGCGCCGCCGCGGCCCAATCCTGCGATCGTGGCCTCGGCCCCTTCCAGCATGCTGAAACCTGATTTCGCGGTTGTCCCCGAGTCATCCTCGCGCGAGAGTTCGCCACCTGTTTCCGATGGTCGCACGACCCGAAAACGACTCAGCCCACTCCGGCGCAAGATTGCGTCTCAACTTGTTAAGGCCCAGCAAACCGCGGCCATACTTACCACCTTTAATGAGGTGGATATGTCGGCAATTATCCAGCTTCGTAAAACGGTGCAGGAGAGTTTCATCGAAAAGTACGGGGTGAAACTCGGATTCATGTCCCTCATCGTGAAAGCGGCGGTGCTCGCTCTGAAGGAGGTGCCCTCCGTGAATGGCCGCATCGACGGCGATGAGGTGGTGCAGAACCACTTCTACGATATCGGAATCGCGGTTGGGATGGAGAAAGGCCTGGTGGTGCCGGTCATACGCGAGGCCAATCACAAGAGCTGCGCGGAAATCGAACACGATATCCTCGACTACGCCAACCGCGCCCGCGAAGGAAAAATTCAATTGGAAGATCTGCAAGGAGGCGTCTTCACGATCTCAAATGGGGGGATCTACGGATCGCTCCTGAGCACGCCCATTCTCAACGCGCCCCAAAGCGGGATCCTGGGCATGCACACCATTCAGGACCGGCCGGTCGCGATCGACGGGAAGGTGGAAGTGCGTCCCATGATGTACCTCGCGATGAGTTACGATCACCGTCTGGTGGACGGGAGGGAGGCCGTGACGTTCCTGATCAAGGTCAAGGAGTGCCTGGAGAGTCCCGCCAGCTTGTTACTGGAATTGTAGACGGCGCCGGTTGCCATGGCGTTCGCCCGCGCGTGAGAGGAGAGAGAAACAATGAGAGATGACATTTTTCGATTCCTGAAGGGATTTGCAATGGGGGCCGCGAATGTGATTCCCGGAGTGTCGGGCGGAACGATCGCGTTTATCACAGGCATCTACGAGCGCCTCATTGATGCGCTCAAGCGCATCGATCTCACCACCATCCGAATGGTCCTCAAGTTTCGCCTCAAGGACGCCTGGGAACGGATCGATGGTCGCTTCCTGGCCGCGCTGGGATTGGGACTGGTGGTGAGCATCCTGAGTCTGGCGCGTTTCTTGAAGTGGGGCTTCGAGCATCATTCGGTCCTCGTCTGGGCCTTCTTCTTCGGTCTGATCGCAGCGTCTCTTCCCGCGGTGGGCAAGCTGGTCGGGCGCTGGTCGCGGGGTGCTCTGGTGGCCCTCGTGCTGGGGACCGGAGGGGCTCTTTCGATGGCCTTTCTCACGCCAGCCTCCGAGAACGAACATCCCTTCTATCTCATCGTTTGCGGCGTGGTGGCCACCTGCAGCATGATCATTCCAGGCCTCAGCGGCTCTTTCGTTCTCCTTCTCATGGGGAACTACAAACTCATCATGATTGAAGCGGTCAACGCCCTCTCCAGTGGTGAACTCGGCGAAGCGCTCAGAATCCTGGTGCCTGTTGGCATTGGCGCGGTGGTCGGCGTGGTCGCCCTCGCGCGGGTGCTCAGTTGGCTCTTTGGTAGCTGGCACGACATAGCGGTGGCCCTCATCACGGGCTTCATCGCCGGCTCGCTGGTCATCATCTGGCCGTGGAAGGATACCCTCACGGAAACATTCGTTCGGAAGGGTGAGGAGAAGGAAAAGATCATCGGTTTTGAGCACTGGCACATGCCGGACTTTGGCGTGGGCGCTACTTGGTCCGCCTTGGGAGTCATGATGGGGGGAGTGGTCTTGATTGTGCTCCTGGAAGTTTTTGCCGCGCGATCAGGCCCAGGGGAGGGGAAGGACGCCTAGCAGGAATGGCGCTAGGTTAGGATGGGTCTCAGGTTCCTGATCCCGGCAGGGATCACAGCTCGTAGCGCGAGGTTGAGGAGGACGCGCAGCGGACGACAACACCCCGGGTAGATGATCTGCAAATGTTCCCGACTCTGGAGGGTTCGCAGATGTTTTGTGAAACTCTACCTACTTCCCCGCGCTACCTTCTACGACCCATTCCGTCTTCGCGGAGCCGCTACGCCGTGACGAGCCGGGGTCGAGGACCCATCTTATCCTTGCACCATTCCGCCTAGCAGGGTGTTGAAATTCTCGAGAATGCCGCGCGGAACCCGTTGGATGGGTTGGCGCGGCGCGAGGCAGCATTGAATCGAGATTCATGACCGCCGAGCAACAAATCCAACGCCCCCCCCATCGTCGACGGCCGAGTCCTTGCCATTCGGAAATATTGCTCCTGCCGCCACGCACCCGGGGCTCCTACACCCCCTCCACTTCCTAGGCTGGATTCCTGCTCCTCTTTTTTTCAATTGGAGTTGACTCTGCTTGAATTTTCGATAATTACTGAAAGAGATGAAAGGAGAGGCCGCCAAACTCAACGAAACTCGCGATCGCTTCGTCGCGCAGTGGGGGGTGATGGGCACGCAGTGGGGGATCAATCGCACGATGGCCCAGATCCACGCTCTCCTCATGACGAGCCCCGAGCCCATGAGTACGGACGAGGTGATGGAGGAGCTTCACATCAGCCGGGGCAATGCCCACACCAATCTCAAGGAGCTCGTCAATTGGGGCTTGCTCCGCATCGTGATCCGCAAGGGGGAGCGCAAGGAGTACTTCGAAGCCGAGCTCGATGTTTGGGAGATTTTCCGCCGGATCGTGAAGGAGCGCAAGCGCCGCGAGCTTGATCCTGCGCTTGGGCTCCTTGAAGACTGCATGGCGGAGAGCAAGGGCATGACGACTGCAGGAGGACGGGCCTTTCATGAGCAGATGAAATCCTTGGAAGAATTTGTGTGCTTCGCTTCCAAGATGTCCGATCGCGTCGCTTCCTTGCCGCATGGCAAGGCCATGAAACTTGCCATGAAGCTCTTCGGCTAAAAAAATTTCCCGTTAAGTTTCTGAAAACACTGTAAATCCGAAATTAGAAAGACAGAGCAGATGAACCCAACCGTCACAAGCTACGCCCTCTACCTGGTCATTGCGATACCACTCACGATCTGGGTGGCGCGGACCCTTCACAAGAACGGCCGGATCTTTCTGGTCGATTGTTTCAAAGGCAATGAAGAGCTCGCCGACAGCGTGAACCATCTCCTCGTGGTGGGATTCTATCTCGTCAACATCGGCTTCGTGAGTCTCTACCTGAAGCTTCCGAATGAGGTCGCTGATACGGTGGGTGTCTTCGAAGCGCTCAGTGGGAAACTCGGGGTGGTGACCCTCGTTCTCGGAGCGATGCACTTCTTCAATCTCTACCTCTTCGCCAAGCTTCGAAATCGCGCCCTGGCGAGGGACGAAGAGCCCCCCGTTCGTCCCACGGATCGTGTTCCTCCTCCGCTGAACCCCTGACCTCCAACCGAAGCGACTGATGAAGAAACTAACCGTTTTTTACGATGCCAACTGCGGAGTATGCGCCAGATTTCGCGATTGGATTGGCCGCGAACCGGCCTTCCTCGCGATTGAGTTTTTGCCCTACGACAGCCGGCAGGCTGCTGAGCTCTGCCCGGGGCTGCTCGAACGGGGAGCGGACAAGAAGATCATTGTGATGGCGGACGACGGCCGGCTCTGGCAGGGCGCGGAGGCGTGGGTCCTTTGCCTCTGGGCCTTGCGTCGGTGGCGGGGATGGTCGAAGCGACTTGCCCAGCCTCTTCTTCTGCCGATCACGGAGAAGGTTTGCGGACTGATATCGAGCAATCGGCTCACCCTCTCAAGATTGCTCCACTTGAAGGGGGATCGGGATGTTGCGAGTGTGGTGGAGCAGATGGGGGAGCGTTGCGTGAGCGGAAGCTGTGCTTTTGATCGAGGGAAACTCGCTGCTCGAGAGGGGGAACGATGAACTGGGAACTGCTCATTCGCATGGCCGGGCTGGGCCTCCTCCTGATCGCGCTCGCCAACTTCATCGTGCCCAGCATGCTCAACTACCGCGCAAACCTCGCCAAGGTGGACCGGGAGTTTGCTCAGATCTTCACAGTCCATGCGGTCTACATCGTGGTGACGGTCCTCGGGATGGGCGCCCTCTGCCTCAGGGCCCCGCATTTTTCCTGGAGGAAGGACCGGGGCGGGCGGGGGCTGCCTTCATGGGCTTGTTCTGAGCGAGCCGCTTTGTGGTGCAGCTTTGTTACTACGATCGCACTCTGCGCGCGCGTTATCTGATCTGGGTCCTCGTCTTCCTTGCGGGCTTCTTAAGTCTGGGAGCAGGCTTCCTCACCATCGCGACTCTGCCATGACGACTTGCCAAGTTCTCCTTCTGCTGCTGCTCCACGCCGGAGTGGGGCAGTTCGTGCTCTGTGCGGCGATTCCTTTCATACCGGTCATCCCGAAGTGGCCTGCACAGCTCATGGCGCTTCCCGCCCTCTATTTCCTCCTGCAGGGGATGGCGGTCGAAATCGAACGCCGCGTGATTCCCAGTTCGCTCAAGCGCCTCTGGGCCGCGCTCTGCGTCGTCGCCCCCTCGGGTTCCTCTTCCCGCCGGAGTTTCGCGATGAGGTCATCATGCGCGGTCTGCAGGTCCTTCCCAAATTCTCCCTCACCGCTCCCGCTAGTTTCTAATCAGGACCATTCATGAAAATTGTCATCGCGGCTGCCAACAGTTTCCTGGGGCGCTCCCTCGCGCGGCACTTCAGCTTGCAGGGTCATGAAGTGATCGGCTTGGTTCGCAGGCCCCTCTCAGGCGAACCATTTCATCTCGAGCAGTGGGACGGGATTGCTCTTGGAGATTGGATCCGCCTACTCGAGGGCGCAGACGCCCTCATCAACCTTGCGGGGCGGACGGTGAATTGCCGTTATCACCAGAAGAATCGGGACGAGATCCTCGATTCTCGCACCACCACCACCGCGCTCCTGGGGGAAGCGGTCGCGCAATGTGAACAACCTCCGACGGTGTGGATCAATTCGAGCACCGCCACCATTTACCGCCACGCGGAGGATCGCCCTCAGGACGAGGTGGAGGGAGAAATCGGGGAAGGTTTTTCGGTTGAGGTCGCCAAAGCTTGGGAGAAGGCCTTCTTCAGCGCCCGGGTTCCGGGGACGGTGCGCAAGGTGGCGATGCGAACCTCAATTGTTCTTGGGCGGGAGGAGGGGACCGTTCTCCAGGTGCTCCTCCGCTTGGCGCGTCTCGGTCTTGGGGGACCAATGGGCAGCGGCCGCCAGCGCGTGAGTTGGATTCATGAGGAAGATTTTTGCCGAGCTGTTGAGTGGCTCATCAGGCACCCGGAAATGGACGGAATTGTCAATGTGGGGTCCCCCGCAGCGGTCAGCAATCGCGGGTTGATGGCGGCGGTCCGGAGGGCAGCAGGGGTGCCTTTTGGAGTGCCGGCAGCCCGCTGGATGTTGGAACTAGGAGCCTTAGTACTCCGAACGGAGACCGAACTGATCCTGAAAAGCCGCTGGGTGATTCCCGGGCGCTTGAGCAATCACGGATTCCAGTTCCGCTGGACCGGGATTGCTTCAGCAATCCGTGATTTGACCTCGCCGAGGGGGACGGCTGGAAAATAAGTTTGCGATCCCTAAATGAAATCTTTGTGGTGTGTGCAAGATGACCTATCCTAGAGAGCGGAGAGTTGCAGGTCATTTAAATGAAACCGCCCCGATGGGACCCATGAGTCAGAAGAAAAAGCGAGATCAGGGAGTAAAATCCCTATTTCTGCTTGCCAGCTTGGCGATTGTGGTCGCCGGCCTGAAGGCGGCGGCGGCCTTTTTCGTTCCCTTCCTCCTGGCTTTGTTCATCGCCACTGTCAGCATCCCCATCACGGTCTGGCTGCGGAGCCATAAGGTGCCCCGGATCTTTGCGGTGGTCGCGACGGTCTTGGTCGATTTTGCCTTCCTCGCCGGACTGGTCGTGATCGGAATCACCTTGGTGGGCACCCTCCAAGAAAAGTGGGAGACCAAGTACCAGAAGGAAAGCGCTGCCAAGCTGGTGGAGGCGGAAGACTGGGCCGTGGGGATGATCGTCAAATTGTCCAACATTCCGGAAGAGGAAGCGCGGACCAACGTGCGCAATTATGTCACCGAGGATCTTGGCGAACAGCTCGGCAACATCAAGGTGGAGGATATTGTTGATCTTAGCACCAACGTGGTCGGACGGGTGACCGCCTTCCTGGCCGCGGCCTTCATTGTTCTTCTCTTTACGGTCTTTATGCTGATGGAGGCGCGCATGTTTAGTCGACGGCTTGCCCTGATCGCGGAAGCGCGTGGGCCCAACTTTGAGCGCATGCTTCATGCCGGTAAGGACATCCAGCGCTTCCTTGCCATCAAGACCATGGTCAGTCTTTCGACCGGCTTTCTGGCGGGCTTTCTGTGTTGGGCGGCGGGACTCGACTTCTTTGTTCTCTGGGGAATCCTGGCCTTCGCCTTGAATTACATCCCTGTGATGGGCTCCATCATGGCCGGCATTCCGCCCACCATCCTCGCGCTCGTGTTAATGGGGTGGCCCAGCGCGGTTGCGGTGGGAGTGGGCTACACTGCGATCAATATTTTTCTCGGGAACTTCGTCGAGCCCATGATGATGGGGCACCGCTTCGGGATGTCCACTCTCGTCGTGATCGTTTCAGTCATGTTCTGGGGCTGGGTGTGGGGGCCGGTTGGCATGTTCCTCGCGGTTCCCATCATGATGATGCTCAAGGTGGTCCTGGAAAATAATTACGAATTCCGTTGGCTCGCAGTGGCAATCAGTAAGGAAAAGCGTGAGGAAGGCGATGACGAGCAGGAGCTCAAGGAAGCGGTGGAAGCCGCCGAAGAAGGTGCCTTGCTGGACAGTGCCGCACCCGAAGGCGGCTCGTTGCCGTGAGCCAGGCCCCGGACCGCGGGGACCGTTCTTCTCAGATCCTTCCCGTCGATCTTGAGAGGCTTCTTTGCCCATGGCGTTTTGGGAGCGGGAAATGAGCGGTGTGTTTCCCGCCTTATCGGGTGGCTGCGAGGCCTTTGAGAGTCCGTGCTCCCAGGGTTGACCATCCTACGGTCCCATCAGGCACCGAGATTTCCATCGCGGTTTGGCTGGATTTCCGTGGTCGAGTCCGACAGATTGCCTTTGTTCATGGAGCGCTTTCAGAAGCTCGCCCTTGCGGCCCTCATTTCGGTTCTCTTGCTCCTCTTTGTCGGAGCTATTGTGCGGGCTACCGGATCCGGGTTGGGTTGTCCCGATTGGCCCACCTGCTGGGGTAGTCTGGTGCCGCCCACCAAGGTGGTGCAGGTTGATTTCGAGAAAATTGATCTCGAAAAATTTCGCCGCCAGGCCGTCCGGCACGGGCGGGATCCGGGGACCATCACTCGAGAGTCGTTGCGAGACGAGTTCAATCCCGTGCACACCTGGGTCGAGTATGTCAACCGGCTCTGTTCGCTCCCGGTTGGGTTTCTCACCTTGGCACTCTGCATTGTCGCTTTCCGGCTTCGGCGTCGCTGGTCGTCGGCCTGGTGGGGGAGTTTGGCAGCCCTCCTCCTGGTGCTGGTTAATGCCGATCTCGGGCGTCGAGTCGTCATGAGCGGTCTCAAACCCGGCATCATCACCCTGCACATGGCGCTCGCTATCCTGCTGGTCTGCGTTCTCGTTTTTGTCATCTGGCGGGGCTGCGCGACTCCCTGGCGCAGACCATCGTTTGGGCCTCGGGCCCAGCTTCTCTGGTATGTCGGCCTGGGAGTCTTTGTCTTGACCGTGGCCGAGGGGGTGATGGGGGCTCAGGTTCGCGAGTTGACTGACGAATTCGCCAAGACCTACGGATCGGGGTCACGCTCTGATTGGAGCGCCAAGCTCGAGGAATCGATGGTCTATCTCGTACACCGCAGTTTCTCGTGGCTCATTGTGATCGGAGCGCTCGTCATGCTCGGGCTCTCGCGCAAGACGATCAAGGGAGGCTTGGCTTGGCCTGAAAAATCGATCGGAGTTCTTGTGGGAGCCATGCTGTGCATGGGGCTCATTCTCTCGCAAGTTGGAGTGCTGCCCGTTGTTCAGGTTCTCCATGTGGGGGCTGCCGCTCTTCTCGTGACGGTCCTTTTCTTTTGGTTGCTCGCCACGCGGCCGGCCTCCACTTAGAAGTCTTCCAGATGCCGGTCGTTCCCTCCGAGAATCCTGCGAGGCGAACGTTCTTGCTCGACTGCCTGCGCGGCTTGCCGGGCGGTTGTGTCGAAACCCTGGGGCTGACCTTCGTGGTGCTGATCGCGGTGCGGGTCTTTGATGCCGATCCGTGGCAGAAGGCCACCCTGGTCGCGGCCTCGAGCTTCGGCCTCTTGCTCAGCCTGTTTCCGGTGCAATTGGTGCGGAGGAGAGGATGGTCGGTCAATGTCACGACTGCGGTGCTGTGGAGCGTTGGCGGGGCGGGTCTCCTCGTTGCGGCGATGGGGGGGCGGGCGATGTCCATCTTTTTGCCCTCCATGGTGTGCGCCCTGATTGGAATCACTTTGAGT
>Ga0310120_10002895_pt1 | contig 12381 bp, 6 predicted proteins | sample CB27_AW_983_MG_FD_203506 | JGI IMG/M metagenome (GOLD analysis project Ga0310120, IMG submission 203506) | Marine microbial communities from Western Arctic Ocean, Canada - CB27_AW_983 | ecosystem: Environmental > Aquatic > Marine > Oceanic | place: Canada: Western Arctic Ocean | collected... | reverse complement strand
CAATTCTCTACTTTCACCAAAATAGAAGTTGATCATTAGCAAAAATGTTTGTCAGAATATTATGTTTAATTTAAAATGTTTTAACTTGTAGTTACATCAACAGACATACAAGTATCATCATGACAAACAATTCTTTCGTGATTTATGTATGTTAATTGTGGGCTCTTGCACACTGGATCTTCATCTCAAAACCAAAAAACAAATATTTTAGTGAATACCATCAAGGTCCTTGCAAAAACAATTTCAGAAAAAAATGTCAACAAAAAATGTTTGGAGCAAAAATACGAAAAACATTTGCCGGTAACAAAAACTATCAAATTGACTCTAAAATATAATATAAAATGTACTTTTTTGCACTCTATCGATAATTTTTAGACTGGAGTCTTAAAAATTTTTAAACTCCATTTCTAAAAAGTCAAAAAAAAAGATGTTCTATACAAACATCACGCAAGATTTTTTCCACAGTACAACCTCAGTCCGAATTTTTGACAGAAATTTTTAATAAAATATTTAAGCCACAAACAAACATTTTTACTCAACGTCAAATAGATTTGGTGGAAGTAATCAAATTTTCAAAATTATTCAAGGGACAAATATTGACTCCTGTCGAGTCCAAAAATGATTTTTTTGAAAAACCTATCTGCTGTATTTACATACCCGGGTACACTATTAATAAATCATCATAAATTTAAAACGTCTTTATTCATTTGTTTTGCAGTCAATATTTTTTTGGTATTAAATCAAAAAAAATGAAGGTCGTCATAAAATAATAATAGTGAAGGTGCAATTAGTATGAGCAATTGGATTCTTCGGAACAAATGTTTTTACGGTTGCAAAAGTCAATATTTGTTAATTTTAAAAAGCAATTTTAAAAATTTGATTTTTCTAAAAGATTTATTTTACTTTTGAGTCAAAATTCCCTTTGTGGGTTAGAATATTTTGTCCAAAATTTTTGTCACAATAAGAAGAGATCACAATGACTCGTAAAAACTTCTTGGGTGATGTTTTCACAAAAAATTCAAAGTTATTGTCATTTTTGACGTCAGATGTGTCACAAATTGGTGCAAACAGATGGTTTGGTATTTTGGCAACAAAGCGTTTATCTAAATAATGAATAGAATAGTCGTGAACAAATTTGAATTATCAAGGGGGGAAATTTATGTGCCATATTTTAGAGAAGTTCTTTTTTTTTGATCATGACGGAAAATGTGAAAAAAGATTGCAATTGATATGCTCGTTGAAAGAAATTACCAGCTCATTTATTCAATGATAAAATCTGACACGTGTGACCAAATTAGACTTTTTAATATGAGCCAGTGAGTTTTTGATCAAATTAGAACTACCTCAATTTACGGAATAAAACGCCGGTTTTTTTGTCGGAATTTGGACTCAAAAAAAATAGTAAAAAAAAAACGGCGCTTTATTCCGTAAGAATTTATAATTTGTAAGTAACGGCGGAAACAATTTTTGTCCCCAATTAAAAAAAAAAAAAAAAAATGTAGAAAATTGGACTCCATAAAGATACTAAAAAAAACGGTGCTTTATTCCGTAGATTGAGCCATTGAGGTATCACGATAATTTTTTAGCAAATTTTTCTAATCACTACTAACTATTATTGCATAATTCTTATTGAATTCGTAAAAATGGCTCAGTGCTCGATTTATAAGGATGTTTTCGGTTTTGGTCATAGATAGAAATCTCTGGTTTTTACTTCGTACTTCTTCTAGTAATTAGTAATGTAGAAACAAAATTAAGGGCTCGGACTTCCATCTGAGAAGTAAAATTACCTGAATCACAGAAATTTTTTAGAGAAAAAATTCAGATGATATGTAATTTTCTTCCAAAGAAGTTGGCCCTATATGTTAGTAAATAATCAAATTTCTTTTTACCTGTTTTGAGGATCAAAATCTAATCTGCCATTAGTATGAACAGAATGTAAACATAGGATGAAGCTCAGCTCGAAACTTGCTTTACTAGAAGCATTTAAAGTAGATACCAAGATTGCAGCCGACATTTATAATGAGGAAGCTTTTTTCATGTTTTTAATCCTTTCAAGCATCTTCATTCTCTTTGATTTGAACAACGATAGAAGTTGCAAGAGTAATAGATTAGATTTAAAGTCGTTTGAGAAACATGCTTCGAAAATGTTGCTTGCATCAGCTAATAATTAGTTGAGAAGTTGTTACTCCTTGATTTACCAAACCCATCTCTTTACTTTGTTCATCGTAACAGTATTGCAAACCTTCTGACAAGGTTTGCAAATAATTATTAGATGATGTTAGCATCATTTTCCAAGAATGTTTCTCAAAAGACTTTAAATCTAATCTATTACTCTTGCAACCTCTATCGTTGTTCAAATCAAAGAGAATGAATATCCTTGAAAGGATTAAAAACATGAAAAAAGCTTCCTCATTATAAATGTCCGCTGCAATCTTGGTATCTACTTTAAATGCTTCTAGTAAAGCAAGTTTCGAGCTGAGCTTCATCCTATGTTTACATTCTGTTCATACTAATGGCAGATTAGATTTTGATCCTCAAAAAAGGTAAAAAGAAATTTGATTATTTACTAACATATAGGGCCAACTTCTTTCCTTAAAAATGTCTTTCTAACCTGTTTGTTACTTCTTGTAAACATTTAAAGTCATACCATACAAGTAAACAAGAAATTTTGGAAGAAATTTGGAAGAAAATTACAGATCATCTGAATTTTTTCTCTCAGAAATTTCTGTGATGCAGTTAACTTTACTTCTTATATAGAGATGCAAGTGCGATCCCTTCATTGTGTTTCTACGTTACTATTAGAAAAAGTACGAAACACAAAACTAGAGATTTCTATCTATGACTAAAACCAAAAAATCCTTATAAATCTGCCTAGTAGGAATACCCAATTGAGCGACCGTTCCACCCTCCACCCAATTTTCACCTCCCCAACTTCACGACACTTAATATTTTACGGTCAAGCAACTTCATTTTCACCAGCCCCTACCCCGCACCCATTTTTTTTAGGTGGACGATATTCAGCCAGAAGATTCTTTCTAGGTAAATCAAGCACTGAGCTATTTTGCCGAATTCAATAAAAAATAATGGTTAGTAAATTAGTAGTGTGTTTCTTAATGTTTATTTTTGAAAGCTTTATGGCGATAGTTTGTCTATTTTTTTCAAAAAAAAAACTTTTTTGGATATTTGTTTTGAAATTGAAGCGTTATTTTTTGATTGTTTTGGTCAAAACATTTTTTTTTCTCAAAAATATTTTATTTTTCTCTTTGCATGAAAAATTGGGAAATTCAAAAAAAAACTAAAATATCTACATATGTTTGATACTTTGTTACACAAACTGTATGAAAAAAAAAAACAAATTATACATTATTTAACTTTTTTTGGTTTTTGCGCAACGAATATTAAACAAGTATTAGGTTCTGTTTACAATTTTTTCATAATTTCAATAAATGAAATTTGAATTGATATTATGTAAAAACTTTTATGAAATCAACAACCCAACAGTTAAAACAATCAGTCCCGTTTTCGAAAAATACTTAAATTTTGGTCAATCCATTTTTGAGATATAAAAAAAAACAAATTTGGTTCGTAATTTTACAATTAGAGAACTGATGAACAAAAAAAATTTAATTTTTAATGTAAATCAAATTGTGTTATTTGTGTCGTACAAAATGCGAGATTTAATGAATAGTTTTATTGGGTTACAATCAAAACATTTTAATAGGAATGTTTTACAATTTATTGTATGACACGCTCTATTTTTGTGAAATGTTTGAAGATTTTTAAATTATTACAAGTACACTTGACGACTCAAAACAAAAACATTTTGTTTCAATTTATAGAAGACAACCCATGTATGAATGTTACAATGTCAATAATTCTTCCCAAAAAAAAAATAGTATGTATTTTTAAATTGTTTTCTTGAATTTAACGCAATTATTTGCCTGCATTTTCCAAAGGGTTTACTGTTGTTTTTCATTTTATTTATTTACAAAATTGTCGATTTTCACCGAGATGGGGGAGGGGGGTAATTACTCTCTGGTTTCGAGCAAACGTTAAAAACAAAAGTCGCGAAGATACAAAAAAATGCGTGGGTTTATTTATTTTTTACTTCTTCCAACTTAGACTGAACTGTAATGTTGTTACTACCGCAATATCCTACTGTATTTTCAAATTCCGTAAAGCATATACCATATTTTCCTGCTGCATCAGGAGGAGCATTGCCACAAATAAAATTATCTCCACCATTTGTCTCAACAAAATTAGTTATTCCTCGAAAGATTGGTCATTTTTTTATTTTTTTTCGGACACCATTTTTTTTATGGAATGTTTTTAGAAAAAAACAAACTTTTTCATCCTGAAACGGTCAAAGTTGCGTACGATAAAAAATTTCATTAACTACAATATCTATGTTTTATATATTTTTTTTCAACTCTAATTTGTTCAAACGTTTAGGTTTGTTCCCAACTTTTTGAATTTAATTTTTTTATTGAAATTTTGGTTATTTTGTAGCTATTTGAAGTTAGCAACTTCAAAAAATTGTAAAATAGTCAAATTTTGACAAAAAATGAAGAAATTTGCAAAAACAATTTGAATTGGACAAGTTTAAATTAGCACACCTGCATTAACATGAGGCAAACATTTATCATTATACGATTGAACGAAGTTGTATTACAAAATGTCAATTTTTGTATTTTGTTTTCATTTTGGACTATTTTTGAGAAAAAAAAAGTAAATTTTCAGCGAACTAAATTGAAAAACAAGTCGTATAAGTACAATCGTATAAGTACAAGCAGTATAATTTGTTTTTGATAGTTTGTGTGTTTCTCGATTTTTCATAAGTGTTTATTGGCCAAATTTTGCTTGCTCGAGAATTATTTGTGGACTTTTGAAATGGTAGAAAACAGACAAAGTACTTGTCAATTTTATTCCCTTTAAACTCAAACAACCAAAACCCGTCTTTTAATTAAAACTTTTTCAAAATCTGAGATTTTTCTTTTGGTTTTCTCAATTTTTTGGGTAAAACAGTACACAAATTTTGCCCATAAAACATCCCACTCAAACTCAACTCACACAAACCTGTCTAAAAAACCTGAAATGAGTTTGAGGGGGGTATTAAAGTTGACAAGTACAGGAAAATAAAAAATGAATGCGATTTTTACTATTAAAGTTTTGCAAAGTTTTCGGTCAAAAGCTTTCCAATCGTACACAACTTTGGTCGTTTACTTTAAAGATGAGATTGTGTTTTCCAAAAACAATTCCTCCCCTAAAAAAAAAAGTGTCCGAAAAAAAAAAAAGATAACCTCAAAAAAACAAAAATTTTCGGGGAAAAGGAAAAAAATCTTTTTTCAAAAAAAACAAGTTCTCGTTTTTAAAAGGAACACTTTCAGTTTTGCACACAAATAAACATTGCTGTAGTGAACACCCTCCCAGATAGCGTGCAAAACGGATTAATACTTGTTGAACTAAGGGGAATCAAATGGATGCACGGTGAACATATAGGAAAAAAACAAGTTATAATAAACGTTGGGATGTATGTCATATTTAAAATAAGAATCAACAGAAATGTGTTTTACAAACTGTCTATAAGATGAGTCTGATTGTTAAAAAAAAATGTTTTTAATTTTTACCCGATTATCACATTCTATTTCTCAATAAATCAAAAAACGAACAAAAGTTAAGTTGTGAATTTGACAAAGTGTTAAATTTTCAGTTTTAAATTCAATTTTTTTCTCTCTCGAAATAACTTTTCGTGTCCAGACTTTTCCCATTAAAGTGAAATCAAATTCTCTATTGTGAATTGTGGTGCTACAAAAGTATTCTTACAGGTATACTTATTCAAATATTCCCAATTCTTTGTAATTGTTTTGTACAATAGGTTTTTAAAGTGATTGTTTTTTTTCGTAAAAGCATAAAAATAGCATTGTTTTCAGCAATTTTTTTTGATTAACACCAATAATTTGGACGGAACATGACCAAAAATTATTTTTAAAGGATACTAAATTTTCCCAAATATGTGTCAAATTTTTTTCCGCCTGTATCTAAAGAATCAAAATTGAGGTGGGAATCAACAACTTAGAACCTCCCGCTTTGAAAGGCCTCTCATCTGAGGGGGGGGTAATTTTATGATGATTTTACATGCTAAATGGTAACTGGGATAAGGGACAAATAACTTTCGACCCTCAACTTTTTGGAGTTTAAAATGATGTAATTGTTGCATTCTGCTCAAAGCTGTTTCGACGAGAAAATATGCCTAAACAATATTTGTGGTGAAATTTTTGGCTGATTGGTTACAATTTCGACCATTAACCTACTAATGAAATTTCAAAAATTGGGAATTTTTTGGGTGAATTAAAGATTAAAAAAATTGGCATTTTTGCTACTCAAATATGGTTCAAGGTGTCATATCATGTCTCAAAAGAAACATTTTTAGTTGTTTATTTAGTCCTTACAGATACCCAGGATAACTTTTGGACCCAATTGTTGTCTCAAACAGCAAAATCAATTGTGAAGAGACTTCTTATATTTCAACAGTGAGAAAAAATGATCAACAGAAATTTCACATTTTTGATATTAAAAGATTCAGAAGTAAAAAGGTCAGAAAAAATTCAAAAAAAAAACATTTTTTTAATTTTTTTTGAAAAAAAAAAATACTTTTTTGATTTTTTTAATCTTATTTGTTTTCATGGAAAACAAACAAATTGGATCCAAAACTGACAAAACATGTGTTTACGCCATATTAATAATTTGGGGATGGGAGGGGAAAACTTACTTTGAATATTCTAAAGTGTGTTACTGATAAAGTGAATGAATAATTTTGGTCACTTTTTCAAGGTATTTCGTCACTTATCCCAATGATCATTTAACATAGTTGGTATTGATAAAAATTATTCAATCCTAATTTTCTTATTGAAGAAACAAAATTGTTTCTTCATTGATGAGAAATTTTTTATTATCGAGGCAAATTTTTTTGTGTAATGTAATTATGTTACCTCTACCATTACGATCTTTTACTGGGACAACTTGATTTCTTGTTAGTAATATAGTATTTTTTGTAAGCTCTCGGTAATTGCGTTCAAAAAAAATAACATCATATAATTTTTCACCAAGAAAAAAGAAAATTCCACCAACTGCCAATTTTTTAACACTGGAGCTCATAATATTTCGAATTTATGATATGAGTTTGCTCTAAATCAGCGCAAGTCACTTGAGGATTATCTCGACGATTTTCCTTAGAAATTTTTTCCAAAAATGAAAACTTTAGTTTATCAAAAATGATTCGAAATTAAATAATAATCATCTTCAAGACCTATAGAAGCTCTGAAAAACCATTTTTAATGTTCTCTGGACGATTTTAGGCGAAAATCTCATTTTGACGGAATAGTTTCCAAATTTTGTCTAAAATAGCCAAAAATGCAATGTTTCCAAAATTTCAATTGTGAGTTTGTCACCAGAAATTCCATAAAATCGGCCAAAAATCGACTGGAAGGTCCAACCAATCCTGTATTCTTCCCAAAAACATTTTTATTTTTTAAAACTAAAATTAACGACTTTATTTAAAAAAAACACCCCCCCCCCCCCTCTCCCCCCCCCAAAAAAAGGCCTTTTTGTACCATCTTTAAAAGTGCGAGTTAATCCTCAAGTGACTTGGACCAGAAAGGACTATTTTGAAATGACCTAACGCTCATTTCTAATTTTACTTCATCAGTTGAAAAAAAATGATAATTCTATTAGGAAACATTTCTGAAATTTGAATACTTTGAAAAATTTAAAAAGTTTTTGATACTTTCAGCATTTTTGTAACTTAGAAAGCAAAAAATCTAGAAACATATATGGGGGGTACAAACGGAACAAAAAAATAATTGTCTTTGCGATCACATACTGTAAAAGTTTTTGCAAGTTGCAATAGTGGAAAAAAAACATCAATAAAAAAAAAGTTTACCGTAATGTTCCAAAAATATTCCAAGATGTTCCATCTTCAGTTACAACAATACCATTAACATGTTTTGGGGGCGCATTTACATATTCTTCTGTTAAAGTAGCATTATTTTGCTGTGGGATAAGGGATGGAGAATTCGAATGAATCTCACAAATATGGAACCCATATCGTAAAAAATTACATGTATAGGGAGTACTTTAAATAACTGAACCTGTCTCTGAACTGATTTCAGATTACAGACGGAGCCCGCCGAGGCAATGGCTAACAAATGGATTTTTTTTTTTAAATTTATATAAGCTACACAAAACTTTTTTTATGTGCTATTGTTAATTACGGAGGTGGTATAAATTACGAATCTGACACCACCAAAAGTTGTAGTGTGTGGTTGAAAATTTGAAAATTTCATGCTGACGTAATTTAGAAAGTCCCAAACCATTATACACTATGCCAAGAAAAACATTTTTTAAAGACCTTTTGAATTTTTTCAAGACGATAAAGCAATTTTTTCAAAAAAAAAAGATGTTTAAACAAAAGTGTTTGTTAGCCACTGGACGAAGGTAATTCGTTTAAACTCGAGTGGGAGATTTTAAGGGTAGAATTACAAATAAAATTTTATCTCGGCAAACGAGAAAACCAAAAGAAAATCTCAGATTTTGAAAAAATTTACAGACGAAGTAAAACAATTTGAGTTTGAGGCATCTGTAATAAAGTTAACAAAGATAGTAATACTTATTTGCTTTAACATTTGTTGTCCAAAAGACCATAAGACAATTTTTTTAGTCAACTAAACATTTCCCCCCCGCATATAGCATCCCACAAACGCCCCAAAAACCTATGTGATTTTTTTGAGTCTATTTTCATTCAAAATATGGGTTTATTTACAACAGTAAATGACTTGGAAACACTTGACAAATGACCCCCCCCCCCGCATACAGCATCCCAAATCAGTAGGGAAAATACCGTTTTTTAATCAGTGTTTCACATTTTTGGAGTGCATTTTTTTGTTGGTATCTACTGCTAATTAGTCAACAAAGAATGAATCCAAAAACCTGAAAGAAATCACATACATAAATTTCACAAAAAAATTGAAAATTTGCGATACAAAATCACAAGATTTTTTTTGGGGGGAAATATAAAGGAAAAATGTTTAGTTGACTAAAACAATTGTCATAAAAATGACGGAAACTGCAAAACAAATTGTATTTCCGTTAAATTGTTTTTTACATTTTGTTTGCCCTTTCACAATAATCTGATAACCAAATTTTGAAAATATTTGACACATCGAAAACAACAAAATGTTTAATATTGTTACAAATAATTTTATATTTCTTTTTGAATTAACAAATTTGGCTTTCATCTTTTTCATGCAAGTTTGTGGTTGTAACTTTTTTTCTTCATCTAAAGTCATGGTAAGTGACATTGTAAATTAGCCTAACGTTAATGTTGGTAAATAAAATGTTTTTATTTCAAAAAATAAAAAAATGGTTTTAAAAAATTGTGAAATTATATTTTAGCTAAAGATTATAATAATTAAAAAACAGATTATAATAATAATACTTTGTTAAAACTATAATTTTCAGTCGTCATCTTTATTCACTAGTGAACTATAAGTGTCTCTCCACCCATTATAAGTACTTCCTTTTTTTTTTCAGATTTTGTAGCTACCAGGTATTTTTTGTAGCAAATTTTATTTAAAAGGATTTCGTACTGACGATAAATTTCTTCTTTGACATTGCCATTTCCTATTTTTTTCTCTTCTTTTTTCATTATTTTTTTTTTCGTCGTCATTTTAAAATATATGCCAATGTTGAAGATTATCATTATTTTCTTATTGACGTTGTTGTTACTAATATACGTGGTAAGAATCTTGTCCGGTTAATAGCGCTCGGTCCAAAAAATTCGGATAGTGGAAAGTGGAAAAAGTTGCTTGGTTGCAAAATACTAAGTGTCCAACTTCTGGAGAGTAAAAATGCAGTGTGGAAGTTGGAGAAGGATGTTGGTCTAGTCGATCACGCATCATTTCCTAGCAAGCTAAGACAAAACATAGCACAAAGCAATTTACAAATATTTCCATTTCAATAAATGCGTTTGTTTCCTCTGGCTGTCTTCGGGTTTATTAATTTTACAATTTTTTTAATGTCTCCTTTTGAGACAAAATGTTTATGAAACAAAAACCGAAGTCAAGACAAGGGCCTACCCAAACAATGTTGGGTCGGTTTGCCTCTGGCTGGATTCGGGTTTATTAACTTTATACAAATTTTTAAAACGTCTCCTTTTGAGACAAAATGTTTATGAAGCTAACATATCTGTTTAGCACTCCTTTTTTGTTGGTTTTGCCATAGTAAGTGATAGTCGTCTTAAACGACATTTAATAATTTTACCCCCCCAAAGGACCCTTTGGGGGGGGTAAGATTTTTTGGATATTTCCTTCAATTTTTGGTCTTGGAACAAAATTGGTTTTTGGGGAAGAGTATGGAGCTAGCTGGAATTTTTGATGGGCAATTTGGGCCAATTCCGGACAATTTATAGATATTTGAAATTAAAAAAATCTGGGATTTTCAGTATTTTTAAGCAAATTTGGCAACTTTTTTTTTCAAAATCGGATTTTGTGCGAAATTGTTCCTACAACCATTAAAAATGTTTTTTCTGAGATTTTTTGAACCCTCAAGATGGTTTATATCAATTTAACATCCATTTTCTACCTTTTAAAATTTTGAATTTTTATGAATTTTTTATTTTGTATTTTGTCGTTTAAGCAAATAATCACTTAAAATGATCATGTAGTACATTTACTGAAACAGGAGTCAAATTTAGAAGTTCAATTTTGAATCATATTGATTAGTCCTCTGACTTCACCCTGAAGTTTTACAGAGATAGTTGTTAGGTTGTTTGAAAAGTAAAAAACTAAAATACTTTGCTAAGGCCGAAAAGAACTTCTTTTATAAAATGAGCGTGTTTTGGAAAATTCCTATATCTGAGGAAAAAACAGACAATTCATTTTGGACACTGCTAAAGTAGCAAAGCTACCAAAGAAAAAAGAAGTTTAATCCTGAGTAAAGAGAAAAAAACCAAAAGTTGACTAATCTCGTGATTTAAAATAATTTACAAGTAATCAGCAAAAGCTTTGCTCCGAGTAAACTGAAGTAAACAAGGACTGCTTTTAAGGCTGAGCCGATGAAGCATAATTTCATTTTTTTTACAAAAAAATTACAAAAAAACAGACACATATATAGGCAATGAGTCATGCAAAAAGTAATACAACAAACTCGGCTTTTTGACCAAAAAACATTAAATAAAAAAAAACTTCGAAAAACTAGACCAATATACATGCGTTTTTACCTGAACAATGCGGATGCTTTTTGCAAACAGTAATAACATCCTCAAAACTCATCTTCTTTTTCAAGTTACAACAAACTTTAAATAATTTAACTTTTTGACCCAAAAAAAATTAAAAGAAAAAAAACTTCAGAAAACTAGACCTATAGTATTGATACATGCATTTTTACATGAACAAACAAAGGATTGTCTTTGGGATAGCATAAATTGGAAATTCACTATGAGGTACTCTCTGGTCCATGCCAAAACCCAAATTTTTTTTTTGCCAAGAAAAAAAAAACACTTAACATTTTAACACATGTGTGACATTTTCTGGCATTTTCTGCCATTTCTCCGAAGGAACTAGCGATAAGATATCATGTCGATTTTCTGATAGACAAAGGTCAAATTAGTACATTCCCCAAAATGGCCGTCATTCTTTAGACTAAAACCTCAAGTGTTTTTCAAATTGTTATCATTTTGTTTTTGGGCTGGACCAGAGAGTACCTCATAGTGGTTGTTTTTGCATGTTTATTTTTTTGTGAATTGCAAGTAAGTTTTAGCACAGGTGTATTATTGAGTTACTGTCAAAATTTTAATATCTAAGTCCTCGTCTTTTGGGTTAACTAATAATTAGAAAAAAAAGTATTTTGTTTTTCCCACACTTTTTTACACTAAAATCAAAGGGGAAACTAGTCCTGAGAAATTATGAAATTCAACAAGCATTATCATGCATCAAGTTTAGTCACTAAACAAAAAAATAATCTAACCAATTAAAAAAATCAAAGATGTTTTTTTGAAAAAAAACTTTCTTTTCATAACTTTCAGTTGTTTTCTGAAAAAAAAAAAAACTGGATAAAAATAAAAAAAAACACTTTGACTTTAGTTTGCATGCAGTTACATCGAGATTGACTTCTAAAAACAAGGAAAAGTTTATATTTTTTTATATAATATACAAAATGCATTTGACATGTTAAACAGAAAAAAACTTTTTCAGTTTTTTGAAATAATTATAAGGTGTATTTATAGACAGAAATAATTTTGAGTTGTATTTATGGGCGGGAATAATTCTGAGTTGTACTTATAAGCAGAAATAATTTTGCGTTGTATTGAAGGACGGCAATAAATAT
>Ga0310120_10002894_pt1 | contig 12383 bp, 8 predicted proteins | sample CB27_AW_983_MG_FD_203506 | JGI IMG/M metagenome (GOLD analysis project Ga0310120, IMG submission 203506) | Marine microbial communities from Western Arctic Ocean, Canada - CB27_AW_983 | ecosystem: Environmental > Aquatic > Marine > Oceanic | place: Canada: Western Arctic Ocean | collected... | reverse complement strand
GTCCTGCTCGGTGCCGTCCCAACTGCTTAAGTTGCCGTTCGGCATTGGCCAGCACTTCACGAGGCCATTTGCGAAATCCAGCCTGCTCCAATGCGTCACGTAAACTCATTCTTCGTCGTTCCTGTTCGGCCCGTTCGTAGATGCTCGTCGCACGATTGAATCGACGGAGTGACCAGGATATCTGCCCGAATAGGCCAAGCGAGTTCTCACCCGTTTGCAATAACTGGTCCAATAATCGAATCGCTTTTTCAGCATCACCGTCGGCTGCAGCATCCACAAGTTCCCAGGTGGTATTCAGCGACACACCTCCGACGACATCGCGGACCAATTCTGGAGTAATCGCCTGGCCAGATTCAACATACAACGCAAGCTTAGCCAGCTCTTGGTCGAGAAGCCCAAATTCCGTGCCAACCAGTTCGAGTAAGAGGTCGGCTGCCGGTTTCGAAAGTGCCTGTCCATGATGTTCACGGGACCTGTCTTCCAGCCAGCTTCGTACTCGGCGACGGTCGATCGTTTTCCCACGCCCTGACGTCGGCGCACGACAATCGACTTGCAGTTGGTGTTTATCCAGTGCTTTGAAAAGTCGCGTGTTACTGGCCCATGTGTCAACAGTCAAAATCAGTACGCCAGTAGAGCTGGGAGCTACAACATACTCCTCCAGCTTGGCACGATATTTGGACACAAATCCGTCTGCCTCTTCGATGACCACCAGGCGACGGTCGGGACCAAATAATGATACCGTTGCTAATTCATCCGACACATCCAGCCATTGGACCAAATCTCCCTGATAGGTCGTGAACGGAATACCCTGCTCATCGTCACCCAAGACGACCGTGCGGAGTCGTCGCATAACCAGGGTTTTTAAAAACAGTTCATCACCAAACACAACACAAAATGCAGTCGCATCAATGGATTCCAAGTCAAGTAGATCAAAAGCGTGTATCGTTCGTGACATTGTTTTACAGCCCTGACGTTTAAAACTTATCCCACATCTCCTAATTCAAATACCTCACCATACCGATGGAACACCATTTGTCGCAGTCTCTCATAACCTTTATCCAACAGCTGTGGGTCCCCTGCAACCAGAGTCTGTGCCGCAGTACGTGCCTCTTGAAGTACATCGCTATCTCGCATCAGGTCGGCTATTCGCAATGGCACGACACCGTGCTGACGCGTACCAAACAACTCTCCAGGACCTCGCAGTCGATAATCAACCTCTGCCAATTGAAATCCATCACTGGTGTGAACAAACGCCTCAAGCCGCTCGCGAGCTTCATCGGTACGCGGATCTGCAAACACGCAAACGTAACCTGGGTAATTGCCTCGCCGCACACGACCACGAAGCTGGTGCAATTGAGCCAATCCGAATTGCTGGCCATCTTCTATTGTCATGATCGTTGCATTAGAAACATCAATCCCGACCTCGACAACTGACGTAGCAACCAATACGCGTGTGACTCCCGAGCGGAACTTTTCCAATGCAGCCTGCTTGTCACCAGCAGACAAACGGCCATGCACCAAGCCGACACGAAAGCCTGCCAGAGGTCCTTGCGAAAGTTCTGAAAAGGATTGCTCGGCACTTGCCACACGAGGCTCGGCCCTCGCATCAATACGTGGTGCAATCACATAGCCTTGTCTGCCTTCACCCAGTCTCTTTTGAAAGAACTTCCACCAACGTTCTCGCTGTTGAGGTGCGGCCCAGTAAGTATGAACCTTTTGACGTCCTTGTGGACCCTCGCATAATATAGAGTCATCAAGATCACCGAAGATTGCCATTGCGATCGTTCGAGGAATTGGTGTCGCCGTCATCACCAAATAATGTGGATCCAATCCAGCGCTGCGCAATTGTGCACGCTGAAGAACTCCAAATTTATGCTGTTCATCCACAACGACCAATCCAAGTCGAGGAAAAGCCACACCCGATTTCACCAGTGCATGAGTCCCAACCACCAAATCCACTTCTCCCAACTCAATCGCCCGCCGTAGTTGACGGCGTTGAGAACCCGATTGACTCCCACTTAGCAGTGCTATCCGCACCTGACTATTGGATAACAGTTGGCGAAATGTTTCAACATGCTGCTGAGCCAATACCTCCGTAGGAGCCATCAAAGCCGCTTGGTAACCGTGCGCAACTGCGACAAGCATCGCGTAAGCTGCCACAACCGTTTTGCCGGTACCAACATCTCCCTGTAACAATCGATTCATCGGATGAGTTTCACCCAGATCCATGACAATTTCTTCGACCACGTGGTTCTGAGCCGCTGTAAGCCGAAAGGGAAGTAGCCGACGAATGCGGGCGTCAATTTTACCATTGACAGACAGCGATGGTGAGTGACGTTGGGTCGATACCATCGCGCGCCGCATGGCCACCGCTAACTGCAGAACGAACAACTCTTGAAAAATAAACCGTCTTCGCGCTTGCTCTATGCTCGCCCGATCTGTTGGAAAATGTACTTGCGGAAGTGCGGTTCGAATGGGCCAGATGTTAAATTGACCGAGTATCTCCTCAGGAAACACTTCTTCAACAGCCGATGCACATTGCCGAATCACTCCTTCGATGATGCGTCGAACCTGTGGTTGTCGCAGTCCTTCGGTCAGGGGGTAGACAGGTAAAATACTTCCCTGTTGCAATGCCGATTCATTTTCCACCATTTCTACTCGAGGATGTGCCATTTCCCAATGCACTCCCCGCTTGCGGGCGGTGCCAGAAAACAACACGAAACTTCCGTGGCTGAACTTGTCACGCATATAAGGTTGATTGAACCACACCGCTCTCAAAAATTGATCGCCATCGCGAATCAACACGGCCAGCATCGAACGGCCAGGACCTGTCTTACGGAACTCTATTTTTTCAACCTTCCCACAAACACTCAATGGCTTGTCTTCTTCGAGTTGCTCAATCGAACGCAATTCGCTCATGTCCTCGTAATCACGAGGAAAGAAAAATAAACAATCCAAGGCAGTACGCAGCCCCAGTTTTTCCAATAAAACAGCGAGTTGGGATCCCACCCCTTTGAGAAACTGTACTGGTGTATTCAGCGGAATCGCTGTTTCTTTTGTTTTGTCAGACGTGGATTCCATGACCGTATTCTATGATGTCGGTCGAGAAAAGAGGATACGGAGAACCAACCGTGGGAGACTTCGTCCTCAACGGTCACTTTCCACCGCTGACGGATCCTTGGCGGCCGTGGACTGACCGTCACCGTTGCTTTCCTCCTCAGAGGGCTGTTCGGCCAAAGATTTGAGACGCGGTGCAAAAGCATGGCGTTGCGGTTTAGTGAGGTCGTCTAATTTGCTGGCCAGCTCGGAATCACGGCGAGGCTCATCACGACGCGTCCAGGGAAGACGGACAAAAAAGGAACTTCCACGTCCCAGGTCGCTATCAAACGAAACGTCTCCACCCAACAGTTTGCAAAGTTCCTTAACAATCGATAATCCCAATCCAGTTCCGGTATAGGACCGAGTCAGGTTATCTGTTCCGATACCACTTCCTTGGCGAAACTTCTCGAAGATGACTTCCTGATCTTCTTCAGCGATTCCAACACCCGTATCAGCAACGGTCAGTTCAAGGCGATCCGGTGAATCACAAATCGCTGACACTGAGATGCGACCTCCTTCAGGCGTGAACTTAATCGCGTTCGACAACAAATTCGTAAGAATTTGCTGCACCTTACTCTGATCCTGATACATCGCCGGCAAGTCGCTGGCAACTTCAACTTCAAGATCGATATTCTTTTCATCTGTCAATGGACGAACGAGATCCGACTGGGCATGAACAACAGCGTCAATACGAAACTGGCTAAGACGAACCTCCATTTTGCCACTTTCAATTTTCGCCAAGTCCAGAATATCGTTGATCATTTCCAATAACATCCGGCCGGACTTCTGTATATTTCCAACGTATCTTTGTTGTTTCGGATCGAGTGAATCCACACCTTGGAGGACGTCTGAAAATCCAAGGATGCTGTTCAGTGGCGTGCGCAATTCGTGGCTCATGTTCGCCAGAAAATCGCTTTTCAATCGGTTCATTTCGTAAAGCTGCATGTTGGCCTGAGCCAATTCGTCAACCTTGCTGTCGAGACTTCCGTTGACTTCTCTCAATTCTTTTTGCGCGTCAGTAATGCTACGAAGCATCCGGTTGAACGCATCTGCCAATTCCTCAAATTCGTCGTTCGTGTTGATCGTAGCCCTCATTTCGATATTACCCTGGCCAATCGCATCGCTGACATCCTGCAAATGTTTCAAGGGTTTGACGATGACATAGCGAACAATGAAGTTCATGGCGAACATGGCTACGGCCACGGTAGCAAGTGCTGCTGCGAGCAAGATTGCCCGATTCTTGTTGATATCGGTTCGCGTAAAATCAAATGGAATCCGTACACGTATGACTCGAAATGCTGGTCCCAGGTCGAACGTGCCTGCCTCAGCAGCCGGTACGGCACCAGCCAGTGAAGCCTGTCCATGGCAAAGTTTGCAAGACTCTTTGTTAGTCCAATAAACGGGTTGGTAATAATGATATTCATTCTGACCGTCCATTTTTAGCAATCGATTCCGTGGTGGAATACTCTGAGTCACGGTCAGGGGACCGCGAGATAGAGCTTGCCGTACCTGAGGATCATTTTCGACAAGCTTGCTGTTAGATTCTTCTTCAAGCTCTGCCATATGCTGTTGGTATTCTTCCTTTAACTTCAATACGACCTGCAGCTCTTCCTCCGTTTCTGGTTCGATTACAGGCTTGGCCCACTTGTCAGGCAACGTTGTGCTTGGCGGCGGCTTTTTCAAAGCAAGTACATCCCAGCCGTATTCTTGATTCTGCATATCGCGAATCATCTCATGCAACAATCGTTCTTCGCCTGACCCTTCTTCGGCAGCAGAGTTAGGTTGGGGAAGCAACGTCTCCATGCCTCTTTTATTTTCCCAGATCTGCCAATGATATTTCAGAATACTGGCAACAACGAAATCGCGCCCCACTTTTCGGTTGCTGTCTTCCACCAGCTTTTCGGTGCGCATGCCGTAACCCCAGAAACTTCCCGAGATCAACACAAGCAAACAGCCACCAAAGAGGAACCGACATTTCCGTTCCAGATTCGTTTCGCCTAAAACACGCCGAAACGTTCGATAGGACATTGCAGTTTCCGGAAATCTAATGTGTCGAAACGACTGAACTACCAAAGCGTAAAAACAGAATTGAAAAACAATCGACGACTTTCATCCGTTTCGCTCCAACCTGGTGGCTCTGGAGATTCTCCATTCGAGAACCCAACAGCAGCCAACCACAAACAACACGACTGCTCCCTCCATCCAGCCACCAACCTATTCTAAGGTTACCCGACTATAACAACCAGTGCGATTCGATCACTGGTTTTTCTATAAAGACGCCGTCAAAGCATGTTCTGAGGATCAACATCGACGATCCATTGCACATCACTAGGTTGACGAACCTTGGAGGTTGCCGTTCGAACGGTGTCGTGCAGATCAGATTCGTTGGGACCATGCAAAAGCATGTGGAAACGGAATTTTCCTCGAATCTTGGCAATCGGTGCCTCTGCAGGACCCAGTACTCTGACTTGGACGCCCGTCGCATCGATTGTTGCCTGAAGTTGCTCCTGGACTCCTTCGATAAACTGTTGAGTCGTCGCCTTCGACAAACCTCTTGCTACCAGTCGAATCATCGCTGCGTAGGGCGGATATCCATACTCTTCCCGTATCGGTAATTCATAGCTGGCGAATTGCAAATAGTCGTGCTGCTGCGCGGCTTTGATAGCTGGGTGGTCTGGACTATAAGTCTGCACTAATACATGCCCCCCCTTCGAACCGCGGCCCGTACGACCAGCAACCTGGGTCACCAGTTGAAATGTTCGTTCGGCCGCGCGGAAATCGGGAAAATGTAGAGCCGTGTCAGCGTTGACAACTCCTACAAGTGTAACGTTGGGAAAGTCCAATCCCTTGGCAATCATTTGTGTACCAATTAAAATCTGAATTTCACCCTCGCGAAATCGCTTGAGCGCAGCTTCGTGACTACCTGGCCTGGTCATGGTATCGGAATCCATTCGCAAACAGGAAGCTTTCGGATAACGCGCTCGCACCTCTGTCTCCAAACGCTGCGTCCCAAATCCTAAAAATCGGATCCCTGAAAACTGGCACTCGGGACACTCGACAGGCGCTGGCGCCAAATGATCACAATAATGACAGACCGCTTTGTCACCTTCGCGATGATGAGTCAACGCAATGTCGCAATCCGGACAACTAACAACATGCCCGCATGAGGGGCATTGTATGTGTGTCGAAAATCCACGTCGGTTCAATAATAAAATGGCCTGTCCACCTTCTGACAAGGCTGTTTCTAATGCACGCTGCAGTGGACGTGATATTGCACCACGACCACCCGCCTGGACTTCAACACGCAAATCGACAGTAACCACTTCCGGAAGTGGACGCCCCATGATTCGGCGAGGTAACGTTACTCGTTGATAATTCGATTGCTCCGTCTGATACCAACTTTCCAAAGAAGGCGTTGCCGTGCCTAACACTAACGGAATGTTTTCGGCCTTGGCACGAAACAAGGCGACATCACGCGCGTGATATCGTGGCGACGATTCCTGTTTGAATGAAGCATCATGCTCTTCATCCAGCACAACAAGTCCGAGATGAGGTGTTGGTGCAAAAACAGCACTCCGAGCACCAACAACAACCTGCACATCGCCTCGTGATATCTGCTCCCAGTGCCAGTGTCGTTCCGATGCATCCAAATTGCTATGCAAAACCGAAACTCTCGGAAATCGCGAACGGAATCGCTCACGAGTTTGCGGAGTTAAACTGATCTCTGGTACCAATACGATGGCCTGACGACCGTACCGAATCACCTCATCAATCGCTCGGATGTAAACTTCCGTTTTGCCACTTCCGGTCACTCCGTGCAACAAAATCGTTTCATGGCGTTGTTGGTCCAACGCACTTGTGATAGCTCGCAAAGCTACTGCCTGATCGTCATTCAGTGTCAGATGCTCTTCGCAGATGACATGCTCTTCAATCACTCCTGTCGTTCGCACTCGGCGAATCTCTGAATGAACCAGCCCCTTCTTGCGGAGGGCCGTAATCGGTGCCTGAGTACAACCCACGGCAGTCGCCAATTGAGAGGGAGTTAGGGGTTCAACTGATCCGGCAAGGTGACACAACGCCTCCGCCTGCTTCTTGGGCAACTTTAACTGGGTCAAGCGGGCTGCAACACTTGTAGAAACCGACAGAAATATCATTTCCCTGGTACCCGCCTGGCCCCGAACACCTGATGGTACAATCGCTTCCAAAACCTGTCCCCAAGGACTCATGTACCGTTTGGACATCCAGGCCGCCATTTGCATCATCGGCTCCGATATCAAATCCCGCTGATCCACTACCGAGCGGACTTCTTTGAGTTGACTGGCAACAACATGCCGATCCTCAACTCCCACACAATAACCTACCATCGACCGGTTTCCACGGCCCAACGGTACTTGAATTCGACGCCCAACGCGCACACTTTCACGCAACCGTTCTGGCACAAGGTAGTCAAATACTCCTTGCGGCTCACCGGAAAAAACGACCGTTGCCACATGACACTCCGAAGCGTCATCCAACTCCCAAGGCGTTGGCTCAGTTTCAAACAAGTTTTGCTGATGACCGTTCACTTTTGTTCCAAGGTAGTCAGAAATACATCCAGCCGTTACCATAGCCTTGAACAGCGTCTCTGGGGAGCCCCTGAAAAAAAGATGGTGGAGGGGCCCAAACTGAACTTTTGAGCTTAAAACCTGAAAAAGTCGACAATGCGTTTGGGAATCTTTGGTGGATCATTTGATCCGGTCCATTATGGCCATCTCTTGCTGGCAGAAAGCTGTCTTGAGCAGTGTCAACTGGACCGTTTGTGGTTTGTCCCAGCTGCGATTCCTCCACACAAACAGGATCGCCAATTAGCACCGCCGAGTGCACGTGTTGAAATGCTCAAATTGGCCCTCGGTGGACATAGCCAAATTGAAGTTTCAGAAACAGAGTTAAAACGCGGGGGAGTCAGTTACACTATTGAAACACTCACTGAAATACAGGCGGATCACCCCGATTCACAACTCTTCTTTTTAATGGGTACTGACAATCTGCAATATTTGCCAAGCTGGAAACAGCCAGAACAACTCTGCAGTCTGGCATCTCCAATCGTAGTGAGTCGTGTGGGAAGCGGTGAACCTGACTTTGAACAACTTACCAGTGTCGTAAGCAACGAGCGATTAGCGGAAATCCGCCAGTATCAAGTCATCATGCCCCTGATCGACCTGAGCAGCTCAGAAATTCGCAACCGAGTTGCACAGGGAAAATCCATTCGCTACCACACACCTCGCGCTGTCGAACAGTACATCAAAAACCAAGAACTGTATCGGTAGCCAAATGTCGCATTCGTGTGAGCTGCCCAAGAAGTTGGCATCCGTTCGCCATTGATAAACAATGCAGCTTCCGGCAACATCGCCCAGTGGGAACAAAACCTCGACTTAAGCCGCGCGCCGCCCGTCAAGAAGTTTTTTTAGATACACTGATAGCGTCGCCTCACGAATCGCAAGATCACCCCTCAACGCTTCCAACACTAGCTCAAGTTGGTCTTCGACACTAGAACCAATATCCAGAAAGATCCATTTCTGTCCCGCAAATTCGCAGGCACCTCCCAATTCCCCATCTAGCCACTCGTGTCGGATAGTGTATCCCAACCGATCGGCAACTTGCAGCGCCTCTTCAAGAATCTCTAGCGTGTGCATCCTAGCTTTACCAATTACCCAAAATTGAGGAAATCCATTTCCACGAGGGGCGAGATTATACGGGCTTGGCTTTTAGTTGCCCAGGCCGATTCGACGATACCATCGGTGGGCGTAACCACCGTGAGCCCAACACATTAATGCTTGCCTGTCGGGTAAATGACACAGTCAGACACCGTTTCGGTAAACAGGAAAGACTAGTTACTCCAACCCCGTTGTTGACGATCACGAGCTTCAAAGGACTTCCAGGAAATAAATCGAGGCAGAAAATGTCGACTCCCACCAGCACAAAAAGTGACCTGCAACAGCAGATCGACTTATTGAAAAAACAATTGACCGAAGCGCAAAAGATGACTGCTTTAGGAGAGCTGTTGGGTACCACAACGCACGAATTCAATAACATTCTGATGACCATCATCAACTACGCCAAAATCGGACTTCGTCACAAAGACGCACCGACACGTGACAAATCCTTTGACAAGATTTTGGCTGCAGGTCAACGAGCCGCAAAAATCACAAACAACGTACTCGGCATGGCAAGGAATCGATCCCAGGACTTTGAACCAACCGATCTCGCCAACCTGATCAATGAATCATTGCTGCTGTTAGAGCGGGAAATGCGTAAATACCAGATCCAGGTCGAACCTGAGCTGGAAGACGTTCCCAAGGTCCGTGCCAATGGCAACCAGATCCAACAAGTGTTGCTCAACTTGCTGATCAATGCGCGACAGGCAATGCCTAAAGGAGGTCGTGTTCGGATACGCTTGAGTTTTGATGAAAAGAACCAAATGGTAGATCTCCTGGTTCGTGACACTGGAGTTGGCATTCCACCAGATAAGCTGCGTCAAATCTTTGCGCCTTTCTTTACAACCAAGCAAGGTCCTGATGCAACTGGAAAAGGTGGTACCGGCCTGGGACTTGCAGCTTGTCGAGACATTATCGAAGCTCATCAGGGTCGAATTCGCGTGGAAAGCTCACCAGGCAAGGGAACAGCGTTTACCCTGAAGTTACCGGTGACCCCAGCAGCCGGTGTTGCCTCCTCGTCATCAGTAGAAGCCACCGCCAAGTAGGCCGGTGTTCAACCGCGGCCCCGCTTCCGTGGACCAGTGATGACAATTAGGGCGCTACAGGAAGTCGAACCGGTAAGTGGCTTTGTAGCAACCTGCTACGGAGGTCAGCAATGATCCTCTGCTCGAGTTCCACATCCCGACCAAAGGGAACCCAACCCAACGTGTTCGGTCGATCACCATGCCGCTTCGAATCTGTATGATCAACGGCAACCTCATGACGCCGTGTAGAGCTACCAATAGTCGCATGCTCAGGTCGGTCCACAGCTTCCAATTCTTTGTTGACCGTCACGTGAATCAACCAACCCCCCGGCTCCGGTGACACCAACACGAACGCCTGCCTCCGCAAAGTTTGCAGAGTACTGTGCAACCGTTCGAAACCCGGAGTTGAATCTTTTCGCCACGGCTCTAGAATCGTCGCGCCAACCAAAGGAAATGTATCGATTCTACCTTCGGTCAGGATGTCACCCATTTGACGCACGCGATCTTCACTATCGATCGTGAAATAATCATCCAACGTATCAACGATCTGGTTCCAAACGAATTCAGTATCCGACACTGGCACGAACAATGGATTCTCCATCGTGGCCACTGCCGGCGACGATCCGGCCTGTCCGGATCCATCCTGGATCGAAAACTCGTAGAGTCCCAGATGACTGCATCCAGCCAACAGGGTTAATAAAACAATCGTTGCTAAACAGCATCGCATGGTGTTGAAGGTACCTGAAAACCGAAGACGTGGGACCAAGTCCGTGGTAGCATCGACAGCGATTGTTGCGGAGTGTGTCAAAATCATCGTTCCACGACAAGTCCATTTGCCATTGGCACGCGTCTTACGGCCGATTCGAACCGTCCTCACCCGAACCTTTCTCTGCATACTAATTGCCTGGATAGAATCTCAACAAAAAAAGCCCGGGACTTGCCCAATTGCAAAGTCCCGGGCTTTCACTATCGAGCGCGCACTCTAACTCCCGTTGCCCGCTGCAACGGTTGCGAACGTCACGCGCTCTTGGTTTGAGGTGTCCGTAATGGAATCAGCTTGTTACGGCCTTCCACAACGTCTTTGTTGATGATGTAGTGACCACCCTCTTCCTGATCAGGAAGCTCGTACATCACCTCAAGCATCACATCTTCGATGATCGAGCGAAGTCCGCGAGCACCGGTTTCCTTATCCTTGGCGCGCAAAGCAATCGCCTGAAGCGCATCGTCGGTAAACGACAATTCGCAATTTTCCATTTCGAAAAGGCACTGATATTGCTTGACCAAAGCATTGCGAGGCTGTGTCAGGACCTGAACTAATGATTCAGCACAAAGCGGCGTCAATGAACTTGCAACCGGCATGCGGCCCACCAATTCCGGAATCAGCCCAAATTCGAGAATATCATCGCTGGTGACTTGAGGCAGAAGTTCGGCCAGATCTTCGTCGGCCTTGACCCCCGATTGCTGTCCAAAGCCAATCGTTCGCTGTCCCAAACGTTTACCAATAATTTTTTCCAACCCGACAAAGGTACCACCACAAATGAACAAAATGTTAGTGGTATCCAATTGAATGTACTGCTGCTCAGGATGCTTGCGGCCTCCCTGAGGCGGGACGTTGGCCACCGTTCCTTCGAGCATCTTCAAAAGTGCCTGCTGGACACCTTCACCCGAAACGTCCCGGGTAATCGAAACGTTTTGAGTCGTCTTGCCAATTTTGTCAATTTCGTCGATGTAAATGACACCACGTTGTGCAGCCTCCAGATCGAAATCTGCTGAATGGAGCAGCTTCAGCAGCAAGTTTTCTACATCTTCACCAACATATCCGGCTTCTGTCAAAGTCGTGGCATCGCCAATTGCAAATGGAACATTGAGTATCCGAGCCAGCGTACGAGCCAATAACGTTTTTCCGGATCCTGTAGGACCAACTAACAGAATGTTAGACTTGTCAATTTCAACTTCCGAACCTTCCCAACCGAGCATCAGCCGTTTGTAGTGATTGTGCACAGCTACGGCCAACACTTTCTTGGCAACATTTTGACCAATCACATACTGATCAAGTTGTTCAACAATCTCCCGCGGCGTGGAAATCTTACTGAATAACTGTTTCGTCGATCCACGACTTCGCTGTTCCTGATCCAGAATCGATTGACATAAATCGATGCATTCACCACAGATATAAACATCCCCGGGGCCTTCTACGAGCGGACCTACGTCTCGGTAGCTCTTGCGGCAGAACGAACAAAATGCGTTCTTCTTTGTCGTACTGCCGCTACGACGTTTTCCGCCTACGTCCTTACTTGAGGGCATACTTTACTCCTTTCGGCTTCCTCGTAACTTCCTTTTGTTTTACTGGCTCAGCCAGCATCAAAAGTAAGGGCGACCGGCGTATCTCGTCTATCCCTAGCAGGTTGTAAAATCGTAAGCATCGGTTTCGTTTACCGATTCACTGGCGATGTGACTAACCCTTTTCACCGTTATCCTTTAACTCGTCTTGGAGTTTCGTCGCCAAAACAGTTTTAATTGTTCGGTATTCCTGACCGGATAACTGACCTCGCACATGCAATTCTCG
>Ga0310120_10002893_pt1 | contig 12383 bp, 7 predicted proteins | sample CB27_AW_983_MG_FD_203506 | JGI IMG/M metagenome (GOLD analysis project Ga0310120, IMG submission 203506) | Marine microbial communities from Western Arctic Ocean, Canada - CB27_AW_983 | ecosystem: Environmental > Aquatic > Marine > Oceanic | place: Canada: Western Arctic Ocean | collected... | reverse complement strand
AGATCGGAGGTTTCCTGCGCTGTGCGCGGGCGGGTGGTGCCGCGAGGGCAAAGTCGACCCGCTGCCGGGCACTGTCTACCCTCGCGATCTTGACCTGGACACGGTCTCCAACGCGGATGAGTCGGCGCGATCGGCGGCCCTGGATTTGCCGGCGGGTGGAGTCGAAATCGTAGCGGTCATCCTTGAGAAGGTTGCGGGGGACGAGACCGCCCATGCCCAATTCTTCAATGTCCACGAAGAAGCCGTAGGGGACTACTTCCGTGACGAGGGCGGAGCGGGTCTTTGATTTGCCCTGCCGCAACTGATTCTTGAGGTAGGCACATAGCTTGGAGCGCTTGCTGTTCCGTTCGGCCTCGCTGGAGGCCCGTTCGGTGGCCGAGAGATGTTCGGCCACGCGGCACAGGTCATCAGGGCTGGTTCCTCTCTTCTGGAAGAGGGCCCGGTGGACGAGTAAATCGGCGTAGCGCCGGATGGGGGAGGTGAAGTGGGCGTAGTTTTCCTTGGCGAGGCCGTAGTGACCCAGCGACCGGGTGGCATAGCGGGCGCGGGGGAGGGTCCGGAGAAAGCCAATCCTGAGCGCGGGTCCGATGCTGGATTTCTCCAGTCGATCCAGGAGCTTCTGAACTTCCTTTGGTTTGCCGAGATCGCCACAGGGGATCCGGTGGAGGCGCACTTCCGCGCGAAACTCCCGGAGACGATCAGGATCGGGATGCTCATGGACCCGGTGGATGCCGGGTCTGCGCAATTGAAGAAGCCGGGTGGCGACGGCTTCGTTGGCGAGGAGCATGAGTTCCTCGATGAGTTGGTGCGACTGGTCGTGCTGGACCTGCTCAATATCAATGACCCGGCCCCGCCGATCGAGACGAAGGCAGGTTTCCGGAAAAGAGAATTCCAGTGAGCCAGCCCGGAGGCGGCGAGCGCGAAGTTTCTGGGCGAGGCGTCCGGCGTGCTGAATCATGTGCTCAAGACCGTTGGTGGCCTTGCCCTCTATAACGCGCATGGCGTCTTCATAGGTGAAGCGGTGGCGGGAGCGAATGACGGCGGACGAGAACCTGGTCCGGAGGATCTGCCCGTCATCAGTTAGAAGAAATTCCACGCATTTGGTCAGGCGTTCGACGCCGGGGAGGAGGGAGCAGAGGTTGTTGCTGAGGGACTCGGGCAGCATGGGAATGACACGGTCGGGCAGATAGGTCGAATTGCCCCGCAGGCGGGCCTCCCGGTCGAGGGAGGACCCGGGCTTCACGTAGTGAGAGACATCCGCAATATGGATACGAAGCTCCCAGGGGCCCCTGGGGGTCCGGCGGAGGGAGAAGGCGTCGTCGAAGTCGCGCGCGGAGGCGGGATCGATGGTGATGACCGGGTGTCGGCGGCAATCGGAGCGATTGGCGATTTCCCGGGGTTGAACGGTGGTTCCGAGGCGTTTTGCCTCAAGGAGGACCTTGCGAGGAAAGACCTCACGGAGGGAGGATCCCGACTTTGGACGGGATGTTGATTTCATGGTACGGGTAGTTCTGAATTGGTGGATGCACGTCGGGCGGACAGGACGTTCGCGGAGAAACGTGCAAAACACTGCCGGCGGGTTGGCTCGGCGGGTGACCCGAGAATGGGTCAGGCAAGTCTTCCAATAAGGAAGTTCGACCGAAAGGTGACAGCGGTTTTCCGGAATGCAAGTGGAAAGGAGAAGCGTTGGTGGCGGGTCACTTTCCCTTGATCACCTGCCCGCTCTTTTTGTGAGTCCACATGAATTTCCCGTGGTCGAAGAGGAAGGCTCTCTTGGAATCGGCGGGGGAGGCGGGAGCGAGGGGGATCCACCGCTTGGCTTCCTCGATGGCGCTCGTGTGGCTGGGATTCATTGCGAGGTTTGTCCGTTCTTCTGGATCATTCCGGTGGTCGTATACTTCCCATTGTCCGGTCGTATAGCGAATGACGCGGTAGTGCATGCCGCGGACTGCCACATGACCCGATTCCTCAATGGTGATGGCGGGACGCTTTCTTGTTCTGCCCGGTTCGTGGAGCCAGGGGACGAGACTGATGCCGTCCAGCTTCTTCACGCGGGGCAGGCCGCACAGTTCGATGAGAGTGGGGAAGATATCGACCAGGCTGACCGGTTGTGAGCAACGCTGTCCCGGTTCGCCGATTCCGGGTGCGGCGATGAGAAAGGGAACGCGCGTGGCTTCCTCCCATAGGGTGCGCTTGTGCCAGTGTCCCTTTTCGCCGAGGTGCCATCCGTGATCGGACCAGAGGACGATGATGGTGTTCTCGGCCGCAGGACTTTTGTCCAGGGCGTCGAGGACGCGGCCCACGAGGGCATCAGCGAAGGAGATGCTGGCGAGGTAGTGCCGGATGGCCGTCCTCCACCTGTCGGTTTTGCGGAGACGGGAAAGGTCCTCCGACTTGCGCCTAGCAAGTTTGCGGCCAGCTTCGGGAACGTCTTTCAGGTCGTCAGGGAGGTCTTCCGGCACGACGACGCGGTCGAGGGGATAGAGATCGAGGTATTTCTGCGGAATGTACCAGGGAAGGTGAGGATGGAAGATGCCACAGGCGAGGAAGAACGGTTTGTCGTGTCCGCGTTGGGGGAGGTTCTCAAGATACTTGACTGCGTAGTCGGCGACCAGGACATCATCGTAGAGGTGCTCGGGTTGAGGCAGGATGCCCCAGTCCGCCTCTTCGGAATAGAGTTTGATGCCGGAGTAGGGAAACTCCCGGGGACGGGATTTTGCGGGAGTCCACGGATACAGACGGGAACCGTGTCGAACCCAGCCGTTATCATTGAAGAGGTTGCGCTGGAAGTGATCCCACTGGCCGGGCGGATTGTTGCCGGCGGTATGATGGTAGATCTTCCCGGCGCCCACGGAGTGGTAGCCGTTTTCGCGGAAGTGGACAGGGATGGTGCGGAGCTCCGGGAGGTTGGGTTTCCACCAGTGCTGATTGTTGTAGATGCCGGTGGAGGTGGGGAGCAGTCCGCTCATCACGGAGGCCCGGCTGGGACAGCACACCGGAGCGGTGCAATGGGCATTGGTGAAAGCGGTGCCGCGGGCAGCCAGGCGATCGAGATTGGGGGTGTGCACCCTGCCGGGGTATCCACCAAGGAATCCGACCCAGTCGTTGAGATCGTCGAGGGCGAGGAAGAGAACATTCTTCTGCGGGGCGGCGCCGGCAGACGAGACCGGGAGGTAACCCGGGAGGAGGATGAAGAAGACGACCAGGAGGCGTAACACTCTTTCCATTCCAGCATGAGAACAGGAATGCGGCAAGATTTGCCTCTGCTCCGGTGATTGACTCCGGGCCTGATTTTTCGATGCTGGAGGCGACCCCGTGAATCGTCTGTTAGTTATTGGAGCCCCCCTGGTGCTCGCTTCTGCCACCCCGGTTGAGGCACAATTCAGTTTCACCGAGCAAACGGACCTGCTGGGTGAGGGGTCCCTCAGTGGAGCGCCCATGGCGGTGGTTGATATGAATGGCGATGGCCGGGACGACCTGATCCGCCTCCATGAAACCGATCGACTCCTGATTGACTACCAGGAAGGGCCCGGCGAGCCATTTTCGTCCTACGTTTACGGAGAGGTTCCCCGCGGTTCGATCTGGGCGGTGTGCGCGGCGGACGTTGATCGCAATGGATTCAACGATCTCTTTCTTGGGCCTTCCTCGGGAGGGGCCTTTCTGCTGAAGGCTGATGCGGACGGAGCGTCCTATGCCCTGGCAGGATTGCCCGATCGCGACATCTTCGTGCAGGGTTCCATCTTTGCGGATTTCAACAATGACGGGAATATCGACATTTTCGCCTGTGACGACAATGACGACAATCATCGCTATCGCAATGATGGCACGGGAGGATTCCTGCTGGAACCGGGGCTGGTTGGTGACGCTCTGCCATCCAGGGTCTCGAGTGGAAACTACGCCGCGATCCAGATCGATTACGACAACGACGGGCACTGCGACATGTATCTCTCCAAGTGCCGGCTCGGAGTGACTGACCCGACCGACCGGCGGCGCATAAATCGCCTCTTCCGCAACGATGGCTCCAACAGCTACTCTGATGAGGGTCCGGCTGCCGGATTGGACGATGGGGAGCAGTCGTGGTGTGCGGATTTCGCGGACATCGACAATGATGGGGATCTCGATTGTTTCGTTCTCAACCACGGTCGGGGGGCGTCGAAGTTGTTCGAGAATGACGGATCGGGTTCCTTCACGGATATCAGCGCGAGCGCCGGATTGGCAGATATCGATTACTTCGGAATCCAGGCGCTCTTCCGGGACTTTGACAATGATACGTTTGTCGATCTCCTGGTGACGACCTCGAACCTGGGAGGTTCGGAAGCAACCTACCGCCTCTACCGTAACAATGGGGACAGATCGTTCACCCCTGTATCCAATGTCCTGCAAACCGAAGGAGACACACCAATCTCTTATCTGCATTCGTGTGCTCTGGGTGATTTCAACCACGACGGGTTCGTGGATATTTTCGGCGGACGTGGGACGCTTTACAACGAACCCTCGGATGATCAACGGGACCTCGTGTTTATCAACGACGGGAATGCCAATCATTTCCTTGGTGTCCAGCTCCGCGGACGACTCTCCAATGCAAATGGGATCGGCGCCCGGCTTGAGTTACATGGAAGCTGGGGAGTGCAGTTGCGCGAAGTGCGGGCGGGGGAAGGTTATGGGATCCAGAACTCGCTCACGAAGATCTTCGGACTGGGCAGCGCCACCGAGATAAGAAAGCTGATCGTGAGATGGCCTTCAGGGATCAGGGAAGAGATCCCCGCACCGGCGGTGGACCAGTTCCTCCAGTTCACGGAGGGCGGTACGTGGGAGAACGGCGACTTCAGTCAGCCTCTCATCGTAAGCCCACTTGTGACCAGTATGATTGTTGATAAACCGTTGCGTTACCGGGTGGCGACGAGCAACCTGAGTCTTTCCTTTGCCATCGGGGATGGCCCCCCGGGGATGACAGTCGATGCTGAGAGCGGGGTGTTGACCTGGACGCCGGTGGCAGAGGGCGTGGAGACGGTGGAGATCAAGGTCAGTAATCCGGCCGGGGTGACAAGTGAGACGCTCACCATCACGGTGGAACCGGCACCACCACCTCCCGATTTCGCTTCAGCGATCAACAACAGCGATTTAGTCTTCGCGACCTCGGAGACGCCCTGGTTCGTACAGGAACAGGAGAGCCGGGAAGACGGTCAGGCCTTGCAGAGTGGAGCGATCAGTGATGATGAACGCTCCTGGGTGGAGATCACGGTGGAGGGCCCCGGTGACCTGCAGTTCTGGTGGAAGGTGTCCTCGGAGGAGGACTACGATCAACTGGTCTTCCAGGTGGACGGCGTTCCGGTGGAGGAAATCAGCGGAGAGACAGGCTGGCGGATGGTATCGTATGAGGTGCCGGAAGGGACGCGTCGACTGAGCTGGTCCTACGAGAAGGATGGTTCGCTGTCCAATCACGACGATGTGGGATATCTCGACGAGATCTCGTGGGTGGCCACTGACAGCGATGGTGATGGGCTGCCGGACGACTGGGAACGGACTAATTTTGGCGACCTTTCTGCCGGGCCAGGCGATGATCCGGATGGTGACCTGAGCGGTAACGGGGAGGAATGGACAGCGGCTACCGATCCCAACGATCCCGCCTCGGTGCTCCGAATCCTGCGGGTCACGCGGGAGGTGACCGGCGCCAGTGAGGTGGTTTTTCAAAGCGTGGCCGGCAAGAGATATGTCATTGAAGCCTCCGCCACGTTGCACAACTTCCAGAGTGTCACGGAGGAGATCACCGCGGGAGCGGACACCACGACTGCCACTGTGCTTCTCTATGCTCCCGGTTCTGCCGGGGAAGTTACCTACGTGGCCTCCAATGCGGAAGGCAGGGCCCTTGTGCCGGTTCGTAGCCTGGATGGACTGTGGCGGGGAGGGGACGAAGCCGGATTTGCGGCAGTGGGCGGGGAGGCCGACTGGGATGCTGTGACCCAGGGGATCGGCTATGACCAGAACCAGACTACATACGATCCGTTCATCGGGAGTGACTTGCAGACCGCAATGTACCGCAATCACCCGACCGCCTACCTGCGTCTCCCCTTCAATGCAGACAACCCGTTCCTGATCATCAGCCTGAGGCTGGAAGTGCGTTACGACGACGGCTTTGCAGCCTGGTTGAATGGCGTCCCGGTAGCGAGAGACAATGTTCCGGGAGGGGCGCTCAGCTGGAATTCGTTGGCGCCTTCCAGTCGTCCGGACAGTCAGGCCGTCAGCTTCAACGCGTTTGACCTGGGAGCTTATGCAGGCACTCTTCGGAAGGGTCGAAACATCCTCGCGCTGCAGGGACTCAACCGGGCTTCTACCAATCGTGACTTTCTCCTGCAGGCCAGATTAAGCGGCGAGGAGGGCGAACTGCTCATGCCATCCGGCCATTACTTTCGCGTCCGGGTGCTCGAGTAGTTGCGGAACGGTATCCAGAGGAGGAGGAAGAGGAATGCTCCGATCAGGATCATCCAGGGGATCCTGACCGGATAGGGGCCGAGGAGGTCGACGGGCGTAGGCACGCCGGGAACGTCGTTGCCCAGAAAGCCATAGTTCCAGCCTGTGAGGGCGTCGATGATGGAGAGAAGGATTACGTAGGTGAGGGTGAAGAGTGAGCTGTGAAGGAGGTCCCGGAAGGAAGGGCGGAAGTGTTCGGAGCGGAAGATGTGGACGAGGGCGAAGATGATGAAGCCGTGATAAATCCAGAAGATCCAGAATCCCCAGTTCCCGGGCCCCTCACCCAGGGTGGGTGTCAGGAAAGCCCACAGGTAGAGGCAGGTCCAGAAGTAGATGATTCCCTGGAAGAGACGGATGCCTTTGAGGATTGCGAGAGCACCGAAGATGTTGGCCGCGTTACAGAAATGAAGGGGGAGACTTTTCGCGAGATCAAAGCGCTCGGGCAGCATCCAGTAACCCGTATTGAGGATCCAGGCGACGACGCAGCCCCAGCCCACGAATAGTCGCAGAAAGCGTTGGAGGGATCCTGGTGACTGGCGCCGGCTAGAGAGCGCCAGCAGAGCCGCGGCCACCGCGATGATCACCAGAGTGACGAGGTGAGCGGTGCTTCCAGTCTGGAATTTTGCAAGGATCATGAGGAGATGAGAGGGCCTGAGCGGGATCGTCGAGGAAGATCGGCTTGTCCCGGTGTTGCAACCGACCTGAGGGATTGCAGTAGGGCAGAGGGAACAGGAGGAATGATCATGCTGAGGCTGGCATGGACGAAGCCGGGATTTCAATCACGGGTTGCCGCTTTTTCGATGGCGGCCCGTGCGAGGAGTCGGGTGGAATCGAGGGTGGGCAGAGGGGAGACTTGGTCGTTGAGGATGAGAGGGAGCTCGGTACAGCCCAGGATAATGGCGTCGCACGGATGTTCGTCATGGAGTCGTTCGATGATGCCGAGGAGGGTAGAGCGATCCTCTCTGGTAACCCGGTTGAAGACGAGGCGATCGAAAATGAGGGTGTTGATGGATGTGCGCTCGTCAGCGTTGGGCGTGATCGTCTTAATGCCGAGAGGGGCCAGTTTGCCTGGATAGACCGGTCCCTCCATGAGATACTTGGTGCCGAGGATGGCGAGGCGTTGGAAGCCCCGGGTGTGAGCCTCCCGAGCGACCACCTCGGCGATGTGGAGCCACGGGAGGGTTGCTTCCAGATTGGCGTGGTCCATGGCTTCATGCACGGTGTTGTCGGGACAGATGGCAAAGTCTGCCCCGAGGGCTCCGAGCTTGGCGCAGGAGTCGGTCAGGAGGTTCGCGATGGCGGGCCAGTTTCCCTCTTCGAGGAGGCGGTAGTACTCACCGAAGCTGAAGGAGTGGAGGACGATCTCGGGGTGATGGTGGGAGCCGAGCAACTCTCCGCACTCTGCAGTAATCGTTTCGTAACAGAGTGCCGCACCGGGTCCGCTGCAGGCCACGATCCCGATGGTTCGGGCCTTTCTCCAGTCTTGCATGGCAGGAGAGCTAACCCGGAAGGGTTGAGTTCTCCACCGCAATTTCAGAGGTAGTGAAGGAAGGGTGGATCTTTCCATCCCCAAGATGGTCCGTTCCTCGCCAAGATCTTCGCTCGTAGGTTGAAGGCCGGTGGACTGGTGCCCTGCCAGGCGTTTCCCATGAGCCAAGGCGTTGTCGTCCAGGATGGTGACATGGTAGGTATTGATGCTCCGGGGCTGGGCTGGCTGGGCAAGCCCGGGGTGAATGCCATCTTTGAAGCGCTTATCCTGTCTACTGGGGCGCCGAAGGGTAGACACGGGGACAGGTGGATCCCGGTCCGTGAGACAGGTGACCGGTATTCGGGTGAAATAGCCGGGAAATCTCCATAAAACCGTTGCCTTTTGGGAAAGGGCTCACCATCTTCCGCGCCATGCATCCCGACGTGGTGAAATTGGTGGAATCTGGTCGCATTCCCCAAGCCGTCGGGGAACGCCTTTCCCAATTGGCTCCCGGCAGCTTTTGTCTTCACAAGTCGTGGGGATCTGGGAAAGTGATCGGTTGGGACCTCTTTGGTGGGAAGGTGACCATTGACTTTGAACGCGAGTCGGGTCGCGTGATGGGGTTGAAACTGGCCCTGAAGAAGACTGAGCCGTTGGAGGCGGAGGATTTCCGAGCACAGAAGATCGAGAAGATCGAGGAACTGCGGGCGCAGGCCCAGAGCGACCCTGCCACCGTGGTCATCCAGACCCTTGGGGCCCACGACGGATCGATGAAACCGGACCAGATCGACCGTGAACTGTGTGGAAGCGTTGTGCCGGAGGCTGATTACAAGAAGTGGTGGGATCGCGCCAAGAAGGCTTTGCGGGGATCTCATCGAGTGGTGGTTCCGAGCAAGCGGAATGAACCGCTGGTCCTGCGCGAAACCGATCTGAGCCCGGTGCAGACCCTGATATCCGATTTCGAGGCGACCAACAACCTGCGCGAGAAGGCCAGGGTTCTTGATGATCTCCGAAAGCAGTCGAAGGCACTGGAGAGCGAGGGTGCGGCGGAAGCATTACTTGCCGAGATTGAAGAGATCAGCCGCAAGGGGATTAAACTTCACCTGGGGGATGCCCTCGATTTGCTGGCGAGTCGAGATGAGTTGCTGGAGACCCTGAAGGAGGCCACCCTGGCTGATAACGGGCTGCGACTGCATGACGTGCTGGCGAGTTCCAGTGGTCCGCTTGCGCCCCAGATGGCAGGTTTGCCGGCGGCCCGTCAACGCCGGATTTATGAGGCTTTCCCGGAAGCCTTCGGAAACGAGTGGGTGGAAAAGATTCTGAGAGTATTTGACCGGGTGGGTACCCGGGGAGTGTCTGAGATCGCCAAGATGTTTTCGGATCGTGGAGAGATGGACACGCTGCTGGAACACATCAGGCGTGCACTGTCGCGGCACGCGCTCGGTCCGGATGCGCTGGCATGGATTTGCCGGGAACGCAGGAAGGCCGCCAAGGATGTCTTCACCCACGAAGTGGGCTCGGCCATTCTCTCGGTCATTGAACAGGACAGCACGGATGAGGGACCACGCAAGACGCTGCGACTGCAGAATTTCCTGATGGAGGACCGCGAGCTCATTGTCGATCTGCTGGATGGAGTGGACATGAACGAGGTGCGAAACTTTGCGCGCAAGCTGCTGCAGAGTCCTGCGTTCGCGGAACTGGACCGGAAATCGTTGATGGCCCGGGTGATCAAGGCGCACCCGGAGACGCAGGCGCTGGTGACTGGTGACGGGGGGGGGCCCCGTCGGGAGATCCTGATCGTCTCCTGGGAGAGCCTGGAAAGGCGCAAGGAGGAGTATGAAGACCTCGTGAACAAGCGTATCCCCGGGAACATCAAGGAGATTGCAATAGCGCGTTCCTACGGCGATCTGCGGGAGAACTTCGAATACAAGGCTGCCAAGCAGATGCAGGCCGTCCTGGCTCGTCGCAAAACGGAACTGGAGAAGGATCTGGATAATGCACAGGGATCGGATCTCACCGGAGCGGATACCGACACCGTTAACATCGGGACGGTGGTGAAACTCCGGCACGATGGCGAGACCGAGCAATACACCGTTCTCGGGGCCTGGGACAGTGATCCTGACAAGCTCATTGTCTCCTACCTGTCAGAGATCGGGCAGGCCCTCATCGGTCAGAAGGTCGGCAACAAGGTCGATTTTCGCGATCTGGAGACGGAAGAGGAGCGCACCTGTGAAATAGCCGAGATTACGGCGTGGAAGTAAGAGAGCCTCTTGCTGAGTCAATTTCGTCTACAAAATCATGGCTGACACCACTATTACCAGAGTATGCGGTCGCGAGATCATCGATTCCCGGGGCAATCCCACCGTGGAGGTCGAGGTCACCCTGCAGGGCGGGGGATTCGGCCGCGCCGGCGTTCCCAGCGGAGCGAGTACCGGTGAGCACGAAGCCTGGGAGTTGCGGGATGGCGACAAGAGTCGCTACCTGGGCAGGGGCGTGCTGGGTGCAGTTGACAACGTGAACCAGAGGATTGCGCCAGCCCTTGTCGGGATGGACGGCACCAACCAGTCCGGGGTTGATGCAGCCATGCTGGCCCTGGATGGCAGCAAGAATAAGAAGAATCTCGGAGCTAATGCCATCCTGGGCGTTTCCATGGCGCTGGCCAAGGCAGCCGCGGCGCAGGTGGGCCTGCCTCTGTATCAGTATCTGGGCGGACCGAATTCAAAGGTTCTTCCAGTACCCATGATGAATATTATCAACGGTGGGGCGCACTCAGATGCCCCGATTGACTTCCAGGAGTTCATGATCATGCCGGTGGGTGCGCCCACCTTCCGTGAGTCGCTGCGTTATGGAGCGGAGATCTTTCACGCGCTTAAGAAGGTGCTGCATGATCGTAATCTTTCCACCGCGGTGGGGGACGAGGGAGGCTTTGCGCCAGCCCTCGACAGCGCCGACGACGCCCTGGCTGTGATCGTGCAGGCGGTGGAAGCGGCTGGTTACAGAATGAACGACGATATCTGTATCGCCCTCGATGTTGCCTCCTCGGAATTTTATGACAGAGAGAAGGGATGCTACGTCTTCAAGAAGTCGGACGGTTCGGAGAAGAGCTCCGAAGAACTGGTGGACTACTATGCGGCGCTCAAGGAGAAGTATCCCATCATCTCGATCGAGGATGGCTGTGACGAGAATGACTGGGACGGATGGAAGGTGCTTACCGAGAAGATAGGGGACAGCACCCAGTTGGTCGGTGACGACCTCTTCGTGACCAACGTCGATTTCCTGGCCAAGGGAATTGAACTGGGTGTGGCCAATTCGATCCTGGTGAAAGTCAACCAGATTGGCTCACTCACTGAGACCTTTGACGCGGTGGAACTGGCCACCGAGAACAGTTACACTTCCGTGATCTCCCACCGCTCCGGGGAAACGGAAGACTCCACCATCGCGCATATCGCGGTGGGGACAAACGCCGGGCAGATCAAGACCGGGTCGATGAGTCGATCCGATCGTATTGCCAAGTACAACCAGCTTCTTCGGATTGAGGAAGCGCTGGGTGATGATGCGGCCTATGGAGGGAAACTGAAGGTAGGGGCCTGAGTCCTCCTGAGGGCATCTATTTCTTCTCGATGCGATAGACCCGCTCTCCGCTGCGATAAAGGTCGAGGCGGTCACGGGCGACGAGTTCGAGATAGGCGGGATCATCGCGGAGGGCGGTGAGTTCGCGACTCTTCTGCTCCTTGTGAGAGCGGACGTGGTGTTCCTGTGCGTTGGCCCGGGCCAGTTCTTCCTTGAGGGAGCGCAACTTGCGCATTTGAGGGATCGAGAGAGCGGCCATGGCCACGCAGCCGGTAACGAGGAAAATCGTGAAGGCCGCCCGGTTCACAATGCGAATCCCCGCCGTGCGAGCTTGCAGATGCCTGCCCACAGGGCGCCTGCGACTGGCTTTGGCGGAGGGTGAGCGGTGCGCCATCAGGATTGATGTTAGCAAGTTTTATTAGGGATTCCAAAATAATTGTGGCAGATGGGGGGGGATTGCGCTGGAAATGGGCTCCTACCCGGCCTAGTGGTCGCCGGTGCCCGAGGAGCCTTTGATCTTAGCGCAGGACGTTCATCGTAGCTACTTGCTGGGAAGGAAAGCAGTGGAGGTGTTGCGCGGGATTGACCTGGAGATCATGCAGGGCGAGCGGGTCTTCCTGTGCGGGGCGAGTGGAGCGGGCAAGACGACCCTGTTGTATACTCTGGCGGGTCTCGAACGACCACAGCGGGGTCGGGTGCAGATTGGAGGGGAGAATCTCTACGAATTATCACGGAGGGATCAGAGCCTGCTTCGCAACAGTAAGATGGGCTACATCTTTCAGAATTACTATCTCCTGCCCGAACTGACCGCCTTGGAAAACGTGATGATCCCGGGGATGATCCGGTCGCGTAATGTCCGCAAGCGCGCCATTGAACT
>Ga0310120_10002892_pt1 | contig 12386 bp, 14 predicted proteins | sample CB27_AW_983_MG_FD_203506 | JGI IMG/M metagenome (GOLD analysis project Ga0310120, IMG submission 203506) | Marine microbial communities from Western Arctic Ocean, Canada - CB27_AW_983 | ecosystem: Environmental > Aquatic > Marine > Oceanic | place: Canada: Western Arctic Ocean | collected... | reverse complement strand
TCGTGCGGAACACTGGGTCGTCGTCGAGGGCACGGCCCGCGTAACCAACGGCGATCAGGAGATCCTGCTGAGCGAGAATCAGTCGACGTATATCCCGATCGGGGTGACGCACCGACTCGAAAATCCTGGCGAGATCGATCTCACCCTGATCGAGGTTCAATCGGGCTCCTACCTGGGCGAAGATGACATCGTCCGCTTTGACGACATATATGGGCGAAGCCAGGGCGCGGACTCCTCCGAAAGCTGAGTTCGTCGGGCGAGGGGCGTGGCTGTCCTCCGAGAGCGAATCGGGGTTGTCGATTTGAATTAGAGACCAAATTCACCCATTAATGACGAATCGGGACGTCAGATCGCTGAGGTCTTCTCCCTATGACCCAAACGGATCCAGGGAATCGAAAGTTCCTTCAGGGACGCCGGGCAACGAAGTCTTCATCCCCGAGAATCCGGTCAACGCCACCGGCATTGGAATCGCGACACGGATCTCGGATCGGCTGAGCTGAATCGGAACGATCATTCCGGTCTCGCCCGAGGACACCGACGAAGGTGGCGTCGTGAATGAATTCGACAATTGTCCGTTCGTATCGAACCCCGGGCAGGAGGACGTTGGAGGTCTGGGTTTCGGCAATACCCCCGACGGCATCGGCAACGTTTGCCAGTGCGGCGATGTGACGGGTGAGGGTCAGGCCAACGCCACGGATGCGGCCTTCATCAAACGTCAGGCGCTGGGAAACGTGAGCCCGCTCTTCGGTCAGAATTGTCCATCGGCGCTGCCATGATGAACGCGAATCACGCGATCGAAACCAGCCGAGTCGGGCGAGTGATCGCACTCGCGTCGCTGCTGTTGCTGCCGAGCATGCCGAGTCGGCCGGGGACGCTCAAGTTTTTCGAATCTACCTCCGGACCGGGGACGCCGCGATCGATCTCGACACCGGCCACCCGCGTATCCATCGACGTCGACTACGACGCAGCTTCCGACGAAGGCGGCCGATGAATCGATGCGACCGGGACTTCCATGAACCTCGGGGCCGTGCAATCGATCGATACGACGATCCTGGCGGAAGTCCCGGAGCCTGGTCTGGGGGTCTGCCTTGCCGTGGGCTGCCTCGCGCTCGCGTTTGTCCGCGGTCGTGTTCAAGGTCGGCACGCCGGATCTCGAGCCTCACCCGGACCTTGACTCGACCCTCCCCCGGTCTTGCGACGCGGCGCTTCGTCCACGACCCTTGGGTAATGACGACCACATCCCCGCTGTCCAAGAAGAAGATCGAAGTCCTCGGCCATCAAATGGCCTACCACGAACGAGGCGAAGGCGATCCAATCGTCCTGCTTCACGGCAATCCGACCTCGTCCTATCTCTGGCGCAATATCGTTCCCCATCTCGAGAGTCTCGGACGATGCATCGTGCCCGACTTGATCGGCATGGGCGATTCCCAGAAACTGGCCGACCCGGGACCCGGTTCGTACCGCTTCGTCGAACATCGTCAGTTTCTCGATGCACTCCTGGAAAAACTCGACGTGAGTCAGAACGTCACCTGGGTGATTCACGATTGGGGTTCCGCCCTGGGCTTCGACTGGGCCAACCGCCATCGCGCCAGCGTGCGAGCCATCGCCTACATGGAAGCCATCGTCGCCCCGATTCCATCCTGGGATGAATGGCCCAAGGCGGCGCAACCCGTCTTCCAGGGATTTCGATCCGAGAAGGGCGAAGAGATGGTGCTCGAACAAAACCTCTTCATCGAAGGCATGCTGCCCGGTTCGATCATCCGCAAACTCTCGGACGAAGAGATGAATGAGTATCGACGGCCCTTCGCGAGTGGTGGCGAAGATCGAAGGCCGACGCTGACCTGGCCGCGCGAAATTCCGATCGAAGGCGAGCCCGCCGATGTCGTTGAAATCGTGAGGGAATACGGCGCATGGCTCTCGAGTTCGGACGTGCCCAAACTCCTGATCAACGCCGAGCCGGGCGCGATCCTGCGAAAGAGCGCGCTCGAATTCTGTCGAGCCTGGCCCAATCAGGAAGAGACGACGGTCGCTGGTATCCACTTCATCCAGGAAGACTCGCCGGATGAAATTGGCCAGGCGATCGCCGACTGGCTCTCGCGAATCCCCTGAACCCAGACGTCGCCGGTCAGGAAAGTTCGAGCATTCGCTCGATCGGTCGCAGCGCGAGCTTGGCCAGATCCTGGGGAACGGTCACGCGAGGCCCGTCATCGCGCATGCAGAGATAGAGCTTCTCGAGCGTGTTCAGTCGCATATAGGGGCAGCGGTTGCAGGCGCAACTCTCGTCCATTCCCGGTGCCTGGTAGAGCACCTTCTCGGGAACCTGCTTTTGGATCGCATGAAAAACGCCGTCCTCGGTCGCAATGATCGCTGGACGCTCGGGCTCGGCGACGGCGCGGTTGATGATGCCGGTCGTGCTGGCAATGAAGTCCGCTTGATCGAGCACAGCCTGATCGCATTCCGGATGAGCGAGCACCTCTGCGTCGGGATGTTGAACGATGAGCTTCGCGAGTCCCTTGGCACTGAAGAGTTCGTGAACGACGCAGGCGCCCTGCCAAACGATCAGGTCATCGCGCCCGGTTTCCTTCGCAACCCATCGCGCCAGATGTCGGTCGGGAGCGAAGATCAATTTCTCTCCTTCGAACGCTGCGACCATCTTGGCCGCGTTCGAGGAGGTGCAGATCAAATCGCTGATCGCCTTCACCCCCGCCGAGGCGTTGATATAGGTCAAGACCCGGGCGCCCGGATGTTCGGCGACGAAGGCTTCGAACTCGTCCGCCGGACAGCCATCGGCGAGTGAGCATCCCGCGTCGAGATCGGGAACCAGAACGGGAATGCCCGGGTTGAGAATCGCCGCAGTCTCGGCCATGAAATGCACACCGCAAAAGACGATCCGATCGCAATCGATTTCCTGGGCAGCTCGCGCGAGGGCGAGCGAATCGCCTACGACATCGGCAAGATCCTGTATTTCCGATTCCTGGTAATAGTGCGCGAGGATGACCGCACCCTTTTGATTCTTCAATTCCAGGATGGCTGCTTCCAGGTCGTCAGGTCGGTCACTGCCTAGATTCGCGGGCAAGTCCATGATCGGCGATCTCCAGCTGGGGCACGCTGCGCCCAGAGTCTACCAAGGTCCTCAGGGTTTGAGTCCCCGCGAATGTCCAGGACGGGAACGCCTGGGACGGAAACTCTCGCGACTAGGAGACAGGCTCGATGAGCAGGGTCGGAACATCGTGGACGGGATCGCGAACCGTACAGACGCGCGTACCGGGTTTGTGCCCGTCGCGAATTTCCGAAACGTCGAAGCGATCGGCCGAGAGTCTCGAGTGAATCGCATCCATGTCGCCCACTTGCCAAGCCAACCCTCCGAAGCGGTCGGCGGATCCCGGCGCGGGCGCGGGCTCTAGCCGGCCGCCTATTTCGATGGTCACGCCGCCAATTCGAAAAAAGATCAAGCGTACGCCGCGCTTCTCGAAACTTCGGTCGAGGGCTAGCCGGATTCCGAGTCCGTCGCGATAGAAATCTCGCGTCGCCTCGATGTCGCCGCTCATGATCACCACGTGGTCCAAGGCGTCGATGACGCTACCCGACTCCAATGAACGCCCCTCGCTCGCAGGCATGGACGGATCGGCCCAGGTCGGTCGCTCTCCGACTTCCTCCGAGATCAGTTCGACCGGAATCGATCGGCTGCCGTCCGGGTCGACGAACGTCGACAGCCAGGCCCTTTGTTCGGCCTCCCCTGCCGCGTCGACCTTTCGACTCTCGCTGGGAAGCAACGAACTCCCGGTTTCGCTCAGCCGCGATTTGATCTCCTCGACCTCGTCACAATCGAGACGAATTCCCGCCAACCCGACCGCTGATTTGGCGTCCGCGCAAGAATCTTCACGAATCTCGAGAAGCATGTTGCGGACGGGAAAGGAAACGCTTCGGGTCTGCTGTGCGAGATCGGCCTCCACCGGGCCGGGATCTTGCCCCAGGAGCCGGGCGTAGTCGGCCACAGCGGAATCGAGATCGGGGACGTCGACGACTACACCATGGAATCTCGTAATCATGGACAGAACATCGCACGTCTTTTTCGCTATGCCCTGCATCACGGAAAATTTGTTGAGCCGGGGATGCGGACGCCCGCGACGAGATCGAGAGGAACGACTGAATGAGCGAATCGAGTACCCGGCGTCCAATTTTCGGTGTGGCAGCCGCAGTTCTCGTCGGAGTCATGGGCGGATTGCTCGCGCTCGCCCTCGCCAACTCGAATCTGGGGACCGGCGGGACGAACATCGATCGCTCGGGCCGACTTTCGATCCACATCAACGGCGTGTCGCAGCGAATGGCCCGGGACGTCTTCCTCCCTACGGAGGGCTGGGTCCTGCAGATCCGCTACCCGGACCTACCCATCGCGGAGGAACGAGAGGGATTTGTCGTGATCCTGCGCTCCGAACGAACGGGCGCAACCATCGAGATCCAGGACCGCTTCCGGTTCGAGGACGAGTTCGCGACGTTGATCGTTCCCGAACAGCTCGGTCTCGCCTCCGGGCTGCTTTCCGTGCGTGCGAGTTTTGACGACGAGGCGGGTAAGCGCTTCGAGGCCTCGAGAAGGATCCGCATCCGCTCACCACTCGGCCTACTCCCAATCGGATTGCGTCAAGTCATCCACTTCGATTTCAGAGTCGACCACGACGGCGATGGTCGGCCCGATTTCTGGAACGATCTCGAACTCTTCGGATTGGCCTCGACCCGGCATCCCGATCTCGCTCGCTCGGTCGCCGCGCAGATCGAAGAACGCGCGCTATTGCGTGTCGAGGCAGCCTACGACCCAACCCATGATCCGAATCTTACTGGCCGGACGCGCGATTTTGCGACCGTGCGCTTTCGACCCGACTCGGATCCTGGATCATTGATCACGCGAATCTGTGTCGGGGGTCGTGATCCAACTGAACGTGATCGAGTTGGCCATGTCCGACTCGATTTTCGAAACGAAGACAAGACCTCACTCGAATGCAGTCGGAACCCGGCCACCGGGCTCTTTCCTGCCGCACTCGATACCTATCGGGACTCGACGCTCTTTCGCGAAGTCCTCGACCCCTTCCTTCCCGACCGTGGAGGAAGGCCCCTTGGAGAACATCCCGATGACTCCCTCGAGCGTCTCGTCGCTCTGTTCGAAGCCGGCCGAGACGGCCAGACCTCTTCCGCGCGAGAGACGAAGATCATGCGTGCGATCGAGGTTCTCGGGACTGTTCTTGGCAGCATCATGGCCCATGAGGCGGGACACGCTCTTGGACTCGTTGCGGAAGGTCGGCCGAGCGTGGGGTTATTCGGCGGAAGCGATGGCGCTTTCTTTGCTCACAACATCGATTCCCACGGAGAAGAGCCAACATTGAACTGGCTCATGAACTCGGGTGGAAGCCTCGGATTCGAAGAATTGGCCGGTGAGGGCGAAACGGGTCCACTCGTCTTCCGACCGCTGAATTTCGCCTACCTGCGCGATCGCGTGATCGTGACGGACTAGCGCTACCGCGTTCCGGCCGCAGGGCTGACCGGGGCTAGATGTCCCAAAAGAAGTCCTTGTTCGTGAGTTCGGAATCTCCATCCGTCGCCGCGACCTCTTCGCGTTCCGCAGGCGTCAGCAGGTCATCGCCCTTGGCGATTCGTTCGACCAGTTCTTCGAGATCGCGAGTCTCGGTCTCCCAGTAGTCGTCCGTCCCAAAATGTGGAAAGGCGTCCGGAAAGGCCGGATCCTCCCAGCGCCGTGCGATCCAACCCGCATAGAACACGAAGCGAAATCCACGAAGCGGTTCGATCAGTGAAAAGCCCCGATCGTCGAAGGGCCTGAACTGTCGATAGGACTCGACCAGCAGCCGCCTCTGTCGGTCGGCGAGAGCGTCGCGACCCGGCAGCAGCATCCAGACATCCTGGACCGGTGGGCCGATCACCATGTCGTCGAAATCGAGAAAGAACCAGCCCTCGTCGCCACGCAGCAGGTTCCCGGCGTGACAATCACCGTGGATCGGTTGAATCAAGAGATCGCGACTTCTCTCCTGATACGTCGAGACGAGCGCCTCGACCGCGCGCGCATAACGTCCGGAGCAGCTGGGCGGCAGCCAATCTCCATCTTCGAGCAGTTCGAGCGCCTCGAGCGGAACCGTGTCGGCGTTCAAGGTTCGTCGATTCGGCGCACCCAGATCGGCAGCGATCGAATGGATGCGGGCCATCAGCCGGCCCAATATCTCGATCTGATCGTCGGCCAACTCGTCGGGAGAACGCCCGCCCGTACGCGGCCAGATTGCATAGTAAATATCCTCGATTTCCTTCAGCGTGTCGCCGTCGGGAAACTCGAGGGGGGCGCAGACCGGAATCTCTGCGCGGACCAGGGCGGCGAGCAGGCGATGTTCATCGAGAATCGTCTCGCGAGACCAGCGACCCGGGCGATAGAATTTCGCGACCACGTGTTGGCCATCTTCGAGACGGACGTCGTAGACCCGATTCTCGAGTGCGTTGAGCGCAAAACAATGTCCGGACGGTACGAAGCCTGCCGCCTCGACGGCCTGGAGTACACGTTCGGGTGTCAGCCGGAAAAAGAACTCGCTTTGGTCGTGGCTCATATCGGGAGCATACCCCGATCGCAGATTTGCCCGATTCTGACGTATTCGTTAATATTTTCCAATACTTACATCGTCCCCAAGACGCTCCATCGACGCGGCCGGGCAAGCGCTCCGTTCGGTCGATAAGCGAATTGCGAGATGAAGGCGCATAAGGCACGTATCGGTCGGCGCAACGAGAGCCGCCATGATCTTCGACCCCTCAACCCCGGAGTAGCCCCAGTGTCCCCCAACCGCGATCGCCCATGGCTGATTCGAACCTATTCGGGCCATTCCTCGGCACAGGCCAGTAATGCCCTCTACCGAAGCAATCTCGCCAAGGGCCAGACAGGCCTGTCCGTCGCGTTCGATCTCCCGACCCAGACCGGCTACGACTCGGATCATCCACTCGCGCGTGGCGAAGTCGGCAAGGTCGGCGTCCCGATTTCCCATATCGAAGACATGCAATGTCTTTTCGAGGAAATCCCGCTCGACAAGATGAATACGTCGATGACGATCAATGCGACGGCCGCCTGGCTGCTCTCGCTCTATATCGCGACCGCACAGCGACAGGGATCCTCTCCAGAGGTTCTGACCGGGACGACCCAGAACGACATCATCAAGGAATACCTTTCCCGAGGTACATTCGTCTTTCCACCCGATGCCTCGATGCGCTTAACAAGTGAGATCGTCGCGTATACCGTCGATCATGCGCCGCGTTGGAACCCCGTCAACATCTGCTCCTATCATCTTCAGGAAGCGGGGGCGACACCCGTCCAGGAGATCGCCTTCGCAATGGCGAACGCCATCTCTGTTCTCGATCGAGTTCGAGAGAATGCGGACGTCGATGACGAGACGCTGTCGCGCATCTTCGGTCGGATCTCATTCTTCCTCAATGCCGGGATTCGATTCGTGGAAGAGATGTGCAAATGCAGAGCGATGACGCTGCTCTGGGAAGAGATCGGACGCGAACGTTATGGCATCTCCGACGAAAAGATGCTGCGGCTGCGTTACGGCGTTCAAGTAAACAGCCTCGGACTGACTGAAGCTCAGCCCGAAAACAATATCGTCCGAATCGCTCTCGAAGCGCTCGGCGTCACACTTTCGAAGAAAGCGCGGACCCGATCGCTACAGCTCCCGGCCTGGAACGAGGCACTCGGCCTGCCGCGACCCTGGGATCAACAACTCTCGCTCCGCACTCAGCAGATTCTTGCCTTCGAAACCGATATCCTCGAATACGAAGATCTCTTCGATGGCTCCTACGTGGTTGAAAAGCGGACGTCGGAACTCCTGTCCGCGGCTCGTGAAGAGTTGCAGCGCGTCCTCGACATGGGTGGCGCCGTCGACGCTGTCGAAAACGCCTATATGAAACAACGCCTCGTCGAGAGTCATACGGCGAGGTTGCGGGCCATCGAATCCGGCGAACTCGTCGTGGTCGGCGTGAACGAGTATCAAGAAACCGTTGAGTCTCCGCTCGTCGAGGGCGGCTCCGCGTCGATCCTCAAGGTCGACGAATCCGCCGAACGAAAGCAAATCGAATCGCTTGAAGCGTTCCGAAAGAAGCGAAACGCCGACGACGTCGCGCAAGCCTTGAGACAACTCGAGGACACAATCAAGAATGGCAAGAACATCATGCCCGCCTCGATCGAAGCCGCAAACGCGGGCGTGACCACCGGTGAATGGTCCCAGGTCCTGCGCGACCACTTCGGCGAGTATCGCGCTCCGACAGGAGTGGGCACCGCGCCTGTCGCGGCGACCGGCACCGCCAGCGAGGGCGTCGAACGCGTGCGCGTGCGCGTCGACGAAGCGTCTCGCGAGCTCGGACGGCGACTCAAGATCCTGGTCGGAAAGCCGGGACTCGATGGACATAGCAACGGAGCAGAACAGATCGCCGTGAAAGCGCGCGACGTCGGAATGGAGGTCGTCTACGACGGGATTCGGCTGACGCCACAAGAAATCGTCCAGTCCGCGCGAGACGAAGGCGTTCACGTGATTGGATTGTCGATTCTCTCCGGCTCCCATGGCGTACTCGTCATCGACGTCGTCGAGCAATTGAGAGAGGCGGGGCTCGGTCATATTCCAATCGTGGTCGGCGGCATCATCCCGGAGGACGATGCGACGAAGCTGATAGAGGCCGGCGTCGTACGCGTCTACACACCCAAGGATTTCGACCTCACTCGAATCATGAGCGAAATCGTCGACGTCGTCTCCGAGCAGAATGTCGCCTAGCCAACAGGACAGCACGCTCGTCAAGCGTCTGCGCGACGGAATCACGGCCGGAGATCCGGGCGCGGTATCCGAAGCGCTCAATCGAATCGACGACGACCGTCCCGAGAATCGCGAGACCGTTCTGGCATTGCTCGATTCCGCAATCGGCCACGACCGTGGGCCTCGCATCGGCATCACCGGGGCGCCCGGCTCCGGAAAGTCGACGTTGCTCGATGCGCTGGTCGGCGTCCTTCGCGATCGTGGCCGCAGCGTCGGAATTCTGGCCGTCGACCCATCGAGCCAGAAAACGGGCGGCGCGCTTCTCGGCGATCGCATGAGAATCGGTTCGGCCGCCAGGGACTCTGGGGTCTTCCTGCGATCACTCGCGGCACGAGACCAACTCGGCGGACTCTCGGAGATCACCGGGCCGAGCCTGGACCTCATGCAGGCCGGCTTCGACCAGGTCTTCGTGGAAACGGTCGGCGTCGGTCAATCCGAGGCCAGCGTCATCGATCTGGTTGACACGCTGGTATTCGTCGCGCAGCCCGCAGCCGGAGACCTGATCCAATTCATGAAGGCAGGTATTCTGGAGTGGCCCGATATCTTTTTCGTCAACAAGTCGGATCTTGGAAAAATCGCAACACGAACGGCGACAGAACTCCTCGCCGGGCTCGACCTCGCTGGCCGAGGTGACACTAAATACAAGCCACAGGTGCTATGCGGCTCCGCGAAGAACGGGCTCGAAATCGAGACCCTGATCGATGCGATCGACGCCCATCAGCAATACCTGAAGTCCTCGGGACAAGGCGAGGTCCGGCGAGCGCAGGGTCGAGTTGCTCGGGTGCGAAGTCTGCTGGCGACGAACTATGGTCGACACGGCCTCTCGCAATTGACTGGCCCGCTCGAGATCGAGACCTACGTGGGAGCGCGGCCGGAGTCCTCGGCCGAGCGACTATCGGACGAACTCGGACGAGAAGTCGAAGCGGCCCTCGGCAGGAAAGCGAAGTAGCTTGGCCGATCGCGGCCGGTCGCCGATCGCCCGCGTCTTGCGCACGGTTGCCTGGGCCCTCTTCTTCGCGTTCGTGTTCGGATTTCTGATCGGGACCTGGCTCGGGAATCAAATCGAAGAGCCCGTGCGCTATATCGGCGAGCAGGATCGCCCGATGTCATCTATGGCGGCTCGTCCAGGCTGTATCGATCACACCCTGGCGCTGATTCTCGTGACGAGCCAGGACGAAGAGAAGGTCTGAGAGGCGATTCAGATACCGCAGCGACGTCTCTTCGACCGACTCGCCCTCGGTGCCAGCAAGCGCGACGACCGCCCGCTCCGCGCGCCGGCAGATGGTTCGTGCGAGATGAAAGGCCGCTCCCGAGGAGCTACCGCCCGGAAGGATGAACGTCTTCAGTTCCCCGAGGCCGGCCTCCAACTGATCAATGAGGGCTTCGAGAGCCAACACTTCGGCCGCCGCGACCCCAGGGACACCCGCCTTCTTGCGATGCTCCGCACTCGGCGTCGCGAGCGCTGCGCCGAGATCGAAGAGTGCGCTCTGAATATTGGCTAGCCCTGCACTGAGATTCGGATCGACACCGGCGGCGATCGCCACACCGATCGCCGCATTCAACTCGTCGACGTCGCCGTAGGTGGCGACCCGCGCGGCGTCCTTGCCTACACGGTCACCACCGAAAAGATCGGTCTGCCCGGCGTCGCCACGTCTCGTGTAGATCTTCACTAGAAAACCTCCAGGGCCAACGGTGCCATTGGAGAGCGTGCCGCCTCTTGCGGTCCCTCGACCGAACGATTGCGGCCCAATAGTTACGCGCGGGCTTCGAGGTCGGTGTCGACCAGACGCGCCAACTCGTCGTCATTCGGCTCGATCGTCGATTCCGTTCTCGGAGCTTCCGCAGGCGCGGCTTCGGCAAGAGGCGCAGCTTCAGCTGAGGGCGCGGCACCGCCGGCAACGATTCGCCGCAGGGTGACGACAGCAAAACCACCTCCGACCACGAAGCCCATGATCGGAAAGATGTAGGCCCAAAGCGTGATGCCCTTGGCTGGCGGAGACCCGAGAATTTCCTCTCCGAATCGCTCGATCAAGACCGCGATGACCTCTTCTTGCGTCGAGCCGGCCGCTTCTTGCATGACCATCCACTGCACGAGTTCTGCGGCCTGCGGGCTGGGGCATGATGCCAGCGTTCGCCCGGGGCAGTAAGGACTCATGAGTTCTGCGGCCAGGTCATAGCCCCAGGACTTGGCGGTGGCGTCACCCGCCGAAGCAATCATGAACAGACACACGACCGCGATCAGACCCGACAGGACTCGTCGAAGCCTTTGCGGCCTACGGCGCGCCTGGGTACCAGACCCTCGCGAGCCGTGCGCGACATCCTCAGAGCGGTCACTCATCAGATCTCCCAATTCAGCCTCATCGCTTTGTCCCGCTCCTCGTCGCCCTTCCAATTTCGCATCAGCTGTCGCGGCGCTTCGGCCATCACCCGCGACCCCGGCGGAACGCTACTGGTCAGCCAGACGTTGCCCCCGATGATGCTGCCGGCACCGATCACGGTATCGCCACCCAGAATCGTCGCGCCCGCGTAGATCGTGACATCGTCCTCGATCGTCGGATGGCGTTTCTTTCCGCGCAGCGCGGAACTGTCACGAATGGACGTCGCACCGAGCGTGACGCCTTGATAGAGGCGGACGCGATCGCCAATGACCGCGGTCTCGCCGATGACGATCCCGGTTCCATGGTCGATGAAGAAGCGAGTTCCAACCATGGCGCCGGGGTGAATGTCGATCCCGGTTCGATCGTGTGCGTATTCGCTCATGATGCGAGGCAAGAGCGGCACCCCGTAACCATGGAGTTCGTGGGCGATGCGATGGATGGCCAGCGCACGAATCGCCGGATAGGCCACGACGATTTCGTCGTACCCGCTCGCTGCCGGGTCGCCCTCATAGGCGGCCTCGACATCCCGCGACAGCATTGCACGAAGATCCACGAGACGACTGATGAAGCGAACGGTCACGTCTTCAGGCGTCACCGACTCTGGCAACTCGACCTGAACGAGCAACTTGTAGAGTCCGTCTGCAACGGCGGGGACTTCAGACCGGAGCTCGGCCGGATCGACGCGGAAGCGCAACAATCGCTTGGTCGGATCGATCCAGGCGACGACCTGATTCGGATCGAGGATCCCACCGCAAACCGTCTCGGACAGCACGGTTTCCTCGCAGCCAGCGAGGCCCTCGACGGCGGCCTCGAGAACATCCTCGGGACAAGAAAATGGCTCCGTCGGGACCGTCGCCGAAGCTTCGCCGGCCCTTCGCATCGATCTCAATACGGGATTATTGGCCATCTGTGAACTCCTTGGATCCGCGAGCGCGTGGCGGCCGATCTCGGCCCTCCCAGACGATAGGATGCCCCAATTCGTGCATTCTGACACGTCCGGGCCGATACGGGTCGATTCCGGCAAGCCACCGGCAAACTCCGCGCGCCGTGGAAGCGAGTGCGAAGGCAAGGACCTATCTTTCGGCTCGCATGAGCCCTCTCTACAGCCATTCCCGTCTTTCGAGCTTCGAGAATTGTCGAAAGCAATTCGAATTTCGCTACATCCAGA
>Ga0310120_10002887_pt1 | contig 12399 bp, 10 predicted proteins | sample CB27_AW_983_MG_FD_203506 | JGI IMG/M metagenome (GOLD analysis project Ga0310120, IMG submission 203506) | Marine microbial communities from Western Arctic Ocean, Canada - CB27_AW_983 | ecosystem: Environmental > Aquatic > Marine > Oceanic | place: Canada: Western Arctic Ocean | collected... | reverse complement strand
TAAAATTTTAAAATGCTTAGTTATGAAAAAATCACAATATTTGTTGATTTCAGCAGTATTTGTTGTCGTGTTTTTTTATGGATTATCAGTAGGCGTCTACAATATTTTTCCGTATGAATTTTTAGACTCATCTAAGGACATTTTATCTGGACAAAAAACTATTGAAAATAATCAATTTGTCAATCAAGCTGATATTGATTCTTTAATTAAAATTGATAATAAATCAGATATTGACCAAAAAAGAAATTTCTTAACAGAGTTTTTCTGGAACGTTGAAAGTACAACTTTCAAGCGTATTCCAGCAGGATATATTCCAGTACCTGAAGTTGAATCTGATATATCTGATTCTAGATACAGCGATTTTCAAAATCTAAAGCGCATTGATAGATTAACCGTTGAAATGGAATATGATATAAATTCGATTTCTTATCTTTTCATACCAGAAAAATCTAACGAAAAACTAATTTTATATCATCAAGGACATGGCGGAGATTTTATTTTAGGTAAGGATACTATTCAATTCTTTCTTAATAGAAATTTTACAGTACTTGCCTCAACTATGCCTCTAGTTGGAATGAATAATCAGCCAGTTGTAGAAATGGACGGATTAGGACAAATAAAGTTAATTTCTCACGACCAACTGAGGTTATTGGAAGCAAATAATTTCAATCCAATGAAGATATTTCTAGATCCAATTAGAATTAATTTAAATTTTATAGAAATGGAATATGATTTTAAACAGTATTCAATGATTGGATTATCTGGTGGTGGGTGGACTACTGTAATCTATTCTGCTATCGATGAAAGAATTTCAGATAGTTTTTCTGTTGCTGGTTCAATGCCATTTTATCTAAGAGTAAATGATAGAGACATAGGTGATTATGAACAAACAAACATCGACCTGTATCAAAATGTAAATTATTTAGAATTGTATGTTTTGAGTGCATATGGTGAGGGGAGGAAACATATTCAAATTTTCAACAAGAATGATCCGTGTTGTTTCTCAGGAAATGGATATGAGACTTATGAATTTATTATAAAAGATAAGATATCGCAGTTAGGAAATGGTGATTTCCAAATTTTCATAGATGATACGCATAACGAACATAAAATTTCAGATACGGCCTTAGAGCATATTGCAAAAAATATAGGTTAGCTTTCCTTTATTTTAACATCTCATATCCAATCATTATGGAAACAGGTTAATCAATTTCAATTGGTCGTGAAATTGATATACTTGAATTAGACGAAAAATTTGTGGAAAAGAATCTAGGTTTTAGAGGCTGGTTTTATTTCCGAACTGGTTGGGCTACATATTTTGCCTTTATTGTGGCTGCTGTTAATGCTTTAACTGTAACATTTTTTCTTGCAATTGAAAAATATCCCTTATTAAGTATGATTTTTCCTACATTTTTTCATTATGTTGTGATTGTGGTATGTATTGGAGTACCTGCACTTGTTCTTGTGGGATATGTTCATTTCAAGAGATCCAAATCTTACAGAGCAGAAGCGGATATCGGGATAGAAACAAATCCACATTTTAGAAGGATGCTTCAAAACACCGAGGTTCTTTTACCATCGTACCTCAAACTTACTGAATTAATGATAAAGTTGTCAGAAAACAAAAAATTAACAGATAAAGAATTGGAGGAAGTTTCTAAATTACAAAAGAAATTAAATGAACATATAGATAAACGAGAAATTTCAATAGACTGAATTTTTTGCTTACGATATAATTATCCATTTAGATTAAAATGTCATCATTTCAATTACTGGTCGAATATTTATGAAACTTGATAATAGATTAATACTAGTTTTAGTTGCAGCCATTGGAATTTACGCAATTTTCTTATTCATGTCAGATTTTAATATAATCTCAGAAAAAATATCTAATTTTAAAATATATTATTTGCCTTTAATTCTTTTACTTGTAACAGTTAGTTGGATTCCCCTAATCATTAGATGGCAATTTTTACTTAAAACCTCTGAAATATACATACCTTTTACAAAATCTATTCTTGTTTATTTATCTGGATCAGCTTTACAAATAACTCCAGGTCAAATTGGAGAACTAATCAAAGCTCAAATTCTAAAAACAGGTTTCAATATTCCAAGAACAAAAACTGCACCGGTTGTATTAGTTGAAAAAGTATATGATCTAATAGGTGCTATTATAGCTTCTATAATTGGAATAATAATCCTAGAATTGGAAATTTATCTAATTATTTTTGCAATTTTTGTTTTGGCTCTAATTTTCTTCTTTATTTACTACAAACCCGCTTTTGAATTTTTTTTAAAGCAGATTATAAAAATGAAGTTTTTTTCAAAATATACTGAAAATATTTTAGAATCATATGAAATTATAAAAAAAATAACTACCCCACAAATAGCGATACGTAGTATTTCTCTTTCAATCACGTACTGGTTTATAGTATCTATAGCAGTATACTACACTTTACTGGCTTTTGATATAGATATTTTAAATTATTTGAAAGTATTATCCATCTTCACAACATCTACTATTTTAGGCGCAATTACTTTCATTCCTGGCGGAATTGGAGTTACGGAAGGGTCAATCGCTGGATTTTTTACGCTAGAAGGAATTAATATGTCTACTGCATTAGTTCTAAGTGTAATGATTAGAATCGTAACTTTGTGGTACAATGTTAGCATAGGATTTATAGCGTTAAAATTTAGTAGCGGATTTTCATTTCAGCAGAAAACTTAGAAAGTTTTACTATCGGCTGATTAGGTAAGAAGCTCAAAGTAAACAATAAGAATTGCCATAAAACAAGCAAGACCTACAAGTTTTTTGATGGTTGATTTTTTCATATACTCTAAATTCTGAATTTAACCCTTCCAAAAAAATTCGCTAATTAGTTGTGAAGTTAATTTGATAGCTGTAGGAATTCTACGCATTTTTCTCTTCCCACCTACTCTAGCAGGTTCATTTCCATCAATGTCAGCAATTTTCTGTTTCTTAATTAATCCTCTAATACTCATTTGATAAACTAATGTCATATCAAAATCATCTAATTTTATTTCATTCCATGCTTTTCTTGTAATAGCTCTACTAGAGGATAATGTATCTACCAAATGTCCTCCATAGATAGCATTTGCTAGGCAAGTAAACATCTTATTGCCAAACCCGTCAATGAATCCTGCATCCTCATTAACTGATGTTTTACTAAATCTTGTCACAATAACCTGGTCATATCCTTCCTTCATCTTAGATACTATCTTAGGAATTTCATCTGGCTCGTTATTTCCATCTGCTCCAAACATGATTAAAATATCTGCATCGGCGTGTTCAAATCCATCATGTATTGCAGCTCCATGTTTGCCTTTTGTTGTTTGTTTAATCACCTTAAGGCCCATTTTTTTAGCCTCTTCAACCGTTCCATCTGTTGAACCTCCATCTACAATAATAATTTCATCAACCCATTCTTTTCTAATTAAGGGAATGATTTTTTTCATACCAACAATCTCATTTAGAGTAGGTATAATCAAAGCTGATTTCATATCTGAGCCTAAATGTGTCATTAAAAATCAAATATGAACTCTAAGTGTGATTAATAAAAAATTCATTAAATGCATCAATCACTAATTCTTTTTCTTTCTCACCAACTTTATGATGATTACCTATAAAGAATGAATTACGCATTATTAATTGGGAATTCGTGAGCTCGCCATACTTTTGCCAATCAATTAATTTAGAAGCAGGCTGTTCCACAAAATTACCAGCCATGATTGGTCTAGTTTCAATACCTTTCGATTCTAGAAATGTTGTTAGTTCCTTACGAGAAAACGGCGCACCATTTTTAATGGTAATTGCATATCCAAAATAGACATGCCTATCTAGATTTCTAGTTGGAAGAATTAAATATTTTGAGAATTTTGAAAGTCTCTCATTCCAGAATGATGCATTTTCTCTACGAATCTTAATAAACGAATCAAGTTTTGGTAGTTGCTTTCTACCAAAAGCACCTTGTATTTCTGTAGGTCTTAAATTATAACCAATGTTAACAAATAAAAATCTAGGATCAATCTCAGGATATTGTGAATTAATTTCATCTTTATTTTCTAATTCCCTAGTCCATCCAAACGTTCTCAGTGTTTTAGCCATTTCTGCAAAGTTTTGATTATTAGTAACAAGCATACCACCCTCCATAGTCGATATATGATGTGACATGAAAAAGCTAAAAGTTGCAATATCACCAAACGAACCAACTTTCTTATCGCCAGATACAGCTCCATGAGCCTCACAAGCATCTTCAATGACGTATAAATTATTCTCGTCAGCTATATCACATATTTCTTTCATATCACAAGGATTTCCCATTAGATGAACTGGTAAGATGCATGATGTCTCTGAATTTACTGCATTTCTAATTGCCTCTATATTTACACACAATGTATCCAAGTCAACATCTACAAATAATGGTCTACATCCAACTTGAACAATTGGTGAAATTGTTGTTGCCCACGTTACAGCAGGTGTAATTACTAAAGATTTTTTTTGCATTGGTTCATCAACTGCAGAATTAGTTAAGACTGATAATGCTAAAAGATTTGCAGAAGACCCAGAATTTACCATTATTCCATTCTTACAGCCAATATAATTGGAAAATTGTTCCTCAAATGATTTAACTTTTTTACCCATAGTGACCCAAGTAGACAACATTGAATCTAGAGCGTCAATTACTTCCTCATGATCATATGATGGAACAGCTAATGGAATTTGAAACTTCGTGTTTTTTGATTGTTCGTGTTGCAATTTTGTGCTAAAATTTTTTTTGATTTCATCTTGAATTTTTTTTCCTATCATATACTGTTAGCCTATTTTCCTGATATGAAGTATTAAAGTTATGAGACTCTATTAATCTATTATTTGATATCATAAATCAGCAATATTTAAAAAAAGAATCAAACTCAAAAGGATGGATAATATGAATATAGCAATAATTGGTTTAGGATTTGTTGGATTAACATTATCATTATCATTAGCTGATAGAGGTTTCAAAATTTATGGTGTTGAAATAAACCGTGATACTCTTGATAAAATTAACAATAAAGTTCCTACAATTAATGAGTATGGCATAAAAGAAATTTTAGAAAGAACTTTAGGAAAAACCTTTTTTCCAGTAATGGAATTAGAAGAGTTGTCAGAACATCCAGACACTTTCATTATTTGTGTTGAGACTCCAGTGGTAGATGGTATTCCAAATACTACATACATAACAAATGCAGTAAAAACTGTTACAAAATATATGAATGGTGATGAATTAATCATACTTCGTTCTACATGTCCCGTAGGCGTGACAGAAAAATACGTAATTCCAATTATAGAAGATGAACTAAAACAACGTAACATAAACACAGCATTAAATGTTGTATATGCACCTGAACGAACTGCAGAGGGTGTAGCGTTACAAGAATTAAGTGTATTACCACAAATTATTAGTGGAAATAATCCAAATGCAGTCATAAAAGCAATGGATGTATTCCGAAAACTTACTCCTACAATTATTCAGGTTTCATCTATCAAAACTGCAGAAATGATTAAACTTATTGATAATTCATTTAGAGACGTTAGATTTAGTTATGCTAATGAAATTTCTCTTATGTGCGAAAATTTGGGTGTTGATGTTCATGAATGCATAACCAAAGCTAATGTTGGATATCCAAGGAATAACATTCCCGTACCAAGTCCAGGAGTAGGCGGACCATGTCTATCAAAAGATCCTTATCTATTAGCAACGAATGAACAAATAGAAAATTTACCAGGCAAAAAGTCTCTGATACTAACTGGAAGAAAGCTAAATGAATCAATCCCAAGTTTCTTAGCCAAAAAAATTAAAGAAAAAATTCCAATGAACGTAATCTCACCTAAGGAAACAAAAATTTTCATCATGGGATTTGGATTTAAAGGGGAACCTGAGACAAATGATGTTCGAAAATCTCCAACTTTAGATGTAGTAAATGAATTGCATCAAGACTTCAAGATTTACTCTCATGATCCTATAGTAACTAAAGAAGTATTAGAAAAACATAACACTATTCCAGTTGAAATTGAAGAAGGTTTTAAAAATGCTAATTGTGTTGTTATAATGAACAATCATAAGGCTTACAAAAAATTAGACATTATTTCACTTTTAAAAAATGCCAATAAACCATGTTTATTTATTGATTGTTGGCGTTTATATGACAAAAAAATGTTCAGCAATTCTCAAGATATCATATATAGTGGCTTAGGCGTTGTCTAAAATTCTTGTAACTGGCGGTGCTGGCTTCATTGGCACGAATCTTATAAACTCGTTAATCAATGATTTTGACGAAATAATTGCTTTTGATAATGAATTTAGAGGTTCATTTACAAACTTACCATCAGGAAAAATTAAACAAATCAAGGGCGACATAACAAAATATTCAGATTGGGATAACTTACCTAAAGATATAGAAACAATTTTTCATCTTGGTGCGATTAATGGCACTAAATTTTTTTACGAAATTCCAGAAAAAGTTCTAGAAGTAAATGTGAAAGGTGTACAGAATCTTTTGGATTTTACTCGTAAACATGATATTAAAGACATTTTGTTTGCATCGTCTTCTGAAGTCTATGGTTTTCCAAAAACCTTTCCAACAAATGAAGATGTTGAACTCTCTATACCTGATCCTTACAATCCTCGTTTTTCTTATTCTAGTAGCAAAATAATTGGTGAGTTGTTATGTATTAATTATTCCAGAAAATATAATTTTAAACACACCATAGTCAGATATCATAATATCTACGGTCCAAGGATGGGCTATGAGCATGTTATGCCACAATTCATTAAAAAATTAACGTGTGATGAAAAATTCATTGTAGAAGGTGATGGAACAGAAACTAGATCATTTTGTTACATAGACGATGCAATTACAGCGACAAAAATAGTTCATAAAGATAATACTTTTGATAATAGAATTTTCAATATTGGAAATTCCGAAGAGGTTTCAATATCCACATTGATAGAGTATCTAGCAAATATTTCTGGAAGAGATATCACACCAGAGTTTCAAGAAAAAGTGAATTTTGGCACAAAAAGAAGAGTGCCGGATATTTCAAAAGCTAAATCGCTTGGTTACGAACCAAAAATTTCTCTCAGAGAAGGTTTTGAAATTACATACAAATGGTATAACGAGCATTATTCTAATCAAAAAAATTTACTCTAACTTAGTTTCACCATTTTTATCAACATAATGGGGATATGGCATTAGAAATAACATTTTGCCGCCATTTTGAATGTAAGCCTGTTCACGTTCAAGAATTTCCTCTTTAAAACTCCAAGGAATAACTAACATGAAATCTGGTTTCATATCGCGAGCCATGTCTTCTGAAATAATTTCAAAATCTGTGCCTAATGTACGTAAACCAACTTTGTCTTTATTTCTATCACTAATATACGGTATAGATTTTTTATCAAAACCACAAATTTGGAGTAAAACATTTCCTTTTGATGATGCGCCTAAACCAATAATTTTCTTACCATTTTGATTCTGTTCTAAGATAAAATTTCGAGATTTTTCAATTATATCTTGAATGTTTCTACTAAATTGGGCATAAGTATTAGGCTCATCCAAGTTCCATTTCTTTTCTTCAGATAATAGATGTTCATATCTTTTAGATTTAGGTTTACAATTTTCTTTATGAGTGACTAAAATTCGTAAACTACCGCCGTTGACAAAATTTGTAGATGCGTCAATAACTGTTAATCCATTTTTTTCCATTAAATAATTAATTGATTTTAAAGAATAATATTCTAAATGTTCATGCATTGCATCATAAAAATTCATGTCTTTTATAGTATCAAGTAAATAGCTTACTTGAATTACACAGACACCATCATTATGCAAAATCTCTTTGATATCTTTAGTAACAATATTTGGATCATTAAAATCATAAAACATTGCAGTAGCAGTAATAATTTTTGCTTTTTCTTTTTTAGTTTTCTGCATAACAATCTCTTTAGAAAAATATTCATTTACAATATTGATTGATTTATCAACATGTTTCCAATCAATATTCTTTGCTGGCTCTACCGCTATTCTATTTAATTTATTAGGAAACATATCTATCATAGTACAATCATTAGCACCAATATCTATCACAATATCATTATCATCTATCTTAACATTATCTAGTGTATAATTAACAAGGTCATTTAGATCCCTTCGCATCATATCATTAATTGCTGTCCGGTAGAAATAATTCTTGTATAATAAATCTGGTTTTACTGTCTCTTTTAATTGAACTAAACTGCAGTTTTTATTTTTACATAACATCAATGTTAATGGAATTTTGATTTCCGACATTGGATTACTGTTATTACTTTTCACGAATGTAGTGGCAACATATTGAGGATCGTATTTTAGAATTTCAATTAAATCATCAGAACAGACTCTGCATTTAGTAATAGTTGTATATTCATCCATGCGCTAGTTCGCTTCCATTCTTACATCTAAATTTTGTTATTTTTATAATATCCGTTATACCATTCTATAGTTTTACGTAACCCCTGTTCAAGAGTAATCTCAGCTTTAAAACCAAGTTTTTCTTCTGCTAATTTGTTACTCACTTTTCGTCTAGGTTGACCATTTGGTTTTGATGTATCCCATTTTATTTTTCCTTTAAAATCTATTATGTCAGAAATCAGATTAGCTAACTCTTTAATTGTAATCTCTTGGTCTGAACCTAAGTTTATTGGTGAGACTTCATCATATTTTTCAGCTGCTGTAATAAGACCTCGTACAGCATCTTTCACATACAAGAAATCTCTGGTAGTGTTCCCATCTCCCCATAGAGAAATAGATTCACTGTTTTGTTCTTTTGCAGTAGAAATTTTGTTAATTAGTGCTGGAATTACTGTTGCAGACATTGGATCAAAATGATCTTTTGGACCGTATAGATTGGTTGGAAATAGTACTATCGAACTGAAACCAAATTGTTTTCTATAAGCTTGAGATTGAACCAGAAGCATTTTTTTTGCCATCCCATATGATGCGTTTGTCTCATCAGGATAACCATCCCATATATTTTTCTCATTAAATGGTATAGATGCAAATTTAGGATAACTTGAAATTGTTCCTACAGTGATTAGTTTCTCAACATTAGATTCCTTTGCTTCGTGAATTATATTTACTCCCATCATTATATTGTCATAAAATGCTTCAGCTGGTTTTTCTTTCAAGAATAATATACCACCAGAGGTGCTTGCCAAATGGAATACAATATCAACATCTTTTACAGCCTTTTTACAGTCAATCTTATTTCTTAAGTCATAATCTTTAGATGAAGTAATGATCATATCTTTTACATTCAGATTTTTTAATTCATGTACAACATGAGAGCCTAAAAACCCATTACCACCAGTTACTAGAACTTTTTTCTCAGACCAATTCAACGAATTTTTTATCAAACTCACATTTATTGCCTTTACTGTTTATTAGCAATCACCATCATTGGAATTTAACAAGATAATATAATAGGAAAAGCAATATATTAACGTCAAAAACAAACGGCATGAATTTTAAAGAAAAGGTGAATTAAAAATTATGTATAATTCAGAACATCCAAAATTGCTTCGTAACACTACACCCATCCGAGATCCTGAGATTATTTCATTTGTTAAAACAACTGATACAAACAATTTCTTGTTTAATGCACTTCAGAATTTAGAATTAAAGGATACATTTCTAAATGAATATTTTAACTGGGTACAATCATCAAAACTGAATAACCTAAAAGGTTTTAAAAAATTTAAGAATCTTTCATATGTTCACGGAACATCACAGACGTTTGACGCTTTTTATGCTGAAAATAAGAATCGTCGATTCAGATGTTTTAAGGGAGATTTTTTTTATCATTCAATAAGCTGGAGAAATAATTATAACTACTCTTTTATTGATGAAGAAAAATTGCAGCCGAATGATGCGGTGGTAATTTCTCTTCCTTTTTCTGATAATGGGTATAAACATCCAGATACTGATGATGTAATTGAAACATGTAACAAATTAGAGATACCGGTTCTAATTGATCTTGCTTATTATAATTTAGCTAGAGGAATAGATTTCAATCTTGATGAACCGTGCATTTCTGCAATCACTTTTAGTCTCAGCAAAGGATTCTATTCACTTGATAGACTTAGAATTGGTATGAGATGCAAAAAAGAATTTAATGATGATCCTGTTGATGTATTCAATTCATTTGATATGTTCAATAAGGCTGGAGCAGCAATGGGTCTAGAAATTATAAAAAATTTTTCTCCTGATCATAATCAAAATAAATTTTATGAAAAACAAAAAGATGTGTGTTTGAAATTTAAGTTTAAACAATCAAATTGTGTGGTTTTTGGTTTGGGTGATGAAAATTATTCAAAATTTAATCGTGGTTCACGTTGGAACCGTGTTTGCATTTCAAATTTTTTGGTAAACGATTAACTTTAAAAACTGTAGCATGTTTTTTATATCTAATTTTTAGTTTTATTTTATGAATAATTCTTATTGGGAATCTTTTAAGGAAAAAAATAAGGATAATTGGCATTTTGATCCATCTATTGATTCACAAGATTATACCTATATTGGCAGATTGAAAACTGACTTTAAGCCTTTACTCGATCTTATGTCAGATGATAGTAATTTCAAAAAACATATTATTGTTAATAATATTGAAGAGCATAAAAATAAGCTTAACGAACGTATAGAAGCTTTTAGAGAATGGGGTTATGATGAGCATAATACATCATCTTTGCAAATAACTGATGATGATTTTCCTGATATATTGAAGCCCTACAAAGAATTTGCAGGTTTTGGAGAATGTAATGTAGTTGCATTAAAACAATATCCAGGACAATTTCTTCCATGGCATGAGGATACATATGTTGGTTTCAAGAAAGAATTCAATATTCCGAATGATGTTAAAGTAACAAGATATTCACTTTTCTTAGAAGATTGGGATTGGGGACACTACTTTGCCGTAGGTAACAACGTAATACATCAATGGAAACAAGGTGATTTTTTGGAATTAAAACCAAGCATGCATCATGTCACATGTAATGCAGGAATGACTCCAAAACTAACTATGACTATAACTGGCACTGTTACTGAAGAATTCCTACGTAAAAAAGAAGCTGGAATTTTTGAGTATTAATAAAATTTTATTGCGTTAATACAAATTTAATGAGGATTTAATTAAAAATGAATTACATCTCAAAAAAGAATATTATATTTATTTTAATTATTATTGCAACAATTTCATTAGGATTTAAACTATACACGGTTGATTTCACTGTTCTTCCGGGTGAAGATGTTTTTGGCTGGACTTTATTTGGTATAGCTAATAGTAATGGCGATTTTACGGAACATGATAGAAAGACACTGGGTTGGCCAATTTTCATGTCACCTTTTTTTAATCTGGTTGATTCAAACAATTTTCTAGACTATGTTAATATTGCTCGTGTACTTGGATTGATACTTTCCACAATCACAATCATACCTATGTATATTTTATCAAGAAAATTTTTTGATGTAAAATATTCATTGTGTGCTACGGGTCTTTTTGCATTTGAACCACACTTGAATTATGTTGCCGGACAGGGTATGACGGAACCACTGTATATTCTTGCTATTATTATTTCGCTTTATTTTATGCTCCACAAGAATTCTAACTATTCATATTTATCATTTTTAACCATAGGGTTACTTTGGTGGGTAAGGTGGCAAGGCATAATCATGCTATTGGTTGCCTCAATAATTTTCTTTAGAAATTCCAAAAAAACGCCTAAACTACTTTTAAAATATTTTGTATGCTTAGCAATTTGTCTAATTGTTGTATCACCCATGTTGTTAGAGAGATATGACCAATTTGGTGATCCCCTTTATTTTTCACAAAGTTTACGACTATTTACAGGAGAATATGCTAGTATTCTGGCAGCAAATTTACTGGATTTTGAATATTCCGCTTTTGATTACATTGATGATCATGGCTTTGGAAAATTTATCGAAAATTTTGTATTGATGGGAATTTATAATTTGTTTTTAGTACTTTTTAAAATGTCATTCCCTTACCTAATTGTTTTTTTGCCATTTGGGATTATTTTTTCCTTAAGAGCTTTTGATCAAGAAAAAAAATACATTCAAAGCAATTGGATTCTAATCTTAATAACCTTGATTCCATTTATTTTATATTTTGCAATTCTGCCTGAAAAGAGACTAATCTATCAAGTTTACCCATTTTTGATAATCTTAGCCATTATTCCATTACAGAGACTTGTTGAATATGGTTTATCCACATTTTCATACAATGAAAGACAAAAAAAAATTGTTTTAGTAGGTATTATGGGGGCAGTGCTTGTTTCATCATGT
>Ga0310120_10002885_pt1 | contig 12414 bp, 6 predicted proteins | sample CB27_AW_983_MG_FD_203506 | JGI IMG/M metagenome (GOLD analysis project Ga0310120, IMG submission 203506) | Marine microbial communities from Western Arctic Ocean, Canada - CB27_AW_983 | ecosystem: Environmental > Aquatic > Marine > Oceanic | place: Canada: Western Arctic Ocean | collected... | reverse complement strand
TATTGCACCTTTACTTGACTCGGTTGGCTGGACGTGCCGGTCGACATGTTTGTTTTATTGGACACGTTTATTTTATTGGACACGGATCTCACGGATTACACGGAACAGCATCTGCTGATACGTCTTTGGTCCGTTAAATCCGTATAGCGTTGTCCGTATCCCAAACTTTTTCTTCAGTGTTTAAGCTGGGATTCCCCAGATAGTGCCGCCGGAAACCGTTCCCGGCACAGTTTGTCCCCCTTTGTAACCGCTGCGGTTTGGCACTCCGCCGCTGGATATGGGTATGCTCGAAACTGCGTCGGACGATGAAGCCGACGCAGTTCGGCAGGGCACCGAAACTCGCATCGGCGGGCTCAACCGAACGCACAAAGTGAAATCGCGCAACGTGCGTCGGTCGTCAACACCGGGGGGCGTAAGCGATTCAAGTTTTGGGCTTCGATGCGCGCAATGGTTGAGTTTCAAAGGCCCTGTCCTTCGCGCCGAACCTAGAGTAAGAGAATTGATAGCGCATATAATTGAGTTGACGGAGGTGACAACACCCTCCCGGAGGGAGGGTGATATCCAAGAACTAGCACTGGCACGATAGTGTCAACTCAACTTGATAGCAGCGGTAAGCGCCCAGAAGCTCACATACACCACCTTTTGGCGTCGACATGTAGGCTGCATCGGTGATGTTGACCGATGCGCACAAGTTGCTCATGGTTCGCCGCTTCCCACACTCCGCTGAATGAAATTGCCGTCGCAGCTAAACTCGCGTCGGCGTGAAACTCCGACACACTTTCGGAACTTCGCCCAACCGGCGGCGGTGGAACTGACCGCCGCCAGAATCGGACGCTGGCTATCCTCGGCGGTGTGACACACCTCCCGCAGATACGGAACTTCCCGACCTGCAGGAAGCGGTTCAGTTGCCGATTAGGGTAAAGCCGACACGCAATGATGCCCGTTACCAGGGCAAAATTTCAGTGTGTTACCCATTACATCCATTTTTCGGTAAGCATGACTTTTCTGTCATGCGTAGATTTGGTTGTCGAGGCATTGAGTACTTGGATCTCTGCGATTCCAAGATCCGTCGAGTTGTTCCTTCGTGGATGGTCGATGCCGATCTATGTGCTCAGATGACTTGCGGCTTGCAGCCCGCCGCCGACCTACCGACCCTGCTCGAAGTGGTCCGCTGGATCGAGCAACATCCGATTGGGGACTTGTAGTTCGGCCCGCAGCAGGGCAGCCTCTGGACAAGGAACCTTGCCCCTTGTCAGGAGATAGCCATGCCTCGTTCAACTCACGAACCTCGGCCACTATTGGGGCCGTGGTTTCCTTGGCAACAACTGCCCGAGGATGTCCGTGAGCACGCACTCGACGTGCTAACAGCCCTCTATCTTGAAACCGTCGACGAACATAACTTGGAGTTAACAACTGATGACGATTCATCCCATCATTAAACCACACCACCTGTCCCGCACCGCCTACGTCTATCTGCGACAAAGTAGTCCCGGTCCAGTTCGCAGGAACCGCGAAGGAAAACAACGTCAGCAAGCCATGGTTGATCATGTGGCCACGCTCGGTTGGCCGACTGCGCAAATTTTGTTGCTCGATGGAGACACCGGGAAGACCGGTAGTTCGCAGCATGGACGCTGCGATTTTCAAACGCTCACCGAAGCCATCGTTACCGATAAAGCGGGGCTCGTTGCGGCACGCGAACTATCCCGTTTGGTTCGCGACAATCAAGACTGGACGCAATTGGTGCGGCTCTGCCGATTTCGAGACGTGCTATTGGCTGACGAGCATCGACTGTACGATCCGGCCAACCCCCAAGACCGTATGGTGCTGGGCGTCCAAGGCGCGTTCAACGAGTTCGAACTTTCGATGATTCTCGACCGTATGCAACAAAGCCTGAAGCAGAAAGCCCAACGCGGTGAACAGTATGACGCTTTGCCGCCTGGCTACATCTGTCGACACGCGACGTTGTGCGAGAAGCATCCCGATCGCCGCGTACAACGAGCGATTGAAAAAGTACTCAACGAGTTCGAGCGTTTCCCCAGTGCTAACCAGCTGCACTTGCATTTGCAAGCGAATGCGTTTCAATTGCCGGTAGTGCCGCGTGGTCGCGATTGGCGTGATGTAGAGTGGGTCAGTCCAAGCTACAATCAAATCCTGAACTTGGTTTGTCATCCGGCGTACGCCGGCATCTACGATCGCGGTCGCACCAGGGCATTCGTGACGCTCGATGAAGAAGGACACAAGCAAACGAAGTCTCGACGTGTTCCCCGGGAAGAGTGGGATGTATTCCTGGAAAATCACCATGAAGCGTACATCCCAAAAGAGACCTGGGAACGAAACATGGAAAAGATTACCGCCAATGCCAACGTCCGAGGCGACCTGACCAAAGGCGCAGTGGGACGTGGCGAGAGCTTGATGGCTGGAGTGTTGCGGTGCGGTCGCTGTGGCAATCGTTTGCAAGCAAGATATCCATCCCATGGCGTTCGCTACTTTTGTGCAAGGGGCCAGCGGCAACGAAAGCGAGGCGGTGCAAAGTGTTTGAGTTTTTACGGCGCGGACCTAGAGATATTGCTGGCCGAGGAGATCTTGGAAGTCGTTGGCCCGGCTGGTGTCGAAGCCGCGCAACGTGCGGCCGAGCGTTTGACTAGTCAGTATCAACAACAACGTCAGCTGCTCGTCGATCGAGTGGAAGCAATGCGCGACGCAGAAACGCGCGCGGCGCGAGAATACAAACAGACCGACGTGACCTACACCGCAGTACGTCAAACGCTGGGTGCCGAGTGGGAGGCAGCGTTGGCTCGCGTTACGCAAGAGGAATCGCGTTTGGCAACGTTCGATCAGCGGCAACCTGCATTGCCCACGCCAGCTCAGCGAAAACAACTCGAGCACCTGGGCGAAGATATACAGCGACTGTGGAACCACCCTCGTGTCACGGGCAGCTTGAAGCAACAATTGGCACGTGTGTTGATCAAAGAAATCGTCGCCAACGTTGACGACGAACGAGACGAAGTCGTCATGATGATTCAATGGTCGGGCGGACATCATACCGAGCTGCGCGGAAAACGCACACCGCGCAGAAGTAAGTTGTCCTCGAGCGACCTGAAATCGGTAGTCGAGACATTGCGTAAGGTGCATCCTGACGCCGCCATTGCATCGGCATTGAACCGCGGAGGGATTCACACGACAAATGGCAAAACGTGGACGGGTAATAGCGTGGAGCGTTACCGGCGTCACGCGGGGATCTGCGTCTACGACTCGAAACTGAAGAACAGATCGGGTTGGCTTACTCAGTCGGAAACCGCTACCCGGCTGGTGATCAGTCCGATGAGTGTGCATCGCCTCGTTCGCAGCGGCATTTTGCCGGCTGAACAACCCCATCGGGGCCTACCGATGGTAATCACGGCTAATGATCTGTCGCTGCCCGAGGTAAAAAGAGCTGTGAAATCGCTCAAAGCTGGTCATGCTCGTCCGCTACCTGAAGACCCAAATCAGTTGAAGTTATTCTAAACCCCGACTTTCCCAGTGTTTGTTCCTCTCGCAACAAAGGAGTGCATCATGTCACGCAGGCTAAGGCCTAATTGGCAGCCGTCTTTGGCCGCGGAATCGTGCTTCTTCCGGCGATTCTGGCCTGCAACTTCTGGGATGTCGTATTTGTCATCCCAAGGGCCGATTCCATGACGGATTTGGTACCTTGTTTAATTGGACTCGATCAGACTGATCACTGAAAGCAAAAACGCGTTGACTCCAAGCCACCAGAGGTCCCATCTCATTTTCCGGCTTGGAGGTCGAATTACCCACGGAATTTGCCGTGTGATCAGGACCTCTGAATCTACAACGTCCAAACATCATCCTCTTCCAGCATCGCCTCGTCGACTCCCGATTCCCATTCGTCGTCGTCGGTCACCTGGTCTACCGCATATAACAATTCGACTAATGCAAACTCTGGATCGGCGCCGTTCGGTTCGCTGGCCAGCGGTACCGAGGATGTTGGCTCAGTGGAAAACGACCTGCGCGTGGCTCGGCTTGCGAATGAAGGTGATTCCTCGTCCGCCGGCACGATCACGCCGCCCGAGGTAAGAGCCTGCTGGGTTCCGTTTTCGTCGATCCAATGCTCGATGGATGCGATTCCGCCCGTGCCCGTCGCCGTCATGCCAATCAAGTCAACGGAAACAACCGATGTGTAAGCCGTGTAATCCAATGTGTCGAAACTATCGCCACCGTCGATCGTACCCGCCACGCCAACGGCATCGCTGAAGACGAATTCATCGTCGTCCGTCCCGCCCGTGAGGTTCTCGACGCTGGAGAATTGAACCGCACCGTTGACATCTCCTCCGTCATCCGCTGTCAGGCTCCATATGTTGACCGTGTTGGGATCGGTTAGCGTGTCGCTATCCGCCCCACCTGCGAAAATCTCTATGCCCGTCGCACCTCCACTCACGTTGGTGCTTGTGCCATCTTCCAGGTTCAGGCTTACCGAGGTTGTGTACGTCGAATAGTCAATCGTGTCGGTTCCCGTGCCTGTTCCACCGTTAATGGCGCCCGATACACCCTTGGCATCGCTGATAATAAACAGGTCATCAAAGTTGTTATGACCCGTCAGATTCTCGAAACTCGAAAACGTGACAGCTCCATTCAGGTCGCCAACATCCGTGTCGGTGATGTTCCAGGTCGTGTTCGCATCTGGCCCAACTAACGAATCCGTTCCAGCCCCACCGGCGAGTGCCGCGATTTCCGTAAAGCCACCGGCGATGTTTGTAGCTGTGCCATTGGCCAGATCTACCATTACATCCGTTGTATACGCGGAAAAATCCAACGTGTCCGAACCAGTACCCGCCCCACCGTCGATTGCACCCGTGACGCCCATGCCGTCCCCGAACACAATCGAATCATCGAAGTTGTCGCGGCCCGTGAGATTCTCGAAACTGGAGAAGGTAAAAGCTGTATCGATATCACCGGCGTCGTTGCCCGTGACATTCCAGATACTGTTGGCATCAGGGCCGACCAGTGTATCGATGGCGGAGCTACCCGTCGCCGACTCGAGCTCGTCGATTCCCGCCGCCACATTCGTGGCCGTACCATCCGCCACGTTGACAGTTACACTGTTCGTGTAGAGGGAATAGTCCAGTGTATCCGTTCCCGTGCCGGCGCCGCCGGCGATTTTACCCGTCACGCCCTTCGCGTCGAACAACACAAACATATCGTCAACGTTGTCACGTCCATTTAGACTTTCAAAGCCGGAGAAAACGAAACTACCATTGACATTGCCTTCGTCGTCATCGGTGATGTTCCAAGTGCTATTTACGTCTGGACCGACCAGCGTGTCGCTGTCACTACCGCCGACCGCTGCCTCTAGATTGCTAATTCCTCCCGTGACGCCCGTCGCCGTTGCGTCCCCGAGGCTGACCGTCACGGCCGTCGTGTAGACCGACAAGTCGAGCGAATCGGTCGCCGTACCCACACCACCATCAAGCGCCCCAGAGAGACTCTTGGAGTCGGCAATGACGAAGGTGTCATGGAAATCATCACGGCCGGTCAGATTCTCAAAGCTGGTGAACTGAACCGAGCCGTTGATGTCCCCTTCGTCGTTTTCCGTGATATTCCAGGTGTTGCTCGAATCGGGCCCGACCAACGTGTCAGATGCCAATCCACCGATTAGATTCTCCACATCACTCACCGCGCCGGTGTTGGAGGCCGTGCCGTCCGCCAGATTGGCGGTTACGGACGTCGAAAACAGTGAGAAGTCGATCGTGTCGGTACCCGTGCCGCCAGCACCGTCAATAGAGCCGCTGATCGATTGGCCGTCCGAGAGAACAAACGAGTCGTCAAAGTTGTCACGACCAAGCAGGTTCTCGAAACTCTCAAAGCTCACGGCCCCGTCGATATCACCCGCATCGTCACCGGTGACATTCCAAGTGTTGTTGGCATCGGGGCCCGTTAATGAATCGTCATTCGTGCTACCAAGATGGCGTTCCAGTTCGGTAAACGCGCCAATGTTCGTCGCCACGTTGGCCGATAAATCGACGGCCACCGGAGTTTGGTACGGCGAAAAATCCAACGTGTCAGTGCCCGTGCCGCCACCGCCATCAATCGTTCCTGTCACGATACGCGTGTCGCTGATGATGAAGGTGTCATCAAAATTGTCTGGACCAGTGAGATTCTCCACGTCCTGGAAGAATATCACACCGTTGATATCACCAGCATCATTATCCGTGATACTCCAGGTATTGTTGGAGTCCGGACCGATCAGTACGTCGTTGGCAGCCGAACTACCGATCACATTCTCGATGTCGGCGAGGCCTCCCGTGACATTGGGGACCGTGCCGTCGTTGATGTTGACCGTGACGGCCGTCGTATAAAGCGAGTAGTCGACGCCGTCAACGCTGCCACCGACTCCGCCGTCGATCGCGCCGCTCAGTCCCTTGCCGTCGCTGAACACAAATGTGTCATCGAAACCGTCGGCACCCGTCAGATTTTCAATGCTCTCGAATAACAACGATCCGTCCACATTTCCAGCATCATTGTCGGTGATATTCCAAGTCGTGTCGGCATCGGGACCGGCGAGCGTGTCCGACGCGGAACCACCGATTAGCTGCTCCACATGTTCGTCGGCATGGATCACGATGTTCACGCCAGCGGTCGACGTGATGCTACCCAATTGATGCGTCAACGGTACCGTGACCTGTGAAAAATCCATCGTATCCAGCACACCGCCACTGCTGTCTTCCTGCACTTCATCGGTGCCCCAATCGTCGGCAAAGAAAAACGTGTCGCTTTCCGTACCGCCAATCAACGTGTCATCTCCTTTAAGACCGTGGATCTCGTCGCTGCTTGGTCCGCCGTCGAGGATGTTGGCCGCGTCATTGCCGATGATTACGTCGCTGTCGCTACCGCCGATGATGTTCTCGAACAGATGGGCCAGCGGCGTTTCCAGTGTGGTCGAGCCATACTCAGCAACTCGGTCAGCTGGCCAGCCGCCGTTGGTTCCTGACAAGTCCGCGGTGACCGGCACATCGACACGGCTAAAGTCCAGTGTGTCGCTGCCGATAGTCTCAACGAGCGTGTCTTCATCGGTTGGGTTCCCTTCCAAGAATCGATAGGTGTCGTCCCCTGCCCCGCCCTGCATAAAGTCGGATCCCAATCCGCCGTCGATGAGGTTGTCACCATCATTGCCGATCAATATGTCATCGCCTTCACCGCCGATCATCTGTTCGATGTGAGCGTGTTGATCGGGTTGATCGGTGATCAACACGTGCGTGTTCGTGCCGCCGGGATCGATGTGTTCGGCGATTTGATTGGCTACCCAGACGGCGGGTGGCGAACCGGACAGATCGACGACGACCGGTTCCATGTCGCCCAGTCCGTCGATCTCCAGGACACCGTCACCGAACAGATCGTGCCCGTCATAGTCCAACCGATCTCGGATACCTTCGTCGGTCCGTTCTTCGGTTCCTTCCCCAGCGAGCTCGACAATTGTGTCGGTCTCGTCAGCGGTGGCAGGTCCGAAGTAATAGGTGTCATCTTTCAATTGGCCAACCAACATGTCGTCCCCCTCCAGGCCGAATAGATGGTCGTCGTCCCCAATGCTCAATACGCACGGGTCGGTCACCAAATTGTCACCGTAGATTGCATCCGATGCGTTGTAGCCGAACAGATTGTCGCTGCCGTCGGGCAAAGGCGTGTGCTGAAAATTACCAAAGTCCCTGCCAGTCACCACTTGGCCGCTAAAGCTGATCGTCACGTCATGACTGCCGCCCGGCGGGAAGCTCGGAGCAAAATCGTCTGGTACCACTTCCCGCACCTTGTGAGTTCCGGGTTGGACACCGGAGATCGAGTAGTCACCGTTGGCGTCCGTCACGTCCGATGGTTCGCCGGCGTCAAACTCGCCGTTGTCGTTGAGGTCAACATAGATCGTGACCCCTCCCAGTCCCGGCTCATTCGCATCGAAATCTCCAAAGCAATCGAGATCATTGAATTTAGTCCCCTCGATTCGACCGGCACGGAAATTGCCGAAATCACGGCCCGTCACGATAACCCCGCCGTCGAGGTCGACCGTGTGTCCGTCCAAAGCGCCGCGTAGGTAGACGGACACGGTATTCAAACCAATGTTGGTCACTGCGATGTCTGGCGCGCCGTCGTCGCTAAAGTCGCCGGCGACCACCGCGGTCGGTCGAAGACCCGTGTCATATCGCACCGGTTGTCGATAGGTACCGTCACCGTTGTTCAGCAAGACGGCAATTTCGTCGGTGGCGTCCAAGGTTGCGACCAGATCAGGATACTCATTGCCGTCAAAGTCAGCTGCCGCCAATGAATTAGGCGTACCAGGCACAAAGAGCAAGGTGGCAATCGCGAACGTCAGTGGATCACTGACTGCACCTTGGCTGAGCAACACTTGGACCGCCGATAAGCCTGGTTCCACAAACGCGAGGCCGATGTCTCCATTCTGGTCGAAATCGTCAGCAATCAGCTGGATGTCCAGTGTCGTGGGAACCGCCACGAGTCCAAACGTGAAGAGATCAAATGTCCCGCCGGCATCGTTGCGATTCATGAAGACTGTCAATGTGGAGTTGCCACTGGTCACCACGGCCAGGTCCATGGCATCGTCGTGATTGAAGTCAGCGCTCACGATTGAGGCGGCGCGCGGACCGACGATCCACAAATTGGACAGCGAAAACACTCCGCCTCCTTCGTTGTAAAAGACTTCGACGGAATCTTCATTGGCCAGTGCAACGGCCAAATCCATCGCCCCGTTTTGGTCAAAGTCGCCTACCGCCAGGGATTCCGTCCCAGTGCCAGCCGTGAAGAAGCTGTCAACAAACACCAGGACGCCTGGGTTGGCTGGCAACTGATCATATACCGTGATCGTGCCGTCATTACGATTGGAAACCGCCACGCGCGGCAACCCGTTGCCGGTAAAGTCAGCCACTACCACTGACGAGGGAGCGTCACCGACGGGATATTCGGTGGAGAGGCCAAACAAACCGCCTCCCATGCCCGGCAGGACAGAGATTGTGTCATCGGCAAGATTGGCCACAACAAGATCCAACAAACCGTCACCGTTCATATCCTCGGTCGCGATTGCCTCCGGTCCCAAGCCGGCGTCGTAGTCGGTGGGTCCGGTGAAGGAAATAAAGGGGGAGGTTTGGAACCACTCCGAACCGGCTGGGGCGACTTCCCGCACCGTATGCCTGCCAGGCGGCAGTTCCGTGAACCAGTACAGTCCAGTCGAACCAGTCACCATCGACTGTTCTCCCTCGTCCAACTCGCCGTTGTCGTTGCCATCGATGTAGATAGTCCAACCCGCCAGCGGTGGTTCGTTGGGATCACGCACGCCGTTGCCGTTGAAGTCCTCAAACTTCGTGCCGTGGATCTCGCCGGGATCCGGACGATTACCGAAGTCGATACCCGTGACAATGTCGCCCGGATTGACGGGAACTCGGTGAGTTCCGTCTTGGCCACCCGACGATCCGATGACCCTAACGTCGTCCACCACGACCAGGCTGTTTTGTCCAAAAATATCGTCAAGGAACAGACGGAAGCCATCCAGTGTGGAAGTGGTAAACAGACCGGTATGCAGGACACTTCCATCCAGCAAGACCGTCCAAGTACCCCCAGCCAAGTCGAGATTTACATTCAACGACATAGCATTGGCCGTTTGGTACGACCCGGCGGTGATCGTGCCCATATTCGGTTCGAAAACATCAATCGAGCCGTTACCCTCGAATCGGACGAATCCAGCCAATGCCGGACCACCGTCCAATTGCAGGTAAAATGCCTCGCTGCCTTCGCGGCCGAAATCCAAAGCTTCAATGAATATCTCGGCGGAAATGTCCAGACTGGTAAAGGTTTGCCCGAAGTCGTTCAGGTTGAATTGCAGTTGCGAGTCCGAGTTGGTGAACTCGACCGGTTGGACCAATGTCCCCAAACCGCCGATGACAATCGGTGGGCTCTGCAGAATCCTAGTCGGAGTCAGGCGGGTCGCCGGACCGGCACCGGTGGTGGGCGGACTCCCTACCGTATGAATGGGACTCGAAAATGTCACGTCGTAGAGCTCCACGGCCGGATTGCCGGACGGAAATGTCTGGGTCCAACCCGGTTGGTCTTCCTCGGCCACGGTGTGCGTGCCGGCTGGGAGTCCCTTGAACCAATACTCACCATTCTCATCGGTGATCTCGAACGGCTCGTCCGAGGTACGCCGACCGTCGTTGTTGGCGTCGATGTAGATCGTCCATCCCGGTAGCCCCGGCTCGTTCGGATCACGCTGACCGTCGCCATCGAGATCACTCCATTTTGAGCCGTGGATTTCGCCTGGTCGATAGTTGCCAAAATCCAGCCCGAAGCGCTCTTCCCCAGTGCCTAGATTCACGACATGAACGCCGGAGCCGTCGCCTTGGCCCGGAAGAAAGACGCACAGATAATCGATCCGGAATTCCTGCCCGCCGACGATAAATGTGTTCACGGTACCCAGCACCTCGATCTGGCTAACGCCCAGGGCGTTGGTCGTCACCGCGACTTGCGTTCCGCCGATCGTCGCCCCGTTCAAATCGACCATATCCGTAGCGGTTCTTAAATCTCCGTTGATCGCCAAATTGACACTACCGCCACTTTCTTCGTAAAGCAGCGTAAAACCGTCCGACGGAGTCGGCAAACTAAACTGCAGGTCGATGTTGTAGGTGGCCAGCTCCTGACCGCCGCCACCGGCGCGATTCCCGTTCTCGACCACCGCCGAGCCCGTATTGATCACGCCGCCGCTGAGCGTTGTAAATCCAGTGGTTGTAATCGTGGCTACGTTGCAACTGGCCCGCCCGACGGCGAGCGTCGTTCTCGGCTTTCTTGCTGCTGTGATACCAGAGCAGCCGATAGCCTTCCTGGCTGAGTATCTCTTGAGAGCAGACCGTCAATCGGTCCACCGTTTGCTTGATCACCTGGCCCTTGGTCTGGTATTGCTTCGTCACGACGTACACTTCTTGCCAAGTGACGCTGTCAGGCTTTTGCAACAGCCGCTTGCGGAACTGTTGATCCTCCTTGCGCGTGCGAGGCAGCACGGTGATGAAACGGCCCTGTTGGCGAGCGATGTAGTTCATGTTCTCGGTACTGGCCAGCTTACAGTCGGCAACATAGAGAAAGTCGGAACGTCCCACCAACTGGCAGAGCACGTCCCAGGTCTGCTGATGCGTGGTGTCGTCGGTGGTGTTGCCGCTGGCCGAAGTAAAATAGATGGGAACTCCACCATCTTCGGTCACCGTGAGAATATAAAGCAGTTGCTTCAGATCGGGGCGATGGTCTTTACTGTGACCGAACGTGATGGCCAAGGTGGACCGGCCATGCAGACGACTCTCTTGGTCCGCGGCATCGTAGGCTCCGTAAAAGGAGACGGTGGTGGAATCGTTGTGGAGTTCCTCCAAACTGAGCTGGAATTCATCAATCAATTGTCGAACGACGGTCATGATCAGGTCGGTTTCCAAGCCGTCAAACAGGCGATCGAGGCAACGTCCGAGGCAGTCGTCGTTGAGGAGCTTGAGTTCATGCGGCTTCAGATCCAACAAGTCGGGTGCGTAGCGAGCCGCCCACTCACCGACGCCGTAAATCGGCTCGCGGGAGACAAGAATATTGCGGACTAGCACGAGCAGTCCGCGAACGGTCGGCAAGATCTTTCGTACGTCGTCCGGCGGGAGACATCGACGCAGGATGTCCGGCAACCGCATCCGTCTGAGTATGTGATTGATGATCGGCAACGCACCGACTTGGTAAGAACGCAATGTCTTGCCTTCGGCCGTCGCCTTGGTACCTGGCTGGCTGGAAGTCTTTGACGAACCTTGCTTTTTCCTTTTGGCCATGAGGATCTCCTTGTCCTATCGAGTAGAAATAATTTAGCGCGGCAACAGGATGCCGTCAGGTATGGATAGGCGCGCCCAGATGTCCAGAAAAGTGGCGCCAAGACCCGTATCAGAACTTACGACGATCGACATTGACGTAAGTTGAGAAAAACTCGACTTACGTCGATGTCGATCGTCGTAAGTTTTTTTTGGTTTGTCGCGATTTTCTGGACACGCTTGATCATCCATGGCGCGTTGACAGAATACCGGCGTCGTACAGACGAGGGCTGAAGAAAACCGCTCGACAGGAGGTCCCTGGTTAGCGACCTGGCAAGAAAGTGATGAAGTGATTGACGCGCAGTCATCAGCGCTGTGAACCGCGTCTTGAAGCCGTTGAGAATCTTGCCGAGTCAGGCGGCCCCAAAAAAGCACTCCCACAAGCAACGGAGGCCACGTATTCCATGTCCCGTGAATTAAACGGGGAAATCAACGCAGACAACACCTTCAAGGAGTGGACGGTGACCAATTTGTTGTCCAGCCCAGCAGTCGCCGAAACCCACCCCAAAATTCACGTTAAATTAGCCCCGCACCTGCGGAAAGTAAG